>Ga0116227_10015904_pt1 | contig 11012 bp, 12 predicted proteins | sample S1TSphgellanicum_FD_89693 | JGI IMG/M metagenome (GOLD analysis project Ga0116227, IMG submission 89693) | Host-associated microbial communities from peat moss isolated from Minnesota, USA - S1T2_Fb - Sphagnum magellanicum MG | ecosystem: Host-associated > Plants > Peat moss > Unclassified...
GACGGGCTGCGCATCATGCATTGCGAATTGGCGATCAATGGCGGCAGGGTCATGCTGTCCGATGCATTTCCGGAATTCGGGCAGACCCGTGCTCCCCTGCCAGGAGAACTCGCGACATCCTCCGTCAGCCTCGAATATACGACCTCCGAACAGGTCGACGAGATATTCGCGAAGGCGACGCAGCTGGGGGCTAAAGGCGAGACCAACCCAATGAATTCGTTTTGGGGCACGCGTCTGGCAACGTTTCGCGATCCCTTCGGGCAGCGTTGGATCTTAAACGCGCCTCTCGCCTAAATCCGGCAACTCAATTCAGTCGGTCTTGTTTTCGGCATCGACGACCCTCCACAGACTTGTGTAGTCCGGGTTGACGACGCGCTCATTGGTTGAAGACAGACGGTAATTGCCGGGTGCGAGTTTGACGAAAGCGGATGGATTTGGCGGCAGCACAATGGTCTCGCCTTTGCGGGAGCCGCGCAGCGCGAGGGTAAATCCTTCGTCCCGGGTGGCGTCGATGACGATGCCGTGGACTTGCTCATGCTCACGGACGGTGACGCCATCCGGCTTCAAATAGGAAAAGGAGGCCATCACATATTTGCCCATCAGCCGACGGGCAAAATCGAAGTCCCACTCGCTCTCCGGCCCCGTGAAGCTCGCCTCCGGCCCGCTGTCACCTTCTTTATCCGTCATTCCGCACCTTCGCTAAAGCATGCTCCCGCCGCACTTTGGATATAACTATCTCCGGCGCGGCAGGTCTGCTCTGTAACGCCGAAACTCTAGATATATGTCCGATGCGCCGCGAGGGCATTCTTGAAGCATACCAATCTTCGGCGATTTGTTAATCGGACGGAAGATGATTCGGAACGCCGTCAGGCCTTGGGAGCAGCGGCCTTCGCCTTAGCCTCAGCCTTGGCTTCTTTCTTGGCGGCCTCACGCGCAGCCTTTGCGGCTGGCGTCTCCTTCTTCTCGGCGATACGGGCAGCCTTACCGCGCCTATCGCGCAGATAATAAAGCTTGGCGCGACGCACCTTGCCGCGGCGAATGACTTTGATGGAGTCGATATTCGGCGAGAAAACCGGGAAAACGCGCTCTACGCCCTCGCCATAGGAAATCTTGCGAACGGTAAAGCTCTCGTTGATGCCGCCGCCGGTCCTGGCGATGCAGACGCCTTCATAAGCCTGGACGCGCGTGCGCTCGCCCTCTTTGACTTTAACATTGACGACGAGAGTATCGCCTGGCTGGAATTCCGGGATGGCTCTTTTTTCGCTCAGTTTCGCGGCCTGCTCGGCCTCGAGCGTCTGGATAATGTTCATTTGAAGTGTCCTTGCCGTTTTACCTGGCCTTGAGGCCGGGCAAGCGTTTCGGCACGCTGTTTTAAGTTGAAGCGGCGCTTATACACGTGAGCGGGCGGGTTGTCGAGACAGTGTGCTGGGCCATACTTGCGGACTGTCTCAGTTGAGACTATATCACAGCTCACTTGAGGCAGGAGAGAAATATGGTCGATTTCGGCGGGATGGTTCAGGCGCTCGGTCTTTCCGCTAAGGATCGCGACCTCAAATCCGCCTTTGGTTTAATCACCCGCATCCAAGACGGCTTGCCCATCGCGGCTCTTGATCACGTTTCCCAGCTCCTTGCACCAGGAGACGTCCAATTCAAGTATAGGTTCGTTCCGAAAGCAACTTACGAAAGGCGCAAGATCGCACGTCGGCTTTCCGCTGAAGAGGGGACGCGTGTTGCGCGTGTTGCGCGTGTTTGGGGCCTAGCCCGTGAGATATGGGAAAGCGATGAGGCCGCGCGTGAATTCCTATTCCGTTCCCATCCGATGATCGAGGACCGGCGTCCGATCGATGCCGTGATTCAAAATGAATTCGGGGCCGAGATGGTCATGGATATCCTCGGCGGGTTGAAATACGGCAGCGCTGCTTGACCGCTCAGATTCTCGATCGCGTTTTAACTTGCTTTCGAATTGGTGATCCTCGCGGTGCCCATCCAATTTTCGATGCGGCCGGATCGACGATCGCGCCAGGGCGATGGAACACACCGGGCAGTCCGGTCATCTATGCGAGCGAGCATTTCTCCACGGCTTTGCTCGAAAAATTGGTTCATGGCAGCGGTCTATTGCCGCCAAATCAGCATTTTATCGAAATCACGATTCCGCGCGGGATGACTTACGAGGTATTTTTGCCGCCAAGCCTCCCAGGCTGGGATATGATGCCTGCGACCGTCAGCAAGCTTTTTGGCGAAGCATGGTGCAATGAGAAGCGAAGCCTGATTTTGAGTGTGCCTAGCGTTGTCGCACGTGTTGAACGCAATATTCTGCTCAATCCGAGCCATCCCGAGTTCCAGTACGTTGAAGCAAGCCTGCACGAGCCGGTCTTTTGGGATCGCCGCTTATTTGGCGGGATAGGCTAAGAGCGCCATCCAAACCGCCTCAATTATAGCTTTTCCACCTGAATTAGCCCCTTTTAGGCTAAGCTTTCCTGCGACGAAGCTCACGCAATCGCCTCAATCGCCGCGATGAGAAGCGCAATATCCTGCGGCCGTGACAGCCGATGATCGCCGTCCTTGATCGATGTCAAAACCACATCGTCGCCAGCAAGATGTTCGACGAGCGCCTGCGTGTGCGCGGGCGGAATGTCTTCGTCCTTGAGGCCTTGCAGAATATGCACGGGGCAATAGGTCCGGATGAGAGACTCAAACAGGAGATGTTTGCGGCCATCTGCGATCAATTGGCGGGTAATCACATAAGGCTCCGCCGAATAGGCCGAAGGCCGCAGCCAGAACCCTTTGGTTTCGATCTCGGCTCGTGCATCTTCAGAAAGCCTCGCCCAAATAAGCCGCTCGGTAAAATCGACAGCGGGTGCGATCAGCACCAAGCCTGCGAGGCGGGTAGCTTCGCTGACCGTCCGCAGCGCCCGCGCGATAAGCAGAGCGATCCATCCGCCCATCGATGAACCGACGAGGATCTGAGGTCCGGCAGCCGCCGCTTGCAAGACAGCTAAGCTGTCCTCCAGCCAATCGCTGACGGTGGCGTCCTCGAACCTTCCGTCCGAAGCGCCATGCCCGGAATAGTCGAAGCGCAAAAAAGCGCGGCCGGTCTCAGCCGCCCAGGTATCGAGCGCGGTTGCCTTGAGCGATCCCATGTCAGATTTGAAACCGCCAAGCCAGACGATACCCGGTTTCGTCTCAGCGCCTTCGGGTGAGACGCGGCGCAGGTAAGCGATCCGCCGCTCATGCGGCGGCTTCCCGGCGCGGATGAACTGTGGAAGACTGGCGTTCGTAGCGATCTCAAATTGCGGATCTTGCTCGTTCATTTCTATGGTCGCTCGTGATCTCGCTGCGAAGTGTGGTCTGCGTACCATGCTTTATCGAATGCGGTCTGAAACGATGCCTGAAAGTTCCATCGGACAGAGCTCCACGCATCCGTTGGCGGGACTTACCATCCTTCAGATCTTGCCGGAACTCAGCACGGGTGGTGCTGAGCAGACAACGATCTACATCGCGGCGGCTCTGGCCGAAGCCGGTGCGCGGGCATTGGTTGCGAGCGAAAGCGGACGCCTTGTCAGCGAGTTGCAAGCTAAAGGTGGAATCTGGGTGCCGTTTCCCGCCAAAACCAAAAATCCGCTCTCTATGGCGTTGCATGTGCGGCGACTGGCCAAGCTGCTGGTGTCGGAACGGGTTACGCTCGTTCATGCCCGCTCGCGGGCGCCTGCTTGGGTTGCGCATGGTGCCACACGCCTGGCCAAAACCCCTTTCGTGACCACATTTCACGGCAGCTATTCAGCCAATGGCGTTTTGAAACAGCGCTATAACTCCGTCATGGCGCAGGGCGATCTCGTCATCGCCAATTCCGGCTACACTGCCGATCTTATCGCCAAACTCTATCCGGCCGCCGTGCCGAAAACGCGCATCATTTACCGCGGCATCGATCTGCGGGCTTTTTCGCCCGCGGCGATCGATCCGATGCGGGTGCAGGCCGTTCGCCGGGAATGGGGTGTCGCGCCCGACGAGAGGATTGTTTTGCTCGCCGCGCGTCTCAGTCCTTGGAAAGGCCACAAGCTTCTCATCGCGGCTGCGCAGCGGCTGATGGAAAAGGGTCTCACCGGCACAACGTTTATTTTCGCAGGCGATCCGCAGGGCCGAAATTCTTATGTCCGCGACATCGATCAAGAGATCGCGAAAGCGCAGCTGCAAGGCGTCATCCGGCGCGTCGGGCATTGGAGCGATATGCCCGCGGCGCATCTGGCCTCGGCCGTGGTCGTCGTGCCTTCGACCGAACCCGAAGCCTTTGGCCGAGTGGCGATCGAAGCGCAGGCAATCGGCACGCCGGTTGTCGTGACCGATCTCGGCGCCGCGCCCGAAACCGTTCTGACGCCGCCGGAAGTCGAGCCGCGCGTGCGGACAGGCTGGCGGGTTGCGCCCAACGATGCGGGCGCGCTCGCGGATGCCATCGAGGAGGCCTTGAATTATGGAGCCTCCGCGCGGGATATGCTGGCGTTCCGCAGCCGTTCATTTGTCCAGATGTATTTTTCTGTCGATCGGATGTGCAGCGAAACCCTTGCCTCTTATGTGGCTTTACTTGCACAGCAGGTCTGAAATCGGAGGCGGATTTTCAAAGAGAGACTTAAAAACTTAAGCCTTGATTGACTTCCGGCGCCATTCAACCGATCTCTTAGTGTGGGTCTGGGCTTATTGGGCGCCAACGCGGGTGCCGAACGTCCAGGTTCGATTGTCAAATGAAGGAGACCATGCCATTCGCCGTCCCATGAAAGCCCCTACGGCCCCGCAGAAAGAGGGGCCGCGCATTAACCGTGAAATCCGCGCCCGTGAAGTTCAATTGATCGACGCCGAAGGCCATAATCGCGGCGTCGTCCAGATCTTGGATGCGCAAGCCCTGGCTGATGAAGCCGCGCTCGACCTCGTTGAGATCGTGCCGACCGCGGAACCGCCAGTCTGCAAAATTCTCGATTACGGCAAATACCGGTTCCTTGAGCAGAAAAAGTCAGCCGAGGCCCGCAAAAAGCAGAAAATCGTCGAAATCAAAGAAATTAAGCTGCGTCCCGGCATCGACGAGCATGATTACGAAACCAAACTGAAATCCATGCGCCGCTTCTTCGAAGAAGGCGACAAGGTTAAAGTCACCTTGCGTTTCCGTGGCCGTGAAATGGCGCACCAGGATTTGGGTTTCCGCCTGCTTGAGCGCGTGAAGGCTGAAACCGTTCCCAACGCCAAGGTCGAATTGGAGCCTTCGATGGAGGGCCGTCAGATGGTGATGGTGCTGGCGCCGAAATAAGCGCGATGCGTCCAGCATCGGGCAGCCAGAGGCGGGTCCGATGCTTCATGTCAGTCCACACGAATTTATCGGCCAAGCCGCAAATTGAAGAGAGCCGCTTGAACCGCGTTGGAACAGACGGCCTCTATAGGCTTCGGGGCCGCCGCCTTGTCGCGCGCCAAAGTCTCGCCCTGCGGTGTCGATGGCTTCTTACGTTTTCCGTCAGAATCCACAGCGCGCTCACGCACTTTCGCGGTTTTCGCCGTTCTGGCGATTTGCGCGGCGGAGTTGAGGGCCTGAATGGCAGATACGGTCATGAGCAGATCTGCAGGTTTGTTTCTGAATGAACGTAAACCGCAGCTCTTAATTCTTTGTGAGGCCCGGGCAGCCGGTCTACAATTGTATGATTGACGAGCGGGACGGCGTTGTCAGCTTGAGAGTTATTGGTGATGTACGCTGCTTGGTGCTCGCCGAATCGGTTGTGCTGAAATAGTCCCAGACCTTTTCGTGGCCATAGTAAAGAAACGGGCTGATGACAGCGGCGAAAACCGTCAGTCCAGCCGCGGCTGCTATGTCACGTGTGGCGACATAATTCGCACTGAAATCCACGGTGGTCGTCACAATTTCATAGGTGATGGTTTTGGCAAGCGTGCGGTTGATCGTCAACCCGCGCCCGCCGCTGAGCGGCAGCGTCCTGCTGCCGCTCAAGAGAGGCCCGACATTCACCTTCGTGCCGGCTGGCGCGGCCCGGTTCCACAGGATTTCATGGCAGAGATAAAACATCGGTGCACCGATGAGGCCAAAAGCCGAGAAACTCACCGCCGTGGTGAAATTGCCAATCACGACGATATTCGCAGCGAAATCGAAACTCGTGGCAACCATTCGGAAGGTGATCGTCTTGAAAATGGCTTGCTTGAATTCAAAAGGTGGGGACGCTAGCGCCAGCGCTTTTTGTGAGATTGTCACTGGGGCTACGGGTTTGCTCTCCCGGGCCGTGAGCGCAAATGTCTGAGATCGCCTGCGCGGTAAACCCTTCTGGCCTCCGATCAAAATCCTCGGTGCAAGCACCACGGCTGCGCCGATCACAAGGCCTGGAATCAAGGCGGCTTCAATTAAAGCGGCCCCCGCGATAAGGCTCAGTCCAGCTATTGTCGATGATTTCATGGCGCTTCTTAGAGGGTTCTCACGACAATTATGAGAAGGCAAAAAGGTGCTTCGTAACATATTTGAGGACGCCCGGCAGCGTAGCAGGAACCGAAATCCGCTGGAGGTGCTAACAAGCGCGGCTGTTTAACCAGCTTAGCATGGCAGAAGCCTGCGTTGAGTGTGCTCCCAGTACGTTATGAAAGTACCGACGCTGAAGTCTTGCGCTTACCCCATTGTTGCGCTTATAAGACACCTCTTCCGAACCGCCCGGCCAATCAGGGCTGCCGTGGCGGTTTTTCGCTCGTTCGGAAACGAACGAATTCATAAGGCGGTTTGACTTCGGTTCAGATCGCCGCATCCGTCAAACGGAGACGAGCAAATGCCCAAGTTGAAAACAAAATCGGGCGCCAAGAAGCGTTTCAAGATCACCGGCACTGGTAAGGTGATGTATGCGCAATCTGGCAAGCGCCATGGCATGATCAAAAGAACCAATAAGCAGATCCGCAACCTGCGCGGCACCAATGTTCTGTTCAAGAGCGACGGTGACAATATCATCAAGTATTTCCTGCCGAATGGCTGAAGTTTGATGCCCGCCTGAACCTGCTTTTACGTTTCTTTTAAATTTCGGAGATTTGCCATGGCTCGCGTTAAACGCGGCGTCACTTCGCACGCCAAGCACAAGAAAACCCTCGATGCCGCCAAAGGCTTTTACGGCCGGCGCAAGAATACGATCCGCACTGCGAAGGCCGCTGTCGATCATTCGATGCAATATGCGACGCGCGACCGCCGCGTGAAAAAGCGCACCTTTCGGGCGCTCTGGATTCAACGCCTCAACGCCGCTGTGCGGGAGTTGGGCTTGACCTATTCGCGCTTTATCGATGGACTGTCGAAAGCCGGTATCGAAATCGACCGCAAGGTTTTGTCGGAACTCGCGATCCGCGAACCGGAAGCCTTCAAGGCGATTGTCGAAAAGGTGAAGACCGTTCTTCCCGCGGTCAGCGTCTGATTTTTACGTTTTTTCAGCTTTTCAAATCTGCGAGCGAACGTATCTAATAGGTTCGTTCGCTTTTTTGATTTTACTTGACGCTGAATGTGATGTGGTGACGGCCTGCATGCCTTATGTTCGCCCATGGGTCGTGAGGCCGCTCCGCATGCTCATACCGTCTCCAACGGCCGCGCCAGCGGGAGGGGGAGTGAGCTGCCTCCGCGGATGTGGGCGATTTGATCATATATTCTTCCCCGGAACGGCTGCCACTCGCACCTTCCGGATCCGCCGAATGCGCATGTTCGTGCGCCGCCGGGCCGAACGACGCCAAGCATTGATTATAGGCGTCCGCTGCTTGGATTTTTTCGCAATCCTCGATCGTGCGGGGCGCAGCGCTCGCTGAGCTTGCAGCGAATACCGCGGCCATCAAACAGGCTATCATACGTGACCGGCTGACGTGCCATTTGAATCGCTTCTGTTGGAGATCGAAGTGATCCCATCCAAAGGCAGTCCGCTCTGGCAAAAAAACGGCGTCGCCAGAAAACATATCGCGTTTCACTAATCTCATCCTCGCAGGCTGGCGCCGGTTTTCTTTTGGACTTCGGCAATGATCTTTCCGGCCGCGGCGTCGATTTCCACCTCGGTCAGCGTTTTATCGCGCGGTTGCAGCGTGACGCCGATGGCGACGGATTTCTTGCCCTCCGGCACCCCTTTGCCTTCATAAATATCAAAGACGTTAACATGCGCGACGAGATTGCGTTCGCCGGCTTGAGCAGCTTTGACGATGTCTCCCGCTTTCACAGACCGATCGACGATAAAGGCGAAATCGCGTTGCAGAGGCATAAACTCCGGCAATTCGAGTTTCGGTTTGGCTTTAGTCGCCTTCAATTTCGGCGCTGGTATGTCATCGAGCAAAACTTCAAAGCCGACGAGCGGACCGGTGACGTCGATCGCGGCCAAGAGGCGCGGATTGAATTCTCCAAACCAGCCGATGACGTTTTTCGGCCCGAATTGCAGCGTCCCGGACCGGCCTGGGTGAAACCACTCCGGCGCTCCCGGCGCGATCTGCAAGCCGCCTAAGGCTACACCCAAAGCGCCCAGAAGACTGAGAGCATCGCTTTTCGCGTCGAAGACATCGACATCGGCTGCGCCCGCCGCCCAGTGACGTCCTGCTCCTTGCGGCTTCGCAGTGCCGCGGCGGATGGCAGCGGCGGCGGTAAACTGATCTGTCTGTTCCGGCCCTTTAAAAATCTGACCGGCTTCAAACAAAGCGATATCGCCTGAGCCGCGATCGGCATTGCGCTGCGCCGCCATGATAAGCCCAAGCAGCAGGCTCGGCCGCAACGCAGAGAGGTCGGACGCGATCGGATTGGCGAGTTCGACGGCAGGCGATGCGCCGAACAGCACGGCCCGCTCTTTGGCAACGAAGGACCATGTCACGGCCTCGATCAGGCCGAGGCTCGCGAGCGCGCGCTTGGCACCGCGCGTGCGTTTTTGCAGCAATGTTAAAACCGGCTCAGCGATCTTTTGATCGAGACGCGGCAGCGGGGTGGCGGTGACATTGTCGATGCCTGCGATACGCACGATTTCTTCGACGAGGTCGGCTTTGCCTTCGACATCGGGGCGCCAGGATGGAATCTTCACCATCACATGATCGCTGTTGCCGTCGACAAGAGCGGGATGAGGAAAAGTGTGCAGCGGTTTTCCGCTCGCATCCCGCTCAAAATCATCGTGATCTCGTGCAAGCTCGAAGCCCAGCTTTTCAAGGATCTCTGCCATGCTGGAAATCGGCAGGTCAAGGCCGGTCAATCGCTTGACCTCGCTCCACGGAAAATCGACGCGCTGATCGGGCTGCGGAATTTTTCCGGCGAGTTGAACCTCTGACGCCTCGCCCCCGCACAGTTCCTGAACGAGATGCGTCGCGAGCTCTTCGCCCGGCAGGCAAAAGGCAGGATCGATCCCGCGTTCGAACCGGTAGCGTGCGTCGCTGGTGATGCCGAGCCTGCGGCCGCTTTTTGCAATATTCACCGGATCCCACAAAGCCGATTCGATCAATACATCGGTCGTGGTCTCGTCGCAGCCGGACAGCTCGCCGCCCATGATGCCTGCGATGGACTCAGCGCCATTATCGTCGGCGATGACGACGGCATTCGGATCGAGTTTATAGGTTCTGCCGTCGAGTGCTAAAATCTCTTCAGCGTCTTTGGCGCGGCGCACCGAGAGATTGCCATGCACTTTCTTCGCGTCGAAGACATGCAGCGGGCGAGCCCGGTCGAAGCTGAGATAATTGGTGATGTCGACAAGCGCATTGATTGGCCGCAGACCGATCGCCTTCAGGCGCTTCTGCATCCAGTCCGGGCTTGGCCCGTTGCGGACGCCGCGCACCATACGCAGCGCGAAGGCTGGCGCGAGATGCGCATCTTCCGGTGAGAAATCGAGCATGACGGAGACCGGGCAGGGAAAGACGCCGGGGATTGTCTCGACGGATTGGGTTTTCACCTTGCCTAATCCGGCGGCTGACAGATCCCGCGCGATGCCCGCGACACCCATGGCGTCTGGCCGGTTAGGGGTAAGATTGATTTCGATCATGGGATCGTCGAGACCGATCCAGGGAGCATAAGCTTGGCCGATGGGGGCGCTTTCTGGCAATTCCAAAATGCCGTCATGATCCTCGGAGAGGCCGAGTTCAGCTCCGGAGCACAGCATGCCAAGGGACTCGACGCCGCGGATGACGCCTTTGCCCAAAGTGATCTTCTTGCCGGGGATATAGGTGCCAGGCGGAGAGAAAACGGTCTTTAAACCGGTGCGTGCATTGGGGGCCCCGCAAACGACTTGAACCGGTACGCCTGTGCCCGCATCGACCATGCACACCTGGAGGCGGTCGGCATTGGGATGCGGCTTGGCCTCGATCACATGAGCGATCACGAAATCCCGCAAAGCCTCGGCCGGGTTCTCGACATGCTCTACCTCGAGCCCGATGCGGGTCAAGGCATCGGTGATCTCGTTTAAAGCGGCCTCGGTCTCAAGATGCTCCTTGAGCCAGGAAAGAGTGAATTTCATCAAAACCCTATTGCAAAAGACGCTGCGCAGTCCGAAGGCGCGCTTTGTTGCCGTGTGGAACGGTACTCGCGCCCTCGTCCTTCGAGACGGCCGCCGCGCGGCCTCCTCAGGATGAGGGCTAATGCTTTTCTGGCCGCCCTCATGCTGAGGAGCTGCCGAAAGGGCTGCGTCTCGAAGCACGTGGGCTTCATACACGCATTTTTCCCCAGACTGCTAGAAGGTTAGAGACGTAGCAATCTGAAGGGGAGGATGTATGGACAAGGTTCAGGCTCTGTTCGAGGCCGCCGCCGCTGCTAGGCAGCATGCCTACGCGCCTTATTCGGGGTTCGCCGTTGGCGCTGCGCTGATCACGCCATCGGGTGCAATCTTTTCCGGCGCGAACGCCGAAAATGCATCCTATCCGGTTGGAACCTGTGCCGAGACGGGCGCGATCTCTGCCATGATCGCCGCGGGCGAGCGCCAAATCGCCGAGATGCTGGTGCTAGCGGAGGGGGACGCGTTGACGGCGCCCTGCGGCGCGTGCCGCCAGCGTATTCGCGAATTCGCGCGGCC
>Ga0116227_10015906_pt1 | contig 11011 bp, 9 predicted proteins | sample S1TSphgellanicum_FD_89693 | JGI IMG/M metagenome (GOLD analysis project Ga0116227, IMG submission 89693) | Host-associated microbial communities from peat moss isolated from Minnesota, USA - S1T2_Fb - Sphagnum magellanicum MG | ecosystem: Host-associated > Plants > Peat moss > Unclassified...
CCTCCCTCCCTGCCTCCCTCCCGCCCAGTAATTATTACCCTGAGTAACTTACTATTTACCATTGGTCCAGGCGTGCGCGCGTGTGGGGGTTGTTTGTTTGTTGCGTGGTTTTGCCCTTTTGTTCTTATGTTCTGCTTCCCAACTCTTTCCACCTTTTTCACTTTATTGTGATACCCTTGAGTTTCCCTGGTTTGAACTCTGGTTTGAACTTTGTTCCACAGTCATTAATTTAATTAACTAATTAATTATTAATTAATTAATTAACTAGTTAATTATTATGATACTCTCCTAGTTAGGTGTGCCAGGTTTTTCTTTTACATAAGTTATTATGTATTATTATTGTTCAGGTTTAGTAAGTTACTAGTAAGTAGACCAAGGTTCCTTTTTTTAAAACAAACACACACACACACCTGTCTATCCCACCTACTTGGGTTTAAACAAATCTTCTTTACTAATTTCTAGTACCTTCCTAGCCTCATCGAGTACACACCATTACTCTATTTCATGGTACCTAGTGGTTGTTGATGCTTTGATTTATTACTTCCTAAGTTCTCTTGCCTTCATTTTTTTTGCAAGTGGAAATGGACTGACTGACTAGGTTGCTATGAATAGTGGAGGTGCATGAGTGAGTGAGTGAGTGAGGGAAGTGTTGAGACTATTCATAGTATAACTTGTGCTTGTGTTCTCAAGTTGGTTGGTTACCCAACATAACCATCCCTCATGAGAATCAAGATGTCCTCTTTTCATCCATTTCAAGAATTGATTATGAAATTTTCATCCCAACAATGAAAAGTTATGTAAGTATTGGGCCAATGAAAGCCCAGGGCGTTGTGTCACACTGTGGCCTTGCCATTTACATTGAAAAGTATCTTAAGGCAAAAGAAGAATTACTATGGAAACTCAAATATTTCACCATTCAAAAATTATAATCTTCAAAAAATCCTCTAAAAGAAATCAAAATCCTTCAAGATATTACAACTCTATGACTATTCTCAAGTTTCAACGCAAACCAAAAATACCATCTTTCAAAAATCCTCATATAAAAATAGACCTATTATTATTACCTAGGGGCCAAAATTCCTTAAGCTACCATACTCTATAATGAATCTAAACACAATATCCTTGCCTACCAAGGCAAGGCCAACAAACATAAAAAGGTTATGGGTTGTGGCTTGCAACCTAACAGTCAATTAGAACATCAAAATTCTCATGAGGGATGATGATGGTTATGACGGCGCAACTGAAGACAAGTTTTTGCTCAAGATTTGTTTGTGTGTGTGTGTGTGTTTTTTTTTGTTATGCATTCAAACACATATAAAAGTTATTTTTCTTGCATAATTTACTCAAATTCTGAGGTGGTTTTGTTATTGCCCTTGTTTCAATCATCCTTACTAGGATTAGGGTTAGGTTTAGGGAATGTCCTTGCACTCAGGTTTTGTTTTAGCCGACAACTATGTACATCCATACCCCTTTGTGGAGTATTATTATATAAGATTTAATTTGTAGTTACGTCATAACCCATTTGTTGTCTTTGTGTCAGCTTAAGGTAGTGAGTTTTAAGAGCATGGTGGTACAATAGCTAGGCAAAAGGACATCCCTTGGGAGAAGAGGAAGCAAAGATATGAAGAGGAGAGTGGGTGAGGATAACTTCGTTCTTTGTGTCCTTTAGGAAGGATTGTTAATGATTCAAACCCAATCCATGCATTGCTAGCAAGGGAGAGTCATTCAACATTGGATTGATTTAGCCACCACTATGTGATTGTTTTATTGTTTAGCTAAGTTTGAGGTATGGGATTAACATCAAAGGCACTCATGAGCCACTTGTGAGAAAATTATGTCCATTTATGTGTGTGGAGAATGTTTGTGAAATTGTTGTTGGTTGCAAGGTTTAGTGAATTTGTTCAACATGATCCATGTTTGTACAAGGCATATGAAGTTGGAACTTGCTAAAAATTTCTAAAAGTTTCTTAAATCAAGTATCAATAGGAACATTTGTTAAATGGCCAAATAGCCACAAAATTGTGGATTTGTCTCAGCCTAACATGACGAATTCCAACATAACAAACACTTTACAAATTAATTTGTGGATAAACAACAAACAAACAACCCTCATTCCTCTTAAGTAAAAGGGGTGCCCAACTTCTTCATGGCAACATGATCTCTACAAGACTTATCTTTGGGTGCAATTTGAAGTGAAAAAAACAGCGTAATATCCATGTGGGCCTCACAAATGATACAAGTTTGGAAAACATTTTTTAACAAGCTTTCAATTGAAAGAAGCCACCACCACCCATGAAAACCAATAGCTAAGTTTTCAAATTGTTAAATCAAAATGCATAAAACCAATACGGAGTTTGATATCTAAAGTTTGAGAATCAAAAGACCCCACTTCCTCCCCCCCACTCCCTACCTCTGAAAAAAAAATTTTAAATTTTTAAAAAATTAAATAATAATAATAATAATATTTTAACTTTGGTCTTTAATTGAAGTTAAATAAGTAAAATTGAAATGCACCTAAATTTCAAAACCAAAAAAAAAATGCCAGTAAATAAACCCATGGGTGAGGAGAGGGGGGGGCCTAAAAATTAGTCACATATCAGGTAAATTAATTTTAGTAGACATAAAGGAAATTAATTATATTAATTTGGAAACACCAATGACAAGAGCAGGAGGGTGGATAGGTAAGTTAAAAGGCTATTTAAATAATAATAATAATAATAATAAGTGCTTTAACTTTACAGGTGTCGAGTGCTGAGTAGACAAGGCGTAACAAATTAAACTAATAAGGTAAAAAACAAATGGTAAAAAGTAGGTAAAGTAAGTGTGTACTATAGACATGAGAAAAAATCTATCCCATGAGGATAAAAACAAAATGTGTTAAATAAAAAGGTAAAAAGTGTAAATGTAACTTTCTCGTTTCCCGCGTGATTTTGTTGTCGTTTTGTCTGGGCACGTGTCGCCCACATACCTACCAGTTTCCAAACCCCAGACCAACTCCGAACCAGTCATCGACCCCAGTTTCCAGACCTAGACCACTTCCGAGCCTCAATTTTTTCCTTTCTTCTTTTGTGTACAAAGGGTCGGTTATCAGGCTTGGAGGTTTGGGTTCAAAATTATTTTAGGTTTGGAGTTCCAAGCCCTCACAATATCCCCCAACTCCCCCTACCTATTTTCCCCGACCCAAACCACACCTCCTCACCCCTCCCCTTCCCACCCCTCCCACCCCACCCCTCAAATCCAAGGGGAAAATGAAAGAAAATAGGTGATACAAAAGCAAATTACTTCAGTAGGTACAACAACATAATTCAAAGATAATTTGGTAATAAGTGATTGTGAACATGCCAAACTTTAGAGTGTGAAAAAATAAGGATGACGAAGTGAAATGACAAAGGGTTGGTTATATTTTGTTGTTTTGTTTAAATTCCAAATCCCCGATAACAAGGGGCCAAAGGTCGTCATGTCTACACAACCATCATTGTAAAGGAGAGAGAATAGTTTGTAAGGTATGTAGTACAAAAAACTCCCCTGCATCGCATGAGGTTGTTTCTAGCGGGCTTTTGTTGTTGTTGTTGTAAGACAACACCACCTTTTGTTGTGTTTGTGTGTGCTCTATTGAACAAAAAGGATGAATGATTCCTTTTTGGGTTGTTGTAGGACGAGGCCTTGTTTTGTATGTATGTATGTATGTATGCATGTATGTGTGTGTGTGTGTGTGTGAATGAATAAATTGTTGAACAATAAAAAAGAATGTTTTTGCAGGACAGATGTGGTAGTACTAGAAGTAGAGAGATAGGTATGACTCCAAAGGTAAAAGGGATATTAGGTAGCTCTTTTTCCCTTTTTTTTTTTTTGGTTTTTTGGAGAGGCCTCTTTTTTGACCAATGGAGCCCTTTCATGCTTGCTTTTGACTAGCTCTACGGCAAGAGTATCACCTCATTTATCTATTCGATTTGCATCTTGAACCACCATATGTGTCACATTTGCTTCCACATTGCTAGCCACCAAGTTGATGTCCCTCGGATGCATGCATCAAACTTTCTCATATATTTTTAAGTACATATCATGACCATCCTTTGCAATCTTGAAATCCCTCATTGAACATGATTGTTTGAACTTCAAAACCAAAGAGGGCCCAAAAACAAAAACCTAGAAAAGATTAAAATCAAACACTTAATTTATTTGCTCACTAGTTCAAGTTGTGTAAACCATAAAATTACTTATTCGTTGTGTCCCAAATTCAACAATGAGTTTGGCCTTAACAAAGAGAGAATCATCAAAACCCTAAACTCTTCAGCTCCCACCCACCAAGCAAAAGAAAGGATTTTTGAAGAAGAAAACCCTAAACCTGACATGAGTTGTAATGAAGTGTCATAAAATGTGAGGAGGTTCCCAAGTTAATTTCTTTCCAAAAAGCACAAGAGCTGAGTGATGCTATCCTTTGAGCTATATCCTTCCTTATCTTGGACACACTTGGGGTCCTTGCCTTTTTCTCTTCATTAAAGTAAAGGAAGTACTTAGCTTACAATATGCAGATGCTTCTAAAGCTGACACTACACTTGAATGGTATGTGTGTTGTGTCATCACAATGGAGTCAAAAGGAAAAAGGAAAAAGGATCCATTTCACTCTGATGTTTGCAGAGCTGCTTCTCTGCTACTCCCCCCTTGGTCTCCTTTGCACCACACTTCAGACAAAATAAAATTTTTTTTAGATGGGCTTGTTTGTTGTTGTGAAACTTTTTCTTCTACTACCTCCCATTATTCCTATTCACCATTATTTGTATTCACGAGCAAGGAGGCGATGTTATTAATGAAGGCAGAAATGGCTGACAAAAACAATAGTAATAGAATTTCAACTCTTTGGCCAACATTGTGATGCAGCTTGCACCCAAGAGGTCCCAGTTTTGTTTCATTTCTGGGGTGGGGATTTTGGATGTTCCTAAATACGTACGTGCATACCCATCAAGTTCTCTCATCAATTTCTTTCTTTTGCTGTTGTTGTTCACATCAACCTCCCAATTGTGTTCCCATCAAGTTCCCAATGTGTTCACACTTTGCCCCGATGACCTTTGTCCAAGCATTGAACTCTCATATCATATATGTGTGTGTGTGTGTGTGTGTGAGCCCAAGGAAGCACTTCTATTAATTCATATTTTGAGTGCAAACTTCTATTTTGGAGAGTGTCCAAAGTTTCAAGATTTCCTTTTATGATGGGCAAATCAAAATGGCTCACTAGGTACTATTTTTAAAAAAAATTTAAAAGAGGAAAATTGACAAACAACTTTGGTATGCACCTCACAACTATTCCATAGAAATCACAACAAGTACCCATGGCAAATACTTAATATATACTTAACCCTGAATGAAAGGCACCATATAAATACTCAATATAGGTATACCATTTGAAAAATCAGCATAATTTGTCTAATTTTCTCTGGTAGAATATGAGACATATTAAACACCATTAAACACAAAAGCATCTATCCATTACTCCACTTGTTTAGTGGACCTTGACATTGAGCTTCTATTCCATCTTGTTACTCCTTGGGCAGTGACATAGCCTGAATAGAGAGTTATGGGTATTACCCTAAATTGATGGGCATGGAGCCCTAAACACAACCCTACATAGTCCTCTTAACTCGCTCCATGAATTCCAATTTCCCAGCTTTGGAAATTCAAGCTCTGTCAACCCCATGCATCATTTTTCCGATTTCTTGGCTTGATGATAATGATCAAGAAATATTTTCCAAGCCAATAACCTAGTTGATAAAAGGCTCTATGCAAGCTCAATTTGTGTGCCATTTAGATAGCATGTATGAGCAATCATGTACCCAAACACAAGTTGTTAGGCCTAACCCATCAATTTACCCATAATGAATGAATGAATGGATGATAGATTAAAAAAATTCCCACACAAGTTGTCCACTTTTTACCACAAACAAATACTTATTTCGTTTGCACACAATTCCCTTGGTAGATCACACACAATCTCTAATGCTATTAAGTCATGGTGTAATTCCGCAAATGTATTATGGGCTTTCATAAACTAATTGTACCACATTATATCTAAGTTATCATCCATAACATGCATCCACATCGATCCTATGAGATTAAATTGTGTAATATTTCCCACTATAATGTCACCCACTACCACTTCATCCATTTGGAACCCAACACCATCACCACCCAAAGCTGAACATTCTACAAGGTTGTTAGTGTAAGCATTTTATTCATGAAGTGCAATGAAAACTAATATTTTGGAATCGTCTTGAGTATTCAACTAAACCAAAATCCACATCTTTAAATCCATTTCATTATCTTATATCCATTACAAATGCATATCTTAATACTTGTTATGATAGTTGATCATGATCTGGTCTTCTTCATATTGCACAAACTCCTCTAGTACATGCCATAAATTGACCTTTTAAAATTTGTACCATATTGAGGACTAGCCCAATGTTAACAAGTGTGGGATGGCATCCATTAAATGTAATGAGTCATACATTCTCATTATTGGCCAAAACAAATGCCTAAATCACCAATACACACATTTCTCATTTTTTAAGTTATTTAAAAGCAAATAACTTAAAATTTTATTATTAATAGCATTCTAGATAATGTAGTTCTTCAACATTCAAAACAATGCACAAAACCCAAAGTACCCCCTCCCCAACCAACCAACCTCCCACCCCACCCACCACTTTTTCAATTTGTTTCATTTGTACATAAACATTCATATATCATCACATTTCACAAGAGCCCTGATTGTTGAAAACATGTGAAACAAACCCAATATTGAATCATCCAATTGATCCATGAAAAGGATTTCCAACTGAAGATACATTATAGATATATCAAGAAATGGCATTTCTCATTATTAATAAGACTTATAATGCTAGTGCACAAATGCCCCATCTTGGAGATTTTGATTATCATCACAAGGGCTAAGCTTGATTGCATTCATCATAAAACTAACACCTACTTCACCATAACTTCCATGTAAATATCATCATCATCATCATCATCATCATCAATTAAACCACAAAATATCAACAAACCCAAGAACATTGTGCCTAGAAATCATTTATCATTTTTCTTGTGAATGCAACATATGTTTTACTTGCATTTAGAAGTGTTTATAAACATTATTTGATTAGAGGGCACCTAATTTCAGTCATATACATGAACTAATCATAAGGATTATATAGTCCATTGGCCACATTTTAATTTCTAACATATATGTGAAACTCTTTAATGTTTTGAATGCCATTCCTCATGGTTGTTCTTTTGATTACTCATGCATGGAAGTTCATGAAGTTCTTTTTGTTTGAGTGCAATAAAAGGTTTAACTTGTATTTTATCATCATTGACTAGAATATAATTGAGACATGAATGGGTTAAAACTTACATTGTTGTGTTGTGTACACAATTATAAATTAAAATATTGGGCAACAAATTTCAAGCATATGTGTGGCAAATTGCAATACTTTGTTGTGTGGAGAAACAATTTACAAGTCCATTAAATTGGTCTAGTAAGCCCCCAAAAAATAAAGAACTTTAGAACTTTCAAATTAAATTTAAATATATAAGTCTAAGTACTTGCAATCAATGGGTCATTAACTTTGGTTTGGGCAATAAGATCAAGTACCTTTGTCAATGGGAGCAAGAATGGTGTTATCTTGATAACACTTTGTGAATGTGCCCAACAATCATACAACTTTGCAAATGAGGAGGTAATTTTGAAGGCATTATAAAAGCCAAGCCCACTTGACATAGCACTAGTGACCACCCACGAAAATACAAACCCCAAACGAGCAAAATCCTAAATGCATTTAATTCATGTACCCATTCAGTAAATTTAATGAAGGGAGGAGGTCAATAGGACTATTGGAAGGTGAGGAGGATGAAAGGACAATCTAGATTGTAAAAACATAAAGGTTTAAAGAGAAAGAGATGGAGAGGGTAACAATGAGGGAGGGGGGAGGTAGTTTTTGAGCATGCAAAGAAGGAGGCAAGAAATCAATCAAAAATGGGCCATGCTTCTATTCTTAGATTGGGCCAATTGGTAGGCAATGGCCATTTGATGGGCCAAGATCATTGGATGCAAATGGTTTGGGACAAGGTGAAAAGTTAACTCCCTCCCTTTTGCAGGACCAGTCTAGACTAGGTCAAACCTCAAGGTCAGCTTAGGGCTCCACAAGCTTTTTGCCCTAAAACTTTTAGACATTAGAGTTTTCCGTAAAGTAATGAAAACGCGGCACCAAAACCCTGAGTTTGGTCCAAATCCGGGTGAGATTCAAAAAAAAACCTGCAAAAAAAGTACATTAGCCTTCAAGGGGGGGGGTCAAACTCAGAAATGCACCACTTTTTGTGCCAAACTGAGTTTCATCCTGTTTTGACCCCGTCTATGCTTTTTCCTGAGCGCCTCCACTGCTGCTACATATATTTTCACTGCTCCTACGTGTACAACTACTATAATTACCTCGAACCTTGTGCATTAAATGCTGAGTTTCAGCATTTCATAAAACTTCCTTACTTTGCGGACCTCACTCAAAGAGGGGATAGTGGTGAAATGAGGCCCAAAGAGAGGGTGAAGACAGGATGAGTTTAAGGAAAACTCTATGAGGTTGTTGTGTTAACAATTGTGTTAAAATGGGTGTAGGCAGATATTTTCATTGGTGACACCTATGGTTCAAAAAAGTTGGCAAAATGAAGCCCATAACAAAAGTAATACTTTTAAAGTTCATCATTTGAGGATGCCCTTAACTGTAGGGTAAGGACCAAGAAAGGTGCTGTTTAGGGAGTGAGGGCCCCAGAGACTGGTGCAAGACCCAAATTCCCATAATAGCCTCGTTTGAGGTCCTTACCTGATGTCGAAAACCACTACAATTTTGTGATGGATGTGATCCATTTCAGAGGATAGGGGGAACCATACATGCAAGGTTCTATCCTTTGTTGAGGCAGAAATTTCCATGAGGGTAGTAAGGCACCCTCCACATGCACAAACAAATTCTTTCGCATCTTCTTCTTCAACTCTTCTTTACCACCAAAATGTGGGCAAAGCTGTATTTGAAGGGCACCTTACATTTATGAACATCCCTCTTCGAAAAAGAGGAGAGACATTATGCCTAGATCCTAGGAACAAGAGAAAGAAGTTTCACATCCCTTTTGTTGACTTGAGTTAGATGTTGAGAAGTTGTAGCAATTCAACAAAACTACTTCCATTGAGCCCCCCCCACGAAGCAATGCATGAGTACTACTAATAAGAGCCTCTTCCCCTAGCATCATAGCATGGTTAGTAGTAGTAGTTTTTTTTGGCCTTGCCTACTAAGGCAAGGATATTGTGTTTAGAGTCATTACAGAGTATAATAGCTTAATGGATTTTGGCCCCTAGGTAATAGTAATAATAATAGGTCTATTTTTCTATGAGGATTTTTGAAAGATGATATTTTGGCTGGTGTTGAAACTTGAGATTAGTTATAAGGTTATAATATCTTGAAGGATTTTGGGTTTCTTTTAGAGGATTTCTTTGAAAATTACATTTTTGCATGGTGAAATATTTGAGTTTCCATAGTTCATCTTTTGCCTTAAGATACTTTTTAATGTAAATGGCAAGGCCGCAGTGTGACACACCTCTTGTTTTCTCCATGTGAAGTAGTTTTGACTCGTGACTCTTGACCTAATTTTTTTCATTGATTTTTTTCCCCAAAAAAATAGAATAAAAAATTATTCCTCCCAGAAAAAAAAATTCATGTAAAATTTTATGCAACATAAAAAAAAAGGAAAAAAAATCCTCCAAAAAATTATTCATGAATTTATTTATTTTCCAAACATAACCTCTCTAGACCCTTTCTCGTACACAAGAAATTCAAGTATAGGTACAAGAATTTGTGACACCGCTGATTTCATGAAAGAATGAGGAGGAGGGTACTAGTGTCCTTCTGACCAAGTGTTTAATATGTGCAGTCCGATCATGACTTGTTTTTGGTTTACCAGCTACCTTACATTCGCATATAATAAGAAAGGCTCTCCCTCCCTAACCCTAACCCTAATTGTACGGGAATCTACTAGTGCTTCATAGTGCGACACCAAAGATTAGATTAGGCTTCGAGTGTTAAGTTAAACACTGAATGAATTGTTTTAACCCCATTCAAAGGTACACAAAAGTAATGTCTTTTCTTCTGCCACACTGCATCCCACACAAGACTCCAAACTTCAGATGGGCATGCACCATCAACTAACTAAGTAAGTAGGTAGGTAGGAAGGTGAGCTTTTAGCCTATTGGTTTGGTACCCACCAGTGTTGGTCTGGTATATAGGCCCGCACTGAGTATTAGCAATGGTATCAATATGGGGTAGTATCAAGTAGGCCAGTTCTCACCAGCAAGAAAACAACCAAGTATCAAACCAATTCAAAAAAGGTTAAGAGGTTTCGAACCTGAGACCTCCCCAAAAAGGGAAGGAGGGTCATAACCACCAAAACACAAGATTTCCTATCTTTCAAGGCAGTTTGAATTGTTTTTTTTAAGAGTTTGATAGCTTAATGGGTTTAAAGCTAAAGTCATCAATGTGTAGAAACATTAAACTTGGGCTCTATGACATTGTGCACTACCAACAACAATCAACTCATCAATTGATGGAAGAAATATATATATTTTTTGTGAAAATTAACTATTGTTCAAATAAAAATATTAAATGACATTGTGTGCAACTTGAATTGGATTGAAATTGAATTCAGATTTTAAAAATTGAATTCAAATAGATTGAATGGAATTTCAATTCAAATAAATTCAATTAAAAAGGAAATGGGATGCAAATTGGTCGAGAAAATATTAAAAATTGACTCATGAATATGGTGTTGGAGGAAAAAAAAAAAAAAAAAAAAAATTTAAAAAGAAATAAATTTAAAGAAACAATTAAATCAAATGCCTCTTTTTTTTAAAATGGGTTAAACTTTTCCAATTTGGAACTTTGTAATTTAAAAATTATTACTTGGGCAAAAAAAAGGGGTA
>Ga0116227_10015907_pt1 | contig 11010 bp, 7 predicted proteins | sample S1TSphgellanicum_FD_89693 | JGI IMG/M metagenome (GOLD analysis project Ga0116227, IMG submission 89693) | Host-associated microbial communities from peat moss isolated from Minnesota, USA - S1T2_Fb - Sphagnum magellanicum MG | ecosystem: Host-associated > Plants > Peat moss > Unclassified...
ATTTTTTAAAACATAAAAAAAAAAAAAAAAATTTTTTAAATAATTTCTTTAAAATTAAAATAAATAATAAGTTTTTTTTTTTTTTTTTTCGCCTTCCAGCTCCACATGGTCCCTAACACACCAAAATTTCCTAAATATCCTCTTCATCCCTTTGATCAGGATTTTCGAAAAACCACCTGTCTACTATAACTACCCTGTGGGTTCCCCATCCAACTACTTCCTCAAGAGTACAACTATCTACATCAGAATTCCCCCAACACGATCAATTCTTAAAAACGCTCTACCCTGAAGATCCCTCACAACTCCAAGTCCTCCTGTACATCAATTTCCTCCTCAGGAGCAGTGACCTGCAAAGGAACTGGATGAACTTGATTCCATGCATGAGCTGTACAACCGCTTAAACAAGGAGGGATCGGAGGCTGATCCTGCATCCTCACTAACTCAAATTTGTAAACCAGTGTACCACTCTTAGAGGACAAAGTATGCTCCTTATGAACAATCCTATACAGCCCATCATAGGTATATCCTAACAATTTTGCTTTGGTGCTGGACCCCCCTGCATAAGTATGAGCTCGGATTAAGCGCACTGGCAGCTTGCGCTCATAGTTTAGGCACAAGGCCTTGTTCCCCTTCTCAAATTTCTGGTCCTCTGTGATTCGTGAAGATCGTGCCCGATCCAATCTCCCACCCTGTCCACAATACAGAACTTTGTGGCCTTCATCAATGTTTTCAGCATAGAATCCATTTGGACAGATTACAACAGCAGTAGCTGTAGGAATCTTTTCTTTTGGATCCAGCCCATATGCAATACCAACATTGGGTAGGTGGTGTAATCCCACAACAGCCATCTCATGCCGATAGCTGTACACGTCTCCAACCTCTATACCAGGCACTTTACCAACAATCAGTGGTGGAAGCTTTGTTACAGCTTTCACCCTGTTGTATGCTTCTATATCAGCCCGAAAGCGGGGCACCAAGGTTGAAGACTCCAAAGGATCCCCTGGAGGCTTCTGCATGATGAACTTAGGCTGTTGGTGCAATTCATCACATTTGGATTGCTGATAATGTTCAGCATACAACCTCAAGGTGCTCAACACTTTGTGTCTTGCCATGCTCATGGTATTGTCTGCACCCAGCATACAACCTAAAACCATTCAGAACAATCTTGAGTGAATTTCAAGTCAAGGAAAACTGTCAGCCACATAAAAATCCTACCAAAACACAAGGATCTGTTTAGATAAGTCTCTGCCAGAAGGCATTTGGCACTGATGGCATTCTGGCAGAAACTTAAGATTGTCATCAGAAGTGCTTCATTGTCTTCAATAATATTCACCTACAAAGAAGAAACTTCACACATGCACTCCCTCTAATGGCATCAAGAGACTCCATACAGATCAAAGCAAAACTGTTTCCAGGACACACGGAAACTTTTCAACAAATGAAACACCTACACCTATAATCTACCCCCAGCAAAAGACTTCCAAAATGAAAAGGTTAATGGCTAACATCTCCATGGATTAAGTTCCCTACAAAAACCAAAAAAAACTCTTACCGTTGATCTCATTCTTGATGGGTACCAACTGTAGGGAGAGACCTGCAGCTGGTTGCCTTGGCTGTCCTGCATAACTGGGTTTCCTTGCACATGACAAGGCATCATCTCTCGGCATCTTAGTCTGTGGGCTAAGAGGTTTCCTAGGAACTGAAAACCCACCTTCACCCCAAAAAACCCACTTCTTAGCTTCAATTGCATGACTCCAACAAAAACAAGCCCCTGGACTTCAGGGTTGTACAATGCAAGTATGAATTGATGCACTCAATTTCTAGAGCTTCTTTTCATGCCCTAACTGTTATGCCAAGCTTATACTTCTAGATTCAAATGGTGTGTATTTGAGCAAATTACTTACTCTTCAATGACTCTACTGAAATCATCAGCGATCGTTGAGCAACATTGAATTTTTCTCGCATTTTTGCCAAGCGGCTCTTCCCTTGGCACTTTGCATGTTTTGTCCCTTTAATTCTTCTATTTGCAGCTCCATGGGCATTCCTCATGGCCTGAGATGGCCTGCAAGGTGCTCCTGTGTCCTGGAGGTGTCCAGGCATGGTTGCAGAAGGCATGGGAGAAGGATGTTGGAACCTCCTGGAGGCTGTGTACTCTCCTTCCTCATCCCCATCATCATCAACTGACAGCACTTTCATACTGTCTTCAGTCACACCACACTCCACCTTTTTCCACTCCAATGCCAGTGGACCGTCACAAAAATTGTTGTGTGATCCCATAACAGCAACCACCTCTGCATCAGAATCTTTTGAGCACCTCTCTTGAACAGTGCTCTTATCATCTTCACTGTCAGAGTCCAATACTATCACACAACTTGAGGAACCTCCCTCTCTCCAGAACTTGGCTTCGCAGGGCTGCTCCATGCCCTGCTCTGAATGTGGGTCACACATGACGACATCATCGAGCTCCAGACATATTGGGCTCCCTGGCTCCTCTGATAAGGCTTCTAGAAGCCCTGTAAGATCTGTACAGTTGTCAGGAAAATTTGCATTTGTAGAGAAGCTTTCCACGCCTTTCCCTTCACAATATTGGCCCAGCATGCAACCTGAATCCCTCTGCTCTAATTTTGGTCGTTTCAAGTCAATTTCTTGCTCCACAAACTCATCATGTTCTCTCTTCAAGGAGAGTTGCCCAGTGTTTGCACTGTGTCCTTCTGATAACCAGTTACTCAAACCTGGAGCCATGTCTGCAACAGCCTGCACTGACACACCTGGATGCTGCATCAATAGGTTTGTTGACAGTCCTGATACCAAACAGCTTTGCTCTCTCAATGCATTGATATATCAATCGAACTCTGATAATGCACTGTTCTCAACTGGATTGCATCCCCTGGATGTCTGAAATAATGCTGCACCAGGAAATATGTAAGTTAGTCACCTAATCATTGTCCCGTGGAAACTCATTGACATGAGCTTCTCAATCTTGCAGCCAATAGCAGAAATGAGGCCTTACTATGAATCCAGAAAATCTTTGCCTCAACTTACCCATGATATCTGGCACTTACAAACTGAAGCCCAAAGGATTGCAGTAAAAGCCTTTCTAACAATTAGAATAGCACAACTTCAAAAACATATGAAACTCAGCAGAAACACTCTGCTTTCTGCTGCATTCCTTCAATCAATCTCTCTGAATCTCATGCTTTCACCCTACAGTCTGTTCAGGGTTAGAAAGAGGACCAAACAGAACTTAAGCCCTTCAACAGAATTTCTCATAATTACAGAATTTGCTAGAGCTGCTGTCACAGGGAGATGGCACACCTGCAGTTACTCTCTCTGCACACAATACTGCTAAAACTGATTACCTGAAAATTGTTACATATAATCCTCACACACTCCATTTGCATGCAAAGGTCTGGTAGATACAAATTTCACGATTGGAAAAAATGTGGGACCACAACGCACATTGTTAGCCCATAATGGCAAAAGAGATTCCAAGGAGTGTACCTGTTGCTGTATCTCTGTGATTGTAGCAACAGACATCTCCAAAGGAATGCTCAGCAATGAAAACACCTTCTTGATTCTCCTGCATCACAATATGACAATTCCAAAAGGCATCAGATCATCAGCATAACCTTTTTGAGAATCTTCCATGTCTCAATCAATCACAAGTAACACACCAACTATTGTGATCTGTAGCAACATAACTCTAATCCTGCTGCATTTCCAAGCTCCTAGTGTCCTATGTCATCTCAGCTGGCTGAGGTAGATGAACAGGCAGATGTACAAGCTTTCATATTCTCAACACTCCAAAGAGCCACCTGCATTCCAAGAAGTGTTGCAGAAAACACTACAAAGAATCTCCTCAGGAACTGCCAAAGCGACCAGAAGCTCTCACAATACAATCACTAAGTGTATGTTGCAATCACAGCTCCTACTCAACCAAGATACAAGTCTCTCAGGAGAGAGAAGAACCAATGTACGAAAGAACTGCCTAAAACCCTTTGCAAAACCCTCAGAACTTTCAAAGAGAAGATTGCAGTACTTAGGGGGGGGGAGTGAAGGAAAATCCAAACAAAAGCTCGACCAAAACTACTGCTACGGCAAAAACCAGAAAAAAAACTTTAAAAAGAAGAAGAAACTACCAAAGAAAAGTTGGAAACAAACAACGAAACAAACTCTTTACCTCCAGCACGCGGAAACAACAAGAACGACGACGACTACAGTCTTTAGAAAAGTCAGACGGCGGAAATGCGACGACGGCCACTGGAGGAAGCGCACCAAGTGAAAGAAAAGCAAAACAGCGGAGGTCATGAATCTTTACACTAACAACAATTGCAAGAGCGACAGACACGCAGAGCAACCGACCAAAATAGGATACGAGAGTGCGCGGCATACAAACCTGAATCGTCTCCTGCAATTGCGAACTCCTCCTTTTGTGGAAAGCTTTGCTTCGAGAAGCTACTGGAGCGACGGCGGCAACGACAGAACACCAACTAAATCATAGTCATATCTTCTCCCGAGCTTCCAAAGAAAGCTTAACGGAACAACAACAATTTAGCGGCGAAAAACAACAACAAAGCCCTCGCAACTACATATTTTCTGTAAAAACACAAACAAACAGCATTGGTCTACAAACAAACCCCGAGAACTACAAGAAACTGCAAAGCTCCGAATTGGCGAAACAAACTCCGACCAACAAACAAACATACAAACAAACTTCTACAACTACAAGAAACTGCAAAACTATGATGAAATGGCGTAACAAAAGAAAAACTCCGAAGAACGGTTGGAACGATGACGACAGAATAGCAAGTTTTGGAACCTTTTAAGAACCGCATGGAAACGAGGTCCTCGAGGAAGTCGAGACACACGAGAGAGAGAGAAAGTCGCTGTAGACGAGAGAAGCGAACGAACAAAACGGAAACTGGTGAGATGCCCAAATCCATTTTATTAGTTACGATCTCGATCCTCGAGAACGTTCTTGACGGCGTGACGGCGAGGAAAGAGAAGAACCCGCGAACCCGCCTTTGTTTTTTTTCCTCTGGCTATATACATATAGCCAGAATTCTATATTACAAATTAAAAAGTGCTAAACAAATTCATGCGCTTTTTGAGATTTTCAATAGCTATATAATTCGACAAAATATGTAAGAAAAAAATCTTCAAATTCCTAAACATGGTTCAAGTAGGAGGTAGCCAGAAACAAATATAGAACGATTTTTTAAATTTTTATTTTCATATTTAGCTTGTAATTAAATTTCATTTTTAAAAATTAAAATTAAATTTGGTTAAACATTTTTGCAGATGACACAAAATCAAAAATAAATTCACGCCCACACGCCTACTTACTTACTTATTACCTACCTACCTACCTATCTATCCCAAAGAGTTTAAAAGAGTTTTTGAGGTGTGGGCATCAATCAACATGATTAAGTAACCACTTAGATTAGAATGGAAGGGAATGTTTTTCTTTCTAGATTTTTTCTTTAACATCATCACGCAAGTTTTTTCATCGTGTGCCTCTCTCTCATTCATTCATTCATTCATTCATTCATTAGGGGAGTTTCTAGGTGAGGACATTCATTCATTCATTCATTCATTCATTAGGGGAGTTTCTAGGTGAGAACATTAATTCACTCATGCATTCATTCATTCATTAGGGGAGTTTTTAGGTGAGGACATTCATTCGCTCATTCATCCATTAGGGGAGTTTTTAGGTCAGGACATTCATTCGCTCATTCATCCATTAGGGGAGTTTTTAGGTCAGGACATTCATTCGCTCATTCATTCACTCATTCATTCATTCATTCATTCATTAGGGGAGTTTCTAGGTGAGGACATTCATTCATTTGTTCATTCATTAGGGGAGTTTCTACGTAAGGCCCAGCTGGTGGTTTTTTTTTTGGGAACTGGTGGAAGAAGAAGCTGACGACTCCTCGCGTCCAAAACAAAAAGGCACTTTACCGGATCTATACTATATATGATTTTCTTTCAACCCTATAATCATAGCATATAAAACCTAATCTTCAATATTCATTCTCTTATTATTAAATTAGTTTTTTATTATATCTCCACCCTCCATTTATTTATTATTAAATTATGTTTTACTATATTTTCAACATCATGAAAGACTACTTGATCAAAGTTGACAATTGGAAGCCTTTTAATATGTTGTGTTATAGAAAAGCTCATTATTACAAATCTTCTTACAAGCTCACAACAATAATGAAATATAATTGATAGTTTTTGCAAAGCTTAATAAGGAAATTTAGGTGTTTCCTATGGTTTTTTTGGACCACTTCAAAATGCCACAAACAAATCATAAATGTTTTCTAAATCCTTTAGGTTTTTATGAATAATTACATACATCACCTTTTCTGTATCTTGCAAATTATAAAAAACTTCCAATTTTTTTTTTGCAAATGTTAAAAAATAAGATTATTTTTAAAATGTCCCTACCATAGGGGTAGGTAGAATGAGGCTACTTCATTTCCAAGTTTAATTATCTCCATCTTTATAACTACCTCATTCTTTTTCAACTCCCCAACATGGATACGAAAAGGCAACTTGAGCTGTGAAAATACACATGTCATGATATTTATGTGTAGATACACATGTGTATGTCCATGATGTTTATATTCATTTAAATTAAATTTGACATTAACATAAATAATAACGAATTATTGGAAACCGTACAAAAGCATTATTAAAAAAAGTTGATCATCATTGGTAGTGCACAACAACATGGAACCCAATTTTTTATTTATTTAAGGTTGTTGATGTTTTAAATGATTTGTGAAATTAACATGATGACTCGTGGTAGTCATGAATCACCATATAAAGGTAAATTATTCTAAAAACATAATTGCATTATTTGATTTTCATACTAATATTTGATTTTCAATAATATAACTTAGAAATATTTTTTAAAATATTCTAAAACTTTCAAAGATGTTAAAAGGAATGTATATATGCAACATCCAATCAAAACTTAAAGGTTGTAAAGGACACTCATGAATTGATTATGGTTTTTTAACATTATTCATGAAACATAGGAAACACCTAGGTTTCATTATTGACTTTTGCAAAAGCTTTAAAATCCAAGGGGTATGCATAAGACCCTTGTTGGTCCATAAGGCTTTAGTGCACCTTCTTATGAGGTAGTATAATTAAAAGGCCTTCAAATTTTTTTAATTCATATTGTCAACATTCGTTGGAAAAATGAACCTTTTATTTTTCCTTGTAACCATCTTCTTATCAATCTAAGACTCTTGAAATCAATTTGTTTTGTTGGTATTGTTATAGTTTATGTCCTTGACATAAGTAAGATAAAACATAAGGAAATTGCATGACAAGCTTTCTATCAATTGGTATATTATGTTTTAATTTGGGATTGTGTGGGTATGAGATCAATTATTTAGAGTGAAATGTTGTGTTCAATTTTGAATTTCATTTCAAGGTTTTATGTTTAATATTCACAATCTAAATAGTTGATGTGATATATAGAGGTTTCATGCATAAATCATGATGGTGTTCAACTCTACACATTTGATCATGAAGGTTTTGTTAATTGTAATTATGATTGTGAATTAACACACATGAAGGGCTTATTGTAATTAGACAAATTGTTAATATACATATGTTATTATATTTGGTATGATAGAACAATATATTTCGTGAACCATTGTTTCATTGTTAAATAACATAAAACTTCATGACTGTGTAACAAACTACATGTAATTCCAATCCCATTTGGCAAGTGTTAGCACTTTCATGTGGAAAACAAAAGCACCCTTTGTGGTTAGTGAAATTTCAATTATTTAAAGATTTTTTCTTGAATAAACTGACATTTAAAATGTTGTAATATGATGTAATTTATATGAAGGTTTTTCCTTAGGTGAAAACAAAACCTTGATGGTCAATGAAATTGTTTGAATCAGTGGTTTGAATCATTTTGAAAATTTGCATTGAATGACCTAACACTCAAATTGAAAAAAGACTATGTTTTCAATCTTTTTTCTTTTTGGCACTAGCACATGTTGTGTACAACTAATGAAAGCAACATTTGAAAATAAAGATTTTTTCACTTTCTTAGTATAAGGTTCAATGTTTTTCCTTTTAGTGAAATTTTGCACCATAGCAAAAAAATTCCAATGTTAAGCTCATGCAAAATATTTTCTTGGAAAAATGCACCATATTTACCATATTTTGAAGGGAAAAAATTGAAATCAACATATTGAGACAATACATCCCTAAAGCTTGCCCAAAAATTAAAACTAAAAAAAAATTCTATTCCCATGTATGACCTTTTATCAAATGTGGTTCATTCTTCTTGTGAATGATCACCAATCCAACTACTTCTCAAAATTGAAAAAAAACTTTGGTATGGTCTTGTTTTGGGCCAAAGTTATATATTTTTAAAGAAAATGTGAAATCTTTAAACAACATTGGAAGGAACTATCAATGTGAAAGGTTAAAATAGTTACATTATGGACAAATGATCAAAATAATAAATGCGGTTTCACACAAGTGGAAATGTGGTACAAAAGATACCGAAAATAAATAAATAATGTGATTGGATACAAATTGTAGACCTTTTCACCTCCTTTCCTATGACTTGTAAACAACTAGATTTCTAATATTATGGATTCCTACCTAGCAATTAAAGTGGCCTAGTCCCAAGTTTCATGAACTTCCTAGTTTCAGCCATTGGAGGAGCAAGACCAAGGGATGAAGCATATTTATTTACCATGGAAATTTTTTTTTTAAAAATTTCTTCATGCTATCATTACAACATAACACATTCTTGTACAAAGTGATGGAAAATCTTGTAAAAATTAGTGAGATTGTAGTGTAAAATGTCAATGCAATGCACTATTTTCTTCCACTTCCACATATGCATTAGATTCCATTGCCATCATTTACAATATTCACCTCCCTTTGGTTTCAAGGCAATTATATTAATTTTGTAGCAAACATGTAGCCTTTCTAACAAGGGCTTCCCATGGCATCACCTCAAGGCAAAAAAACTCCACATAAATACAAATTTGTTGCCGTCACCACCAACTCATCTTCTTTCACCTTGAAACAATAGAAATCCAACAAGAAAGTTGAAGCAAAGTTGAATTTGGAAACTTTTACTTAGAGAAATACTGAAAAAAACGAGCAAGGAGTGGCATTGAAGGAACATTGGATAGTGCATTTCATCTTATTACTTGGTGAGATGCATAATATTTTTCCCTCTCCACCAAAACAAGGTATGGCGCAACTTTCATGAATGTGATGATTTATTTTTCTTTAATTTTTTGTTTCACTTTCACAAAATTCATCTACATGTATTGATAATTAAAATAATTTGTACACAAAATTAGCAACAAATTGTCAAATTTTAAAAGTTTTGATCAATAAAAATTACACCAAATTTTGATAAAGTTGTTCAATGTCAATGCTACTTCAAGAAACAAGAGATCCAAAACATGTGAATGGTATTTATTGGTTGACAAGTACATGTTTGACCATCCTAATGTGGTTTCACATGTTCATGGGAATGTTCATAAGCACAAAAACATTTAAACTATTGTTTCCTTTAATGAAGACTTTCCAACAAGAATGAAACTTGAAGAGGTTAAAATTTGAATCATCCTTTATAGACTCCAAAGAGAAGAAAATAAATGACAATCTACTAAGTGGGTGCTTGCAAAAACCTAAAAAGTGGACAAAAGCTAATGGAAAACATGAAAACTATTAAAAATGATTAAAAGTTGCTATTGTTCAAGAGCATGTAGGAGACCATGTTTAAATTTGTTGACAAATTATAAAGTATGTGGTTATAATCAAGTACCCAAAAGTGTCTTTAGTTCATTTGAAACTTTAATCAAATGTACATATCTTCACCCTTATGTTGTTCATCAATATTTTTCACTACACATTTTGCTTAGTGAAGCAAATGTATGATTTAGACATTGTGTGATTCATTGTGATAGTATGTGTTCATGCTTTCAACTCTTTTTGTTATCTATTGTTTAGGTACATCAATCAAAGACTAACACATTAAAATATTTCTAGATATCATTAACAACCACTCAGTGACTACTTTATTATTCATAGTTTGGAGCCCATGCCTAGTTATCTCAACTTCGGCCCCCTACCATGCACAAACAATAAAGGAAGAATGGATAGGAATTTATCTTTTTGATGACATTGCCATTCCAAAAATCATATTCTGCACTAGAAAAAATTACCTCTGTTTTTGTGACAACAATGAAGTCTTCCACATCCTTGCAAGTTTCAAATTATTTCAAATCAACCCTTATTTAACTACTTTAGAAGTAGTCCCTCATTTAGCTATGGCAGTTCACTAAAACCAAGTTCACCCTACCTTGGATTTGGCAATTAAAAGCACATGCAAACAAGTGTACATGTGATCTTGACCAAAAAAAACCTTAACAAAGCCACCTTCCATTTGTTTTATGTCAAATTGTCTATGTTAGAACTTCAAAACTTTGGCTTTGATGTCTTTTCAAAACAAATTTTTGTCATAGCAATTTTACAAAGCTACACTGCTCACATATGACCTTGGATCGTTCTAAAATTTTGGTAAAACATGAGCAACTATGTCTACTACCTTCTCACAAAATCTCAACTCATTTAACTTTGGAAAGTGAAAGATCTTGCTACTTCCTTGAAGCCACCTCAAATTGGGACCTGAACACAAAATGACTTACAACTTGCTCTCAAAAACTCTAAAATCCTTGAGATTTTGGGAGACACATAAAATATATGTCTTCTATATCTGTTCAAAATTTCAGCCCTATTGATGATGACCACAAAGAGATATCACTTTCAAAAGAAACTGACTTCAAAACTGAGATTGAAACTTCAGATGCTTGAATCTCTCACAATACAAGTCCAAATGACATGAAATTTCTCTCACACATATATTCCTATATGATCTATAAGATCACAAAGTTACAGACCCAAAAAAGCTTAAACAAAGGAGATATGACCAAAAAA
>Ga0116227_10015908_pt1 | contig 11010 bp, 7 predicted proteins | sample S1TSphgellanicum_FD_89693 | JGI IMG/M metagenome (GOLD analysis project Ga0116227, IMG submission 89693) | Host-associated microbial communities from peat moss isolated from Minnesota, USA - S1T2_Fb - Sphagnum magellanicum MG | ecosystem: Host-associated > Plants > Peat moss > Unclassified...
AGGTGCCCAACCAGTGATTCTTGGAGTTCAATTCGCCAAGAAGATGGGCATGCTTGACTCCAAACTACGGAAATCTATGTGGCAGATTCGCACCGCTAGTGGGAGCGTAGAAAAGGTACTTGGGGAAAACTCAGATTTGATTGCACTTAAGTTCAATGAAGGTACAAATCAGGAGCTTTGCTTACAGGTCAGATGTTTAGTCACCAATGCCACAAGTTATGATGTGCTCATTGGGCAAGAGGCCCTGTTTCCACCAGGTTTCACAATCGACAACTGGTTCGAACAGGCATACTACCGAGTGGATTGGGAGACTGATGGCCACCACCTGGGATACATACCCCTTGATTTACATGGGAACCATAGTCCTATGGTTCACCATTGTATGCTCAAGGAAACACACACAATTCCTTACATCAAACAAGCTAACCATGAGTGGATAAAGGGAGATGAGGAAATAGCTTACGCGCAAGCTACTGAAAGCTTGAAGGTGGTTCCTATTAACATTCAACATGGACCAAAGGTTTTACAGAAGTTCAAAGCAGCCCACGAGCTCTTGGTCAAAGCTTTGTCTAATTTTGAAAACATGGAGAGCCATGGCGAACTGATTAAGCTAGTATTTCATTAGCTAATCGCCTAGACACCATTTGAGGAGGGGATTACATTACTAGAGCTTTTTAGTGGTATTGGTACAGGTCTCGAAGCCCTACTATAGTCAGGGATGGTGGTTCGGAGGTATTTCTACGTAGACATTGATCCTATTACAAGGTAAGTGGCAGCATCAAGAATAATGGAACTCACAACTAGATTTCCACAACAATTTTCAACCACCGCATGGAAGGCTAGTTTCACTTTCTTACCCTCTGACATACAACTAATTCAGAATAAGCATATAGAATTACTTGGCCCTATAAACCTCATCATTTTAGGTTGGGAGTGTCAGGGATTTTCAATGGCTGGATTTAGAAAAGGCTTGAATGACACAAGATCCGATCTCTTCACGGACATGGTACAATTGATCACCTGGGCTTAATCCATTTCTCTTACGTTTGGTTATGTAATTGAGAACACCCCTTCTCAGCTTGACCAAAGGGAGAAAGTCCAGGAGCATTACATGCTGGTCAAGCATTACCTTGGAAAGCCCCTCCTACTTGATGTAGCACAATGCGGTTCCTATGCGCACCGGTTGCGCAACTGGTGGACCAACTTGGCACCACTTTCAGTTTTGCAACTAGTTTTGAGATACACCATCAGAGACCCCAACCTATAGGTTTCTCACATATTGGATGATTAGAGCTCTTGCCAACCAATTACAAGGCAAGAGAAACCTCCTTGGTTTCCTACAAACACAATAAGAAAACCAAGAGGTGTTTGGCCCACCTTTGTCTCCTTCCCAAGAGCACATGCCTTTTAAGGAGATGGACCAGGCCTGGTGTATCGTCATGCTTCAGCCATTTGGGATGAACCAAGCCCAAAAGAAAGAGAAAAGGCTATGGGGTTCCAAGCTATCACTACTAATCACACTAAGGTGACTAGATTGGAATGTAACGCTCTACTAGGGAGAGGCATGGACCTGAACTCCCTTACATGGTTGTTGGTAACCTGTGTACTCTTCCAAATGTACATAACACTAACACTGATTCAATCAACTTACAGTTCTAGCGATGTGATCACATGGCACCTCGACCAAATACACTTGCCTATTTTCAACACTCTACATTTCACTCTTAGTGTTGGGGGGGAAGAGGTACCATGTAATTTGACCCAAGTTGTGTCTGATACATGTGGAGGTACATCAGCTTTTGGAGAAACAATTACAACCTTTTACAAATCTGCGCAGTTGGATAGTGGAAAACCCAATACACTAAGTTCTTCAAATACACTTTCCAATTCCATTCCATGTGTTTCCAACTACCCTTTCATTATGGGGAACTAACTCACCAAGAAGGAGAGAGACCAGGTCACAGATTTGCTAATTAAGTATGAGAATGTGTTCACATTATTAATGAAAGACTTAGGTAGGTGTAAGACCATGTAGTTCTCTATAACCCTTACAGATGAGACACCCATCTATCGGAGGAGGCATAGGTTGAGCAAGCATGAGTGGGAACTGGTAAATGAAAGATGCAAATAGCTCCATGAAGCTGGTCTCATTCAACCATCAAGTTTTGATTTTGCAGCTACTAAAATAATGCCAACAAAAAAGGATTCAGCTGGATTATGGACTGAGAAAAGGATGTGCGGGGATTATAAGCCTTTGAACCTAATTACACCTCAGGACAAGTACCCCATTCCATCCCTGAGGAACTATTTGATAACATTGGAGACTCAAACATCTTCACAATTATGGATCTAAGGCAAGGCTTTAACCAAATTGTGCTCACTATGAAGGATCACAAGAAAATGACATTCCATGGAAACAACAAGTTGTGAGAATGGCTTGTGATGCCTTTTGGATTGAAGAATGCACCTGTCTTCTTTTAACGAATCATGAACCAAGTTTTCGAAGGGGCAAATTTCTTGAAGTGCTACATAGATGACGTCCTAGTGCATAGCAAGGGACTCCTGCAGCACTTAGTTCATCTTGAAGAGTTATTCAAGAAGCTCCACGAAGTCAATATGAATATCCATCCTAAAAAGTGTGAATTTGTTATCACCTTAGTAATCTGCTTTGGACACAGAATTTTGCCAAATGGTATTATGGTTCATTAGGCCATAGTAGTAGCCATTTTGGAGATGCCCAATCCTATTGATGTTCACACGTTGAGGAGCTTCATCGGATTATGTAATTACTACATAATTTATGTCCAAAACTTCAGTACTATTGTTCATCCTCTCTATGCATTGTTATAAAAGGATGTTGCTTAGACATGGAGTGATGAGGCTCAGGAAGCTTTCAACACACTCAAGGAAAAGCTTTCACAATTCCCCATTCGGAGAAGACCTGATTTCAACAAGGTCTTCATTCTACACATTGACTAGAGTGCTCTTGGTACTAGAGTTATTCTTGGCTAACTTGATGAAGAAGGCAAAGAATATGTTATTGCCTATGCATCCCAAAGCAACAACAAGGTTGAGAGCAACTACTCTTCATACGAAGAGGAGTGCCTTGTTGTTGAATGGGTTGTCATACATTTCAGGCCCTATGTTTATGGCACCAATTTCACTTTGTATACCAACCACCAACCTATCAAGTGGTTGATGACCAACGATAAGCTTACTAGTAAGTTAGCTCGTTGGGCGTTTATACTTTAAGAGTATGAGTTCAAGGTTATTCACCGATGCATCTAATTATCTTGCACTACTATAATGTAACCTGGTTGAGCATCCCATTGTGGATATATGGGAGGACTTGGACACTCAAAGGTTTTTTCAGCATGGGGAATACCTTCCCCAAGTTACATCAAGTCAGCGGGATCGCATACAAAAATGGTCCAACTGCTACTCATGGAAGGACAATCACCTCGTCCGATGCTTACCACAAGGCGACAGAATGGTTCCTCCACCACATGAACAACCTGGTCTTATTCAAAAGGTACACTCGGAGCTTGGACATTTGGAGTTAAACGTACTTATAGCCTTCTCGCTCCTCATTACCATTAGAGAGGTATGTATGTTCAAGTCCGAGACGTCATTGTTAGGTGTGAACAATGTGATAGAGTGAGAATTTCTTTCTCCTCTTGACAGATCACACTTTCTCCACTCCCTATCAAGGGCATGTTCTATCGTTGGTCATGTGATTTAGCTGGAGAGTTATCACAAACCTCCAAGGGTAATGTTTACATCATGATTATGATTGAGCATTTTTCAAAGTGGGTTGAGCTTCTTGCGCTACCAAACAAGTCATCAACAACACCAACCAAGTTTTCTTACAATAGGTTCTAAGTAGGTTTGGGGCTTGTGCTGAGTGCCTTATTGATCAAGGATCAGAATTCAGGGGAGAATTTCCAGACCTACTTGACCATGCTCTCATTGACCATCATCGGACTTCAAAAAATCATCCCCAAGCTTATGGCCTTGAAGAGAGGATGGTTCAAACGTGCAAGAAGGGACTTCGGAAGATTTGCCTCACTAGGAACAAAGAGGATTGGGACCTGGCCTTCCCTTACATTGTCATGGGTTACAAGATGTCCAAACACGCCTCTTTGTCTCATTTCTCTCCTTACTTTCTACCTTTTGGGAGACATCCCATTCCACCCTCTTTCATTGCTACTCAAATGGACCAAGTTATGGACTTGGACTCCCAGCCACTTGGGCTAGGGTCATTATAGAAAAGGCTGCTCTATTTTGGAAGGTTATGCCCATGGCCATGGAGAACTTATCCATTACACAACATCAAGACACCTTACGATATGCACACACACGAAGTGGCAATTACAAACCTAAGGTGAGACAATTTGATGTTGGTGACTTTATGTATCTCCAACGGCAACCTAATGATACTCTAGACATTTCTTCCAATCGCATTATTTTAAAGATTAAGGTAATCAGGCCTTCTGGTGTGTTGGAGTTATAAAGAGCTAACGAACACACAATTCGGGATCACTCCAAAAATTGTGTGCCCTACCAGCTGCCAAATTTGGACCCTACCATCATCAAGTGGACTTGGATTCCTCCACTTGACTATCCATGTTAAGTATGTCAGAGGACAGATGATGCTCATTAGATGTTGTTTTGCGATAATTGTAATGGTGGATACCATCTCTTCTACTTCAAGTCGGAGCTCATTCAAGTTCCTATCGACATTTGGTATTATTCATCATGTTCTTTTGCAGCACTATGATTTCTACTCAGACCATGCCACACTTTTCCCAGCTCGGGTTTAGGGGGGGGATACATGAGAATTTCATCTCAACCTCCTCTTGTGTATTGTATATATATGTGCGTGCATCTCTTTTTGGTTGAATAGTTTCTACCTTTGGTTGGTTTTAATCTTTTTGTTTTGTAGAGTTTACTATGGATTTACACCCTTACAACACCATACATCACAACATTGCATGTCACGATAGTTGTCATGCCCGTACATGGCCTCATACATGATGGCCAATTACGGGCATGCCCATCATGCCTTTTAGGGTTCATGTGCACTTTTAGGGTTAATGTACGGTCTTAGATGACTGTACGTTATTAGGTACTTAAGGTTTCAGTTTGTTGGCGGTTGTATAAAAAGCCAAGCCCTTCCTTTCTCTTTTTAGTTTTTCTAGAATTCCTTTGTCAAGAGAGTTTCCTCCATAGTTAGATTGGATTTCTAGATGCTCATGGCGGCCATTGCACGGCCACCGTCTACATACATTACATGTTCTTCCTTCTTTGCAAGTCAATATACATGAAATTTTCATCTCAACCTCCTCTTGTGCATTATATATATATTTGTGTGCATATCTTTTTAGTTGAATAATTTCTACCTTCGGTTGGTTTTAGTCTTTTTGTTTAGTAGAATTTACTATGGATTTACACCCTTATGACACCGTACGTCACGACACTACATGTCACAACAAACCCAAACTTGGGAAAAGTCATCACTCTCTCCCTTATAATATATTATGTGATTGATGGTGAAGCATACATCACAATGGTTACAATTCCGAAATTATGAGTCCTACAAATTTGTAGGTTCATGATTCCCTCATATGAAATCGGATTGAAAAGCTTCAAACTACAAGTTTTAGCCCTTGACAAGATCTTTCCATCATTGTGATGCATTATCAATTTGGAATTTATTTGAATTTATTTGAATTTTAATTATTTTTTCAAAATTTTAAAATATAATTCCAAGTTCACAACTACAAATGGAAAATGTAAGCTACTTTAAATATCTACATTTCAAGACCTTTCTAACGGGATATTGGAGGAACCAATTTGAACCATGTTTACAATATGAAAAAAAAGGATTAAAACTAGGCTTACAACTAAATTTCTGAATTATAAGGACTACTTGTAACAATTACATCAAACAGACCTCACCACATATGGAAACATATATTTATTAAAAGTACATGCAAATAGGTGCAACTATGTTACAACTAAGGTGTCCACATAATTTTCCCATGTAAAATGTTCACAAATGAATGAAATGTTTATGTGGCTTTTCATTCATCCATCAACAATTGAAATCTATTAATGTCCATTATAACTAATGCATTATCAAATTAGTGTCTTGAGACTAATGGCTTTTTCCAATGGTATTATGTTATCATTTGGATTCAATTAGTGTAGTTCTAAATTACAACTTATCAATTTGTTGATAGAACTATGTTGTTACTAATGTCCATTCATGGATGGTATTATTTTGCACTTACTAGAATTGGCAATGATGATTTTACATCTTGAAACACATTACATAAATTCACTGCATAAATGACAAACATCTTGCTCCAATATATATATATATATTCAATGTTGGAAAATACAATATTCATATGAACATTTTTGGTGATATTTGGTCCTTCCAATGGTATATACTTTATTTATATTTATGGTGATAATTTCAAACTTATTAGAATTATTGTTCTTAACTATCATTTCCAATATCTAATGTTATTTAATGTTAAGAATAAGGTCCACCTTGTTTCTATTCAAAATTCAATTATATTTTGATAATTGTCAAATGTGAAATGATGTTTGCACATCAATGTAAAAATACATCATTGCAATGTGAAAAATAATTTAATGTTCATATTCTAAATCTAAGTAGGAATCTTTTGCAACCATAATGCAACTAACAAGCAATGTACATATAGTCTCACCATTAATTTATCATTGAAATGCAATATAAATAACACAATGAATAGCTATGAAATGATTAAATTACAAACTCTACATTTACAAACAAACATTTAAATTCAAAGTAAGATGTCATAAACAAAATTGAAGTAAATTGGTCTTGAATTTTCTCACATGTAAATGTAAATTTACCTTCACCTTTATTGTTTTAGCATAAAGTCTATTTAATTAGAATGACTTGGGACCTACACTTTATTGGGCTTGTTCTTGGCCAACCTTAGAACAAATGCAAGTAAAGATTATGCATTAGGTTAAAAACTTAAAGTAGGTGATGCTCATTCAAGATCAACAAGACCAAACACATTTGGGTCACATGGCAAGCCTTCGCGCACAAAGTTCAAGAGATGAAGAACTTGAAGACCACACATGAACATATTAAGTAACCCTAACTAGATATCCAAATTAAAACTTGATCAAGTTGATTCAAAAGTTGTCACCGAATGCATGGATGAAATTGACACATTGCATCCACTGTTTGTCATTTGTATCTAATGGATATCCTTATGTATCAATATATGGTTAATTTTTTAAAAACAATGTTCAACAATAAGATAATAATATATGATAGGAAAATATTTGTTTTAACATACCAAATGTTGTTTGTAAGGTCATAATTTTGGTGATCTTTGATGTAATCTATTGGATTAAATATTGATTTGAAGCCAAACATGACCAGTAATGCAATAAAAGCTTCAAATTTTTGCACCAAGCCTCACATTATGACCAAAATGTACAAATTTCCATTTAATCACGATCATAATTTTTTAATTATTTTAAACATTAATTATGATGTTTGAAAATTAAAATGTTAAACACACATCTAAAAATATTTTTAATGTTTCAACATATGTGATTCTTTTATAAAGTATATTAAAGTTCAACTTAAAATTTGAGACTATTCAGTTGAGATTTGAATAGCAAAAAACACATTTTAAATTTTAATTAACAGTCAACAAATGTTTGGTGTATAACAAAAGACTTTAATAACATAGTGAAATGACTCCAAATTTTTAAGATATCAATTTCATGAGTAAACAAACACAAACCCAGAATATGAACAAATACTTCATTATATATCATTAATGGTGATTATTCAAAAAAATAGAGGTACAATTTTTCACTACATGCAATCAATAAATGTTTTTGCTCCTTTTATTGTGATTTCACCCCAAGGGGTAGCCTCAAACAACTTTAAGCCAATTGGAATGGGTGGAATAAAGCCACTTGTTTGTTCGACCAACACACAACAACATAGTCTTGGGTCTCAAGGTGTTTTGAGGTTGGAAGAAGTTTAAGGGAAGACGATGTTATAGTAATGGGGATGAAAAAGAAGGAACATATAGTTATGTTGCACAAAACATACATGATCATTGTGAATAATGCACAAAAGTAGGTTGTCATAAAAAAGGTTGATGGACATAAGCCTTTTTTGTCAATTGTGATTCATTTAGAAAACCTAAGCCCCCTCATTGTAATATTTTCATTAACATGTTGGGTGGTTACCATGGTATTTAAAACCCAAGTGTGGACAACATCAATGCCCAACCCCATGCATTGATGAATGAAATCAAAGGTAGGCTAAATGAGGATTGGGAGTATGTTGATTATGATTTGGCTTACAAGGAGTTCAAAGCATAGGTGAATGTTTACTTGAAGGCTAGGCGACACTCTTGAAGGTTTTGTTGGAGTCTAGGGGTCCCAAGCTTGTAGATTGTCAAGAGGAGCATTGGGACAGTATGAAAGGACTCATTGTTTTTAAAACAAAACAAAGTGAAACATGCAAAAATCATGCCATGTGGGCATAAATTAACACTTCAAGTCAATCTAGGTGTGTTGGAGAGGTGGGTGGATTAGGAAAATTGATGAAAGTAAATGAAAAAACATGATTGTTTTTAAGATGTTGTCATTGCAATGAATTGTTTTAATGCTTTTGTAAACATGTTATCTTTGCATGTTTTTAACCATTAAACATTTGATACTTCCTAAACATGTTACAAGATCTTGACTTGGGAAGGACCCCTACACTAGCTGAATTAACAACAAAACCTAGCAAAGAGAAAAGGCACCCCAAAGTCAATGCCATCATATTCAAGGCAACATATGTCCTCATTTATTTCTATGGTAAGAATTCATGTACATAATGATGTTGCATTTGCATTTATGGCGACATGAGCCTTTCAACTTCTAGAGCTATGCACATATTAAATCATATTAAATGATGTCATGGGATTGGCAACATATATGTAATTAAAAAACTATGTGTGGTTGTCTAATGGAATTTATTAGGAGTTGAGACTTGTAACATAATGATCTTTTGAATAACCCTAATGGTAACTAACATGTTATTCCCCATGACTAAATTATTGATGATACTTTTGTTGCTTGCATTTTGGTAACTTGCTTTTGAAGCAAGTTGTAGCATGAAAGTTAAATTTTGTGTGGGGTCTATTCTACTAGGGGGTTATAAACAAAACATGCATCGTGTTAGTTATAAATGTTTATCATGACGTGTAGTGTTGTGACGTTCGGTGTTGTAAGGGTGTAAATCCATAATAAATTCTACTGAACAAAAAGACTAAAACCAGTCAAAGGTAGAAATTAATCAACCAAAAAGAGATGCACGCACATATATATATATATAATGCACAAGAGGAGGTTGAGATGAAATTCTCATGTATATTAAATTGAATTGAAAAGAAGGAAAGAAAATGTAGTGTATGTAAATGGTGGCCGTGTAATAGCCATTGTGAACATTTAGAAATCTAATCTGATTATGGAGGAAACTTTTTTTAACAAAGGAATTCAAAAAAAACTAACAAGAGAAGGGAAGAGCTTGGCCTTTTATACAACCATCAACAAAGCTGAAACCTTAAACAAGCCATAACCTTAAAACACCTAATAACGTATAGTAACTTAAAAACATACATTAACCTTAAGATCTTACATTAACCCTAAAGGCATGATTGGCATGCTTGTAATCGGTTGTCATGTATGAGGCCATGCATATGAACATGACAGCTGTCATGACATGTAATGTCATGACATTCAATGTTGTAAGGGTGTAAATCCATAATAAACTCCATTGAACAAAAAGACTAGTCAAAGGTAGAAACTATTAACCAAAAATAGATGCATGCACATATATATACAATGCACAAGAAGAGGTTGAGATGAAATTTTCGTGTATCCCCCCCCAGACTTGAGTCGAGAAAAACATGGCATGGTTTGAGTAAAAATCAAGGTGTTGTAGGAGAACATGATGAATAATACCAAGTGCCAACAGGAACTTGAATGAGCTCTGGTTTGAGGAAGAATAGATGTATCCACCATTACAATTATCGCAAAACAACATTTAATCAACATCGTCTGTCCTCTGACATACCTGACATGGATAGTCAAGTGGGGACTCCAAGTCGACGTGATGATGGTAGGATCTAAGTTCGGTAGGTGGCAAGGCGCACAATTTTTGGAATGATCTTGAATTGTGCATTCATTAGCTCTTTCCAACTCTAACACACCTGAAGGCCTGATCGCCTTAATCCTTAAGATAATGCGACCGTAAGAAGTGTCTAAAGTATCATTAGGTTGTCGTTAGAGATACATAAAGTCACCAACATCAAATAGTCTCACTTTGGGTTTGTAATTGTCACCTTGTGTGTGTGCATACCATAAGGTGTCTCGATGTTATGCAATGGACAAGTTCTCCATGGCCATGGGCATAACCCTCCTGAATAAAGTAGCTCTCTCTACGATGACCCTAGCCCAAGTGGTTGGGGAGTCCAAGTCCACAACCTGGTCCATTTGAGCAACAATGGAAAAGGGTGGAATGGGATGTCTCCCTAAAAGTAAAAAGTAAGGAGCAAAATGAAACAAAAAGGTGTGTTTGGACATCTTATAACCCATGGTGATGTAACGTAGGGCCAGGTCGTAATCCTTTTTGTTCCCAATGAGGCAAATCTTATAAAATCCCTTCTTGCATGTCTGAACCATCTTCTCTGCAAGGCCATCACCTTGGGGATGATCCCTTGAAGTTCAGCGATGGTCAATGAAAGCATGATCAAGTATGTCTTGGAATTCTCCTCTGAATTTTGATCTTTGATCAATAAAATGTTAACAAATAGGAGATCTACTCAAGTGCAAACATAAATCTTTATTGAAAGGAAACTACAACATAATGCTCACAACACAAAACACAACATCAAAAACTCTCCAAGGTTCTTGTCACAAGAA
>Ga0116227_10015909_pt1 | contig 11010 bp, 6 predicted proteins | sample S1TSphgellanicum_FD_89693 | JGI IMG/M metagenome (GOLD analysis project Ga0116227, IMG submission 89693) | Host-associated microbial communities from peat moss isolated from Minnesota, USA - S1T2_Fb - Sphagnum magellanicum MG | ecosystem: Host-associated > Plants > Peat moss > Unclassified...
AATTTGGAAAAAAAAAAAAAAAGTCAAAAAGGAATTTAATAAAAGGTGTGAAAAAAAAAAAAAAAAGAAGAAGGGGAGGGTGCAAAGTTGCCAGAAAGTTCTGAAATCACCAGACTCAATAGGTTCTCTAATAGGGTCACCAAAAAATAGCAAAGATTCTTAAATTTGTCTACTTGTCTCTGTGTGGCGTGTAGCCAAATTTGGCTAAATCTTCTTGTGGATGATCACCAGTGTGGGCTAGGCTACATCACAAAACTGAAAAACAAAAAAACCAAACAAAACAAAACAAAAACAAAAAACAAAAAAAAACCCAACCCTGGTTGTATGACCAATGAGAAGAGGAGACCCATGAGACTCAAAGTACAGCCTACTTATTGCAGTTTTGCAAAAGTACTTAGTATTGCAAAAGAATTAGTACTAGTATTTTTCAGTGTGTCTTCTGTTCCAATAGGATGCTACTTTCTATGGTCTTCTGGTTCAGGTTATAGTTCAAGTAGGCTAGGAAGGAATCTGGTACCATGGTTTGGTTTAGGGTTTTTTTAAGTTCAGCAAGAAGAGGAGGGGGGGGTTGAGGGGGGGCCTGAACCTACATACTAGGTACCTACTACATCATCATCCTAGGTTGGTTACTTTAACTTACTTGGAGTGAGTTGAATCCCAGAATCACAACACCACATGTTGGTGGGATTCCAGGCCACCCCAGTTTTTCAGTTCAGGTTCTAACTCCAACATGAGGCTGCTGGACTTGTTGTGTGATCTGGTGGGTCATTTGAAGGAACAAGCAAACAGAGGAGAGAGACACTGGAGCATGAACTAAACACTGGCCCCCACAACCTCCAAAAAACACCCCACCTAAACAAATCCAAAAAACCTGCCAACAAATGTTTTGGAACCCACTCACTCACTATACACACACACACACACACACACACACTCTCTCTCTCTCTCTCTCTCTCTCTCACCCACCCACCCACCAACAAGGGTCCAGTTTTGAGTCTAGTTCTGGGCAAACTTGAGCCACAGGTCTAGTCTGATTTGGAAATCATTGCTCTGTTGCCAAGTTTTGGGGTTTTGGGTCGGTTTTTTGGTCTGGTGTTTTAGTCTGATTCCATGTTTTTTTGGGTACTTGGGTCTCGTTTTTTAAGTCTACTTAATTCCATTGTAAGTAAAACAGGGATGGACAGGTTCATGCAACCAGCTTCTTGTGGAAACCAAAACCCAATGAGGAAGGAATGTTGTTGCAACCTTTTCTTTACAATTTTTTATTTTTTATTTTTTATTTTTTGGTTTTCTACCCATGCAATCGATTAGTACTTCTTTTTTTAATTTAAAAAAAGAACCCAACCAAGTAAGTTGTACTCTTTAGTCACATGACCATTTTAGCCCAGTTGTATTACTTGGAATTTGGTACTACACAATTTCTAATCCTAGGTTGTGAAATTGGACCTATAATTGGTTTCCAAAGTGATCTAGGTTTGGACAAAAACTCGACATTTACAAATTTAAATCAAATTTAAAAGCTAGTTGAAATTAACAGGTTTTTTTTTTTTAGGTGAAGTTTGCCACTTGGTGACAAAAAATATCCAATGCAATGCACAAAGAGGATTTGTGAAAAAGATTCACCGAAGTGCTAGAATTTGAGGAAAATTTGTTTGACCTCAGCATATTTAGATGATTAGTTTCAGCATGTTGCCAAAACATCGCATGATAATTTTTTTGTTTTTTGTTTTAAGCTTTCCTCTTTAACCTATAGCCAAATTTGGTTAATTCCTCTTGTGGATGATCACCAACAAGACTGCATCACAAAATTGAAAAAAGAAACCATGGTTGAAATTGAAAGTTCTTTTCAAAACTTAAAATTGGTTGATAATTCATACCTTCATGGGTTGCGATGAACCAACACCCTCCAACTCACCAAATGGACAAAACCCCATCTCAACTTAGTGTCAATGAAACTAAGGTTGATGTTGTGTCCCAGCTTGGTCATGATATCTTAACTTATTAAAACAAATTGTTTCCCTCTTGTAGTTATTTCTTACTTTCTTACTTCCAACCATTGATCCCTAACTATTTCATATTTCCAACCCCCATCTTCTACCTTTGGAAACTTGGTCATTTTAACATCTCTACTCACAGAGTAGGCCACTAGGTCATAGGACCTTTCAGTCAAAGTGGAGAAAAAGTTTTGGAAGTTTGTAACACATGCAATGCAAGATCAAGTTTTGAATAGGAATGTTGATAAACGTGAATCAAGCCACAAGTGATTTGAATATCTTATTTTGGGTCCAAGTTGCTTTTCTTTCGTACATGCCCTCATTGTACATAAGCACATCTTATTAACATTTGTTTATAAATCAAAGATTCAATTTTGGTTACTTGACATGAGTACATGAAAGTTGAAGATTGCATTATTGTACATCTATATACCTTGACATCCTAAAATCAATCTTAGTATGTGGAGATTATATTGTGGCATAGGTTTTTTTCTATTTGAACTACCAATTATTATTGACATTGTGTTCTTTTTTGTAAAGATATGACATGAATGATTTTTATGGTGAAGTTGAAGGGATGGTTTTCAAGAAGAAGACTTGCAAGTTGTAATCCTCTAGGTCAATCATGTTTCTTAAGAATTGGGTGGCTTAGGATTTATAACTATGTATCATGAATTTACTATTCTCTCATGAGGTTTCCATTTGAATAAAAAAATTGTCCACATTTTGTAAGTATGAAAACTTTCAAGAATTAACCTTATTTAAATGGTATTATGCTAAATGAAGAGTCTTATCCATTATTTTCATCATTTAAATATTGGTTATATTTTGATTAAATGTATTTGTTCATGTGAATTGTTGTGATTGTAATCATAGGCTCACAACCAGGTTTTATGCAAGATAAGCAAATGAACCTAAAATGATGTCAAAGCATGGAATGTCTCAAGCAAATTCCCAAGGTCCTCGCAAAATGTGTTTCAAGAGTATAAGTGAAGATCCAATGTAGACCAAATATCATATTTTAAGGTTAAGTTCAAAATATCAATAAGGCATATTATCAAAAAAATGTTAACAAAAAAATATGTTGTCAATATATTGTAATAAACCTCTGGGGCTAGATTAATTAATATGGGTTCCAGATTTAACAATTCAAATACTACAAATGAATAACAAAGGACCATCAACAATGATAAATTTTACACCATGATCAAGCTTTTCCTATAGAATTTCATATCAAAATTCTCCCAAAGGTTTCCATAAATGTATACCACAAGAAAGAAAAGAAATTGCAATGGACACAATAGAGGCATAAGGACCAAATTAAAAAACAACCATCCCACACAAGATGTAATGTTTGTCAAAATTTGCACAAAAATGGCCAATGATCACAAATCACAAAAGGTAATGCACGTGATTAATTAATTTCCTAAGGTTAAGTTCATTAGTGTGCCAAGTAATATAAAGAATCACCATCACCAAGAACATATTTTTTTCGAATAGTGACAACTTATCATAGAATCGTAATTATGTATATATATTTAGAGAAATTGGTTTTTAGATAAATTGTTGGGTATGGGTTAAAAGAATATTTTTAAAAATTGAACATTCTTGGTTTGGGCCTAAGTCTAATTTCTAAGATTGTTGATTTTTGGGTCAATGGTTTTGGGTTATACATGAAACATGTCATTTTCAAGTTCAAAGTGAACTAGTGTTAAACCCTTACTTGGGATGGTTCCAGGGTTCAATTCAAGTCTAATTATAAATTTTCATTGTTAAAAAAATTTCATTCAATCTACATATAATTTATATACAAACTCACTAGTTTTTTGGATCAAGAAACAAAATAAACAAACTAAATGGGGGACTTGCATATGCAAAGATTGTTTTATGCAAGAACTCATTTTGAGAAGTTATGTATACTTTCAAACAAATTTTTGGTGCCCACTTCTTTGTAATTATTGCACAAGGGGTGAAAACATGGTCAAAGGAGCCAAAGTAAAAGTCCTTTTCCAAGGACTGCACATGACACATATCATTTTTGTGTTAGTTTATAATTTTAAATTTTGCATTTCATATACTTTATTTAACATCACATTTGAAATATAAATACATTTTGATTACAAATTAATTTTATATCATGTATATTATGCATTCATGCCTTCTATCACATAAATATGAACAACTTTTGTGAAAAGCATATTTTCAAAATCCACAATTTTCAAGGTCAAAAGCACTTTTGAACCAAATGTGCTAAATGGGTTATAAGAAAAAATTTCATCACTTCAAATCCTTTTGCCCTTCTAATTATGAATGTTAAAAGCCTCTCCAATTTTTAGAAAGAATGATGCACATTTGGTATTAAAAAAAAAACATTTGAAAGACAATGTCTAACCACTCTTGAGGTTTAAATGCTTTGAACAATCAAAAACATTTTTGATTTGTGTCAAAATTTGAGCATGTAAACTTTGCAATTAATGAAAAATATTCCAAAAAACATTATGATAATCCAAATTATTATACTTCACTTGTGATATTTCAAACATACAAAAATGTGGTTTTAAAAAGTGTCCATTCACTTGGGTGGCTCCTTTGTCCTATGTTTTTGTTATCCCAAGGTCTCATGAACATTGTGATAGTGAAAAAGTAAATTATTAGAAAAAAATTCAATTCATCACCAAGAATGTGCACCATTAAATTTTTTTTCTCCACATTTTTTTTCCTTGGGGTCACATATATTTAAAGGATTTGGTCTACATAACTTCTTTAAACTCTAGAGGTAAAGGTGCAAAAAATAGGAACCACAAAAAAAACAAACATGTCCAAATAAAAAATGGTTTAACATGTCCATCACTAAACAGTAACCCCCTTATTTTTGTGCCTTGTATATTCTTAGTTTCTTGTCCATTTGGAGCAATTTAAATGGCTATGGGTGCGTCAAGAAAAGTTATACATAACCTTTTGCACTACAAAAGTAAAGGATCAATGTACATGGATTTTAAAATTTTGAATACATTAAATGTTTGGTCGTTAGTTTGTCTACTCGATGTAACCCAAAAATGACAAAAAAAAAGGAGGGACCCTTAAGACTTGGATGTTGTAAGATGGGCCTTAAGACCCTTGGGTTGGTTTTAAGGTTGAGTTCAAACAACTTTGGCATTTCATGGGCTAGGTTTGGGTTTGAGCCTTGGGACTCAAACCTTAATTGAAGTAGGCCTTGTGATGGAGCTTGTTCCATGTTAGTGTATCATGTTCAATTCTTAGAATCAAACTTGGATTGAACTCAATTAAAAACCCATAATATATTTTTTTTGGGGAAAAACCTCCTAAGTTCATTCTTTTTATTAATTTTTTTGGAAAAGCCTTTGGGCAAGGTTTTGGATTTTTTTAAAATCCAAAACCTCTAGTTAATTTTTTTTTTTTATTTATTTATTTTCAAACATGGGGGTATCTCAAGTATTAAAATTTTAATTTTTTGATAAGGGATCAATTTTTGTATTGGTTAAGTTTTATGGATCAAAATTTTAAAACAAAAAAATGGTCAAATTGTATTTACAAGGCAAGTATTTGGGAAAAAATGTTTTTTTTAATTTGAAAATAATGAAACTACATTTAACTTGCAACAATTATGTGTTTAATGCCTAGTCATTACTTAAATATGCAACAATATCTTTCTTCATAATTGGGCTTTTGGGTATTTGACATTGGACAAACCATCAAACAAACCAATTGGTTGGACAAACATATGACTTCAACATTATAGATCACAAATGACAATAATCCTCAATACTACATATGACAAATGATAACAAAATGGACTTAACAAACCTCCAAAACAACATTTCCAATAAAGTTGTGATTGACCCATAAAAAAAATTAACACGTGAATCTAAGCTTTGTTATAACTTGCAACATATGAATCCAAAAACATATGACATGTAAACAAAACAACATTGACCTTCTAAAGCCCTACACCTAAGAAAATAAATGAAAAACATCAACTGCAACATATGAATGATAAAATTTACAAAAGATTTTAACCAAACTCCAAGCCCAAATTAAACCCATGTTGTAGATCAAAAGGCCATTCATTGGTTCAACCCAGTTCATCATAAGAAATTATAACAAATGTGAGGTACAAGGAAATACTTTACAGTAGGACACAGAATGTGTATCCAATCTTGAGTTCCAATGTTATAAATGCATTGAGAAAAAAACATAATCAATTCAATACTTGCACTTGAAAAATGCTAACTAAAAAAACACAATAAAAATGGAAAAAAAAAACTTGAACTTGAAATCAAAGCTTGAATATTCTTCAACAACTATTGTTAAATCAATTTGTTGTGTTCTTTAATCATAGTAGAATCCCTTTCCAAAAATTCATTGGTGGTTTTAAACTTTAAGCAAAAATTCATTCAACATGGGTGTCATTAGGCCAATGATTTGATTTAGATTCTCAATCCCAAGCTTAAATCATATCAAATTAGTGGCGGTATCCACAACACTAAAAATCTATTCTATTTTGATTTGTGATCCCACAATGCCAAGGACTTGACAAATGAGGAAGAAACATAGGGAAATTGCACATTTCATGATTTTCCCGCCAAACTATAAGGTTTTCCATTTTTGTTGGACACATTGACAATTGTGGATATATATGCAAATCATTTTTCAAGGTGGATATGATGATATCATCACTTGGTACAATTTACCCAAAAAATAGGTCATTGTTTCAACTACCATTGCTTAATTTGTTGTTATTTTAGCAAGGTTCAAATGAAAGAACGCCTATAGAAGACACACAATGTTAATGTCATTATCTATCACAATTTGAATGGCATGTGCAATGCCTTTAAAATTTCATATAACCTTCATGTTCTTGAAACAAAGGTCAAACATGATAGCTAACATGTTATGGGCTTTGAATTGATTGTAACTTGAAGCAAACGCCATAGTAGAATCAATATATTGATGACTTGTGTCATCATCTTCAACTTGCATTCCTACAATTTTGAATCAAAGTCTCCACAAATTAATGAATGATTTAAAGTTTGAACATTAGTCACATTAGCTTTCATGGCAATGCATTAGGTTATGGCAAAATAAAGTGCATTTGACAACAACCAATAGCTTGCAATTTGTTTAGAACACAAAGTTTCACAACATGAAATAGGGTATTTGCAATGGCTTGAAAATAACATGTTTGAAATACTAGGATTGTAGAGGATAAATGAGTAGCTTGTTGTTGTTCATAACTAATGGAAATAACATTTCAATATTCTAATGTTTTTTGGAATAGGATTTTTTTTTTAAAAACTATATTTTCACTAGAGTTTTCAACAGTATGGCAAGTAGCCTTGCAATATAACAAGATTCTTCCCATTCCTACCTCTTCTTCTCAAATTGTTTTGTCCAAGTACTAGTCTTTTGCAAAAATTGAATTTTTTTCAAGCTAATTTTTGAAAATCCAACTCAAGTTTAATATCATTAGTAGCATATTGGGCTACCTTTAACATGGCGTTCCCAAAACATGACCCTACAAATTTGTATGTTAATTAAAGGGTAGAACAAGAAACTATAAAAGTCAATACATACATAAATCAAATGTTTAATCTTTGACATATGCAATTATTTTGTCAAGTAAATTAAACGAATCTAAAAAAATAAATTACTTGGTTTGCCATGGCTACACATGTATTGTTATGTATTTCAAAAATCTCAATTATCAGATGGGTGGGCTCCCATGACGTGTTGATGGGGCTCACAACCATAACAAAGGTATCAAATCCTACATGAAACATCCAAAGGTTAAATGAACATGTAAAAATAATTCAAGATGCAAGGGTTGGGATGATGCATTTTTCCTTGGTTTTCTCCACCATACATTACAACAAAATGCATCCATGTTTGAAGTGTTTTCACTAGAATTTGAATGAATTCATTGGTCCATTGAATGAGGACTAGTGAATTACACCCACATTTTGTAGTAATGATATTTAGGAACATTTCAATCATCATTTGGCAATAGGATGGAAATTGTACATACCCACATTGTTACAAAGCCAAACTTCATAACCAATTTTTTTCAACATAAAACAAAGGTTAATAACCTTTGTAACATATAAAACCAAGTATTCCAAAAATGTATGTTATAAAAGAATTGATTTGTTATATGGTCATTGGTTGTCAAATAAGTTTATGATTTAAGAAAAGGGGACACTTTTCCTCTTCTTTGTACCTTGTTTTTCACTTTGGGTTTATGTTACCTTTATGGCCCTTGGGGTGATGGTTCACTAGTATAACCCCTTCTAGGACCATGGGACTTAAAAGGTATTAGGTTCAAACCCAATGGCATGTAGGTAAAATTCATGCTGGCCTTTGCCATTGGGCTTGACTTGGGGTCTTTGCCAACAAGTTGTTAATTAGGTTTGTTATTGTGTGCCAAAAAATAAAAATAAAAAACCCTTTACAACAAAAACAATCCCCATTTCTTGTACATATTTAAATGTTCATGACAAGCACATTTTTTCAAAACACTTGTGTTGTGGTTCTTGTTGTAGTTCACAACTTATGTTTTCTTTGAGCATCAATGTGTTTTAATTGAGTAGGGTGACAAACAAAACATTGCATTATTTGCGACTTGTAAATGTTCATTACTACACCATTATTCACCAAAAAAGTAGCCCAATAAGGTGAAAACACACTATGGTAATAAAAAATTGTTATCACAAATACTAATTTTTGGAACTACATGCTTTTGAACCTTTGCCAAACTAATATTAAAAAGGTTTTTTGCACATTGTATTTGGAATAAGATAGTTCAAAACCCAAAAAATAAGATTGTAAAAAAAAAATCTCACTTTGAAATTGATATTAAATGATTAAAATAATATATTAATGAAAAGATTATAATCATCACAATATACTGCAAATGCAAATATACTTCATAAACCATTCAAACAATCACCAAACTTGGTGAAGTACTCAATTATATATTATATATGAGTTCATTGTCCCATTTCAATTCTATATGAAAAATTCCATTCATGCGATTTCAAGAAAAACATTTCAATGAGGTTTTTCATTCAAATAAACATAAATGTGTGAACACATAAAAGTTTGCTATCATTTGAAAGGTAACAAGAATTGTATTGGAGGCATTGTGTCAAAAAAGTCATTTTATGTGTTTCTCAAAATGTTGGATGAAATGAAAGAAAATTTGTCCCCCAAAATAACAAAATGTACCCAAAAGAAAAAACATTTTCTTGTCTGAAATATACCACTGTAACATGCTTTCACCCAATAAGCTAATCATCAACGACTAGGAAACCATACACTTTAGATGGCTAGCAATTTTGGATTAAAAGTCTCCCAAGTTATGTTTAGGTCAACATTTGATGCCTCCCATGATCCAAACTTAAATTTAGATTGACACATCAAATCAATGTCAATTTTTTCATCATATGAAATTGTTGCCACAAGATGTGTGGCATTTGTGGATGTTATTGTAAACATTTGTATATGGGTTTGTTCTATCAATTGTTGTGTGTAAAAAAAAGGATAAAAAGTTTAAACCTATGGGAACTCAATGGCATCCTTTTCATCACAAATTGTTACTAGAAGTTGATGTTGCATGGCACAAGCTTTGTTGATGCAAAAAACTAATGAAAGAAAAAAAAAGGTGACAAAGAAAAAAGAACTTACAGTAGACGACCATCATCGTGATGATGTCCACAACAATTACAACCTTCCGTCTATAACAAAAGCTTGTAGCAAATGATGACCATTGTGATGATTATGATGTTTTATAATAAAAGCTTATAGTAAAAACTTCAGCAATGTAGCTTAAAGCTTCGACCTTGATGAAAAACTTGAAACAAAAAGAAGAAAAACTTGTGAAATAGAAAAGCTCACATGTTGGTTGACAACCATTGTGATGACCATTATGATGATGTTGTGACGTGTAGTGTCGTGACGTACGGTGTCGAAAGGATGTAAATACGTAGTAAATTCTACTAAACAAAAATACTAAAGCCAGTCAAAGGTATAAACTAATCAACTAAAAAGAGATGCATGCACACATATATATACAATGCACAAGGGAGGTTGAGATGAAATTCTCATGTATCCTCCCCTAGACTTGAGCCGGGAAAATCATGGCATGGTCTGAGTAGGAATCAAGGTGCTGTAAGAGAACATGATGAACAATACCAATTGCCGACGGGAACTTGAATGAGCTCCGGTTTGAAGCAGAAAAGATGGTATCCACCATTACAGTTGTCGAAAAACAGCATCTGATCATCATCGTTCGTCCTCTGACATACCTAACATGGATAATCAAGTGGAGGAATCCAAGTCGACATGATGATGGTAGGATCCAAGTTCGGCAGGTGGCAGGGCGCACAATTTTTGGAATGATCCCGAATTGTGCGTCCATTAGCTCCTTTTAGCTCTAACACACCTGAAGGCCTAATCGCCTTAATCCTCAAGATAATGCGACCGGGAGAAATGTCTAGAGTATCATTTGGTTGCCGCTAAAGATATACAAAATCACCAACATCAAATTGTCTCACCTTAAGTTTGTAACTGCCACTTCATGTGTGTGCATACCGTAAGGTGTCTCGATGTTGTGCAATGGACAAGTTTTCCATGGCCATGGGCATAACCCTCCTGAATAAAGTAGCCCTTTCTGCAATGACCCTAGCCCAAGTGGTTGGGGAGTCCAAGTCCACAACTTGGTCCATTTGAGCAACAATGGAAAAGGGTCGAATGGGATGTCTCCCAAAAAATAAAAAGTAAGGAGAGAAATGAGATAAAAAGGTGTGTTTGGACATCCTGTAACCCATGGCGATGTATGGGAGGGCCAAGTTCCAATCCTCTTTGTTTTCAGTGAGGCAAATCTTCCGAAGTCCCTTCTTGCACGTTTGAACCATCCTTTCTGCAAGGCCATCAGCTTGGGGATGATCTCTTGAAGTCCGACGATGGTCAATGAGAGCATGGTCAAGTAGGTCTTGGA
>Ga0116227_10015910_pt1 | contig 11009 bp, 12 predicted proteins | sample S1TSphgellanicum_FD_89693 | JGI IMG/M metagenome (GOLD analysis project Ga0116227, IMG submission 89693) | Host-associated microbial communities from peat moss isolated from Minnesota, USA - S1T2_Fb - Sphagnum magellanicum MG | ecosystem: Host-associated > Plants > Peat moss > Unclassified...
CGAGCTAACCCGTTCCCACTGCTCGTCGCTCAATCTGTGTCGATCCAACCTGGCGCTCCCTTGGCCAGTCTTGAATCCGATCCTGCCGAAAAAGGGAATCCCCTAAATGTCCACAGGCCTTAAGATAACTCCCGCAACTTCATAAAATAATGTAAAAAACTTTAGCTTGTTGTGGTCAGCGGAACCCGACACGGCTGACAGGCGTTCATCAGGCAACACCTTTGACGCGACTCGTCTTGGCCAGCCTTTCTGCCTATGCTCGCTGGACGGTTGAGACAGTCCAATGAAAGCAAGCTGATGATCCCTGTTAAAGATCGCCTGGAACATGGTGGTTTTCTTCTGTTTTTGGCGATCATCAGCATCGGTCTCATGCTTATCGTATCGGCGTTCATGGGCGCTCTGCTCGGCGCGGTGCTGGGGGCGCTGCTGTTTCAACCCCTTTTCCAGCGGCTGCTGCGCCGCTGCAAAGGGCGGCGCAATATGGCGGCGGCGTTGACGCTGCTAATCATCACCATCGCCGTCGTCATTCCCGCAATGATCATCACCAGCCTGGTGGTGGGGCAGGCCGCCGAGGTCTATGACCAGATCCGCAGCGGGCAGATCAACGTTGCTCTCTATTTCGGCAAGCTGCACAGTGCCTTGCCGCTACGCCTGCAACACTGGCTGGATACGTCGGGCTTCGGCAGCTTCGATCTGGTCGAGGAGCGCGTGTCGCAGGCGATCAACAACAGCGTCAGCCTGATCGCGCGGCAGGCCCTGTCGATCGGCGCCAATGCCGCCAGCTTCCTGCTGGCCTTCGGCATCGGCCTCTATGTGATGTATTTCCTGCTGCGCGATGGCGAGCATATCGGCCCCGCCATTCTGCGCGCTTTGCCGATCAAGCCCGCCATCGCATCTCGACTGGCCGAGAAATTCGTGGTGGTGGTGCGCGCCACCATCAAGGGATCGGGGCTGGTTGCCTTGGCGCAAGGATCGCTTGGTGCGGTCACCTTCTGGATCGTCGGCCTGCCCGCGGCGCTGCTGTGGGGCATGCTGATGGTGGTGGCGGCGCTGCTGCCCGCCATTGGCCCGGCCATCGTCTGGGGGCCCGTGGCGGTCTATCTGCTGGCGACGGGCGCGATCTGGCAGGCGGCGGTGGTGATCTTCTCCGGCATGCTGGTGATCGGTCTGGTCGATAACATCCTGCGCCCGCTGCTGGTGGGGCGCGACACCGGCATACCCGACTGGCTGGTGCTGGTGACGACGCTGGGCGGCATCGAGGTGGTCGGCATCAGCGGCATCGTCGTCGGCCCACTGGTGGCGGCGCTGTTTCTGACCGGGTGGCAGATCCTGACCGAACAGCGCAAAGGAGCGGTCGAAGCGGCTCCTGACCCTTAACTTCGGCAATCCGCCTTATAAGAGACGGTTTTGGCCCGATTGTGGTTGCGCCTGTCACAATCGCAGGCGCAAGAGAGCATAAGCTTCCAAGCCAGATGCAGGAGATTCCAACAGTGATAACCGATGCGGTGATGATGGCGCAGGTAAAAGGCGGCGCGGGTTTTGTCGCCGCCCTCGATCAGAGCGGCGGCTCGACCCCCAAGGCGCTCAAGGCCTATGGCGTGGCCGAGGACGCCTGGTCGAACGATGAGGAAATGTTTGACCTGATTCACCAGATGCGCGTGCGTATCATCACCACGCCGTCCTTCAGCAAGGGCAAGGTGCTGGGCGCGATCCTGTTCGAGCGCACGATGGATGGCATGGCCGATGGCGTACCGGTGCCGACCCTGCTGCGCCAGAAGGGCATCGTGCCCTTCCTGAAGATGGATAAGGGGCTGGAGGCCGAACAGGACGGCGTTCAACTGATGAAGCCGATCCCCGGTCTCGACGTCCTGCTCGAGCGGGCGCGCTCTCTGGGCGTGTTCGGCACCAAGATGCGTTCGGTCGTCCGTCTGGGCAACCGCGCGGGGATTGCCGCCATCGTCAAGCAGCAGTTCGAGGTGGCCGAGCAGATCCTGAACCACGGCCTGATGCCGATCGTCGAGCCCGAAGTGTTGATCGCCAGCGAGGAGCGCTCTCAGGCCGATGCCATCCTGCGCGAGGAACTGCTAAAAGCGCTCGATGCGCTGGAAGGCGACCGTCAGGTCATCCTCAAGCTGTCGATCCCGCATGAGCCCGATTTCCATGCGCCGCTCATCGCCCATCCGCGCGTGATCCGCGTGATTGCGCTGTCGGGCGGCTATTCGCGCACCGATGCCTGTGCCGAGCTGGCGAAGAACCACGGCGTGATCGCCAGCTTCTCGCGGGCGCTGATCGCCGATCTGGCCCATGGGCAGAGCGATGAGGCCTTCGACGCCGCGCTGGCGCAGGCCATCGACGAGATCTACATCGCCTCGATCGTCAAGGCCTAAGGCATCGAGGTGGCCGGAGGACCCAAGCGGCGGCATGAGGGTGCCGCCTTGCTTGCGTCTTCCGGCATCGTTCTTTTATCGAGCAGCCGGGCGGCGTGAGCCGAACCATGCGCGCACCACCGCCCACAGGCTGGCGTGATTGCTGCCGTGATAGGTCGCCCCGCGCCCGAACTCCGCCGCGAGCCGCTTATGCGCCCGGCCCAACTCGTGATAGGGCAGCGAGGGCAGCAGGTGATGCAGCCCGTGATAGCGCAGCCCCACCGGCGCCCAGAGCGCAGGCAGCAGCGCCGGGGGTGGCACATTGACCGAATCCGCATATTGCGCGGTGAGCGACATCGGCTCACCCGACTCGTTCTGCCACATATGGGCGGCCAGCGTGCGGATCTGGTTGACAAAGGCGACCATCGACAGCGTCGCCAGCACGATACCTGCCGTGCGCAGCGACACCGTGCCCGTGGCCACCAGCGTCACCAGCGTCATCGCCCAGAGGCTGGCCAGCACTTCGAGGACCAGCCAGCGGCGATAGGCCTCGGGCTTGGGGCGGCTGCGGCGGTAATCCGGATTGATCGCCAGCGCCGAGAAGCGGCTGACCACTGCCTCGCGCAGGGGTGGGATCAGCAGGCTGAGCGGCGCCAGCACGGCAAAACGCAGGATCAGCGCCACCGGCGCCAGCGCGGCTATGAGGGTGAAGCCCACGACCCCCAACCAGCCCGACTGCGCCAGCGGCTTATATTCCGGATCGCGATCGGTGCCATAGGCATGGCGCAGATGGTGCTGATTGTGCACGCCTTCATACATGAAGGAGGGCGTCAGCAGCGGAATGCCAACCAGCGCGTTCCAACCCGCATTGAACCCCGGCAGGCGCCCCGGAAGCACATGGGTCAGTTCATGGATGAAGCTTTCCGCACGATACAGCGCCAGCACCGCCACCACGAACAGCAGCACGCTCAGGCCATCGGGCGCCCTGTTGACCAGCGCGATCAACGATCCGTAACCGACAGCGGCCGAGGCAATCGTGTCGCCCCAGTAGATCGCGGGCTGGGCCTTGCGGGCGTCCCTGGTGATGGCGGCGGCAGCGCGCAGCAGGTCGCGGTCTTCCGCGTCGGGCGCAGCGGCATTGGACAGGGCGGGGGCAGGCATCGTCGCGTTCATCAGCATGTTTCATTCACCAGTCGGCAGTCCCTGGCGCAGGCGCGGCGCAAAGCGATGGCCGGGGAGGAAATGGGCATGTGTATGCTGCGCCTGCGTTTGGCAAGGGCTGTCAGCGATCGTTTTGTCGCGACGGAGGTGGCTCGCGTGGCCTCTCAGCACTCTGCAACCGGGCGATCCGCGCCATATCGGACTCTTTTCATCGAGCGTGTGAAGCATGCCGTCCAAAATCTGACCCATTCCGCAATTATCCTGCTTTGATCGCCGCGCATCGGGCAGAGGACAGGATATGAATGACGCCAGCTATGCCGAGGGTAATGTCGCCAATGCGCTGTTCACCCTGAAGATCCATCGTGGCGACGGCATGTGCCTGCTGGCCATGAACTGGCGTGAGGGTCAGCCCTCCGAGGATTTCGTCGGCTTTGCCATCGAATATCAGGAGCCGGGCGGTGACACGTTTTTCGCGGTCAAGAACCGGCTGAATTTCGAGGGTGAGGCCGGTTCGGTCTCGGCCCAGATGCGCCCGCCGACCTATTCCACGCTGGTGGCGCCGATCCAGAAGTTCCGCTGGGTGCATTTTCCCTTCAACGCCGATCTAACGGGCGATTATACCTATCGCGTGACGCCGGTCTTTATGAACGCCACCGGCGATCTGACTTATGGCACCGCCCAAATCGCCGCCCTGACGCTGGCGCGGGAGACCTGTCCCGGCAAGCTGAACATCGCCTATACGCGCGGCTTTATCTCGTCTCAGGCCTTTCTGGATCGTTATGCCCGCAACGGCGGGATCGACACGCTGCTGCCCGCCGATGCCAAAAGCGGTCTCGATTTCGTGCCGACCCATCCCGATGCGCAGAGCGCTTACGCCTGGATGGGTTTCGAGGCTTATGCCGAGATGTTGGCCACGCTGGATGCCGCCATCGCGGCCACCAAGGCCGGGCAGGCGCCGGAGGTCGGCATCATCGCTTTCGACTTCAACCTGCCGATAATCCTCGACCGGGTGAAGCAATTGCCCGCCGACAAGCTGCGGATCATCATCGACAACAGCAAGGATCACACCGGCAAGGGTGCCGCCGAGGACAAGGCCGAACAGATCCTTACGGGCCTTGGCTATGCGGTAAAGCGGCAGGCGATGAAAAGCCTGCAGCACAATAAGATCATCTGGGTCAGCGGGCCGACGATCCAGCGCGCGATCTGCGGTTCGACCAATATGAGCTGGCGCGGGCTGTTTGTGCAATCGAACAATCTGGTGGTGGTCGAGGGGAAGGCGCCGCTCGCCGTGTTCAAGGCCGCCTTCGAGCAATATTGGGCGGCGCCCGAAACCTTCCCCAAAAGCCCCTCGACCGACTGGCTCGATCTGGGGCTGGAGGGGGTGGATGCCCATATCAGCTTTTCGCCACATGCCCCGGCCAATTCCAGACTGGCGGGCATCGGGGCCGATATTGATCAGGCCACCTCCTCGATCTTCTATTCGCTGGCCTTCCTCAGCCAGACGCCGGGCGTCATCGTCGAGGCGCTGCGGGGCAAGACGAGCCAGCAGGATGTGTTCGTCGCGGGGATTTCCGACAAGCGAACCGGTATCGAGGTCGCCTCAAGCTCCTCCAACCTGCCGCCCACCTATGTCGAGGCGCTGGGCAAGGGTGCACCCCCGCCGTTCTCGACCGAATTGACCGGACTGGCGGGCAGCGTGGGCACGCGGATGCATCACAAATTCATCGTGCTCGATTTCAACACCGACAAGGCGCGGGTCTATACCGGCTCCTACAACATGTCGAAGGCGGCGGATGGGTCGAATGGCGAAAATTTGCTGCTGATCCGCGACCGGCGCGTGGCGACCTCCTATGTGATCGAGGCGCTGGCGATGATCGACCATTATCAGTTCCGCGTCGCGCAGAAAGTCTCCAAAGGCGCCGCAAAGCCGCTGACACTCAAACGTCCGCCCAAGGCAGGAGAGGCGACATGGTTCGCGGAAGACTGGGCGCAACCGCACAAGGCCCGCGACCGCCTGCTGTTTGCGTGACGCGCCAGGCGCGTCAGATATGCTCCTCGGCCATCTCGCCCGGGCGGCCCTTTGCGATCCGTTCGGCGGTCGCCTCCAGATCGCGCGCCAGATTTTCAAGCGCCTGCATGGCGTCCTGCAATGTTTCGCTCTGCCCATTGCCCAGCAGGGTGCGCTCACTTCTTCTGCGTGCCACGGCGGCGGCAAAGCGAAGCGTGATCGGGCAAAAGGGCGGAGTCTTCGACATAGTGTGGAGATACGCACATTCCCGGGCCAATGCCTATGTTAATTTGACACAATTCTGGGCATGACTTTCACAGCGGGCATTTTTGTAAATATATCACAAATAAATCCGCATATTGGCGCGAATATTTCAGAAAATTCCTTTCGTAATTCCCGCAGGTCGTTCAAACTCCCGCCCATCTGGTTCAGGCCGATATGGCGGCCCAATGGCATTGCCCCGCGCCGGGTCGAACTCGACACATTCGCGGCGATCGTCAGTCTGGTGAGCATGAATGCCTGCGTCCCGATCCTGCCCGGGCGGCTGCATGATCTTGGTGCTGAGGCGCGCGGCGTGGTGTTTCGCCCGCTCGATCCTCAACCCGCGGCCCGAACGGTGCATCTCGTCATGCCGCAAACTCAGGCGCAATCCCCCGCCGCAGCGGCCTTCGCGCGGATGGTGCGGGACAATCCGGGTGTCCGGCCCGCGCGTCAGCGATAATCGCGGAAAGCCGCGCTGATCGCGCGCAAGGTCTCCCGGCTGCCGCCATCGGAAAGCGCGGAGTGCAGCACCAGCGACAGCACCGGCAGGGGAGGCAGGCCGAAGGTTTCGCCCCGGTCGACCACATCGCCGGGCGCGAGGCGGTAGGGGAAAGGGGCGATAGCCAGACCCGCTGACAGGGCTGCCGCAATGGCTGCCGTGCCGCCGATAAAGACCTCCTCCCAGTCGATGCCAGCGCGGTCCAGCAAGCGCCCGGCAACATCGCGGATCGCGCAACTGGGCGAGCTGATCGCCACTTTCAGGGCCTCCCCCCGGCGATGTTCGAAGTCTGGCGAAGCGAACCAGCCAAAACGCTCCTGACCAAGGATGAGGCCCTCGCGCCGGTCATCATCGCTGCGCAGGATGATGGCATCGAGCCTCCCGCCCTCGAAAGCATCGAGCAGGTCGCGCGCATTGCCCAGCTCGACCTCGACCGCCAGAGCGGGATCGAGCGCTTTCAGCCGAGCCAGCAGGGCGGGAATGCCCGGTCCCATCACATGGCCGCCGATGCCCAGACGAAATCGGCGGCGCGGTGCGCTCAGGCTGGCCATGGCGCGGTCATGGGCGAGGAGAAAGTCGCGCGCGGGCTGGAGAAATATCTCGCCCTGAACCGAGAGGCGCACCTGACGCGGCGTGCGCTCGATCAGGCGCTGGCCGAGGCGATCTTCCAGTCGCTTGAGCTTCACGCTGATCGCGCCCTGCGTGGTGCCCAGCACCTCTGCCGCACGGGTGAAGCTGCGCAGATCGGCGATGGCCAGAAAAATTCTCACCCCTTCAACCTCGAGAGCCGCCATCGTATGTCATCCAGATTTGTTGTCTCTGATATGTGATGCCATATGATTGATGGATATTCAAATTCGCGCCACTGTCCGCGCAGGGCCAGGCGCCGGGCATGCTGCGCATAGCACTCTGTCCGGCAAGGCTTTTCGTCTCACCTCGACACAGGACAGGGTCATGAACCAAACCCGTCATCCCGAACATGCTGCCCGCAATCTGGCGGCTCTGCTTTCCGTCTGCCTTTCCGCCACCATGCTGGGGCTGGAGATTTCGAGCATTCCCGCGATTCTGCCCGATCTGGAACGCATCCTGCCCGCCGATTTCCGGCAGCTGCAATGGATCGTCAACGCCTATACGCTGGCGATGGCGACCGGACTGATGGCCTGCGGCGCGCTGGCCGACCGTTTCGGGCGCAAGCGGATCTTCATGATCGGGATTGCGGTTTTCGGGATGGCCTCGCTGCTCTGCGGTCTGGCGCGCAATGCGCCTGAACTGATTGGCGCGCGCTTCCTGCAAGGCGTCAGTGGCGCGGCCATGCTGACCTGCCAGATCGCGGTGCTGTCTCACCAGTTCCGCCATGGCGCCCAGCGCAGCCGGGCCTTTGCCGCATGGGGCATCACCTTTGGCGCCGGGCTTGGTTTCGGGCCGCTGGTCGGCGTGTTGATCGCCGCTCTGGCCGGCTGGTCATGGGTGTTTCTGATCCATCTCGCGCTGGCGGGGGTGACCTTCGGTCTTGCGGGATGGGGCATTGTCGAGAGCGCCAATCCCGCCATGAGCAGGCTGGATCTGCCCGGCATGGCCACGCTGTCGCTGGCGGTTTTCGCGCTGGTCGAGGTGATCATCGACGGGCGGGGCCTTGGTGCCGACAATCCTTTGGGGCTGATGCTGGCCGCGCTGGGCCTTCTTGCCATCGTCAGCTTTGTGATCGTCGAAAACCGAAGCGCCCGGCCAATGTTCGACTTTCGCGTGTTCCGCGTAAGGCCTTTTCTGGGCGCATTGATCGGTTCTGCGGGGATGAATTTCAGCTTCTGGCCCTTTGTGATCTATCTGCCGATCCATCTTCAGGCGGTGCTTGGCCTCGATGCCAAAGCCGCGGGCGCGATGCTTCTGGCCTATACGCTGCCGCCGCTGGTCGTGCCTCCGCTGGCCGAGCGGCTGCTGGCACGCCATGGCGCGGGCACGGTTATCCCATTGGGGCTGGCGACCATCGGCACGGGTTTTGCCCTGATGCTGCTGGCCGCTTATATCCGGGCAGACAACTGGCAAGCGTTGCTGCCGGGCTGCCTGTTGGCCGGAGTGGGGCTGGGGCTGACCAACACACCGGTCACCAACACCTCAACCGGCGCTTTGCCGCCGGAGCAGGCGGGCATGGCCTCGGCAATGGACACCAGCGCGCGGATCATGTCTTTGTCGATCAACATCGCGGTGATGGGACTGATCCTGGTTCATGGCATTCGCAGCCGTCTGCCCGTCCATGACACGCCCGCGCCGGAACTTGACCATCTGGCCCGGAGCATCGCCGGTGGCGACCTGCCTGCTGCCGGGCGTGTCGGATGGACGGAGGCGCATGCAGCCTTGCTGGCAGGCTTTGAAGACGTGATGCTCTATGGCGCGATATGTGCCTGGGCGATGGGGCTGATCAGCCTTCTGGTGTTCGGCCGAAAAACGAAGGAGCCGGAGGCGATGTGTGTGCCTGCATGACATCTCGTCTCCTGCGGCCCGAAGTCCATGCCAGCCGTGGCACTTTACCCGCGGGTAAAGTGCCACGGCTGGTAAAAGTGATGGATTTGACTTTAGGGGATTCACAGGATTCTGCTGTTGTGCTTTAAATGTTCTCATGTTCCAGCCCGATCTTTTTGCTCCCGAAGCCGTCGCCCGACCGGAGAGGATCAGGGCCAAGCCGCCGCTCGATCTTCCCGGCATTCTCGAAAGGCTGGCGCATGTGTGCGAAAGGCCGCGCTACAGCTTCATGGTCCTCAACCTGATCGCGAAGGCCAGCGCGAAGACGGGGGAGGCGGGCCCCTATGTCCGTGAGGGCGACAGCCATGTGGCGGTGCGCGACTGGCTGTCGAATGCGCTGTCACCCGTGGCGCAACGTGATCCCCGTCGCCTGGCGATCGCCCGGAAAGTGCGCGAGGAATTGGTGAGGGAAAACGCGCTGCCGCAGGATGAGGCCGCCGCGCAGAGCATCATCGATGAAAGGGTGCGCGACCGCATTCGCCTGTCGGGCCGCACCCAGATCAGCCGCGCCGTGTCGGAACTGGTAAGGGCAGGGCTGGTCCATCGCTATTACAAGGGTTACCGCGTAGACCATGAAAATCGCGGCGCGCAGCGTCAGGTGATCTATTCGGTCACCGAGGAAGCGCGCGGCGCGCTCCAACTCGGTTGAGGCGACAGTTCTATCGCAGATCCGCGCGCAGGTCGCGCACGCCCCGGCCAAGTCTGTCACGCAAGAGGGTTCGCAGCGTGGCGCCGTCGAGATAACCCACTTCAGCCGCGATCGCATCCAGACCAAGCGAACTGCCCTGAATCAGCGAGCGGGCCCGCTCGACGCGCAAATCCTGAAAATAGGCCAGAGGCGATTTGCCCAACACCGCCTGACAGCGCCGTTGCAGCGACCTTGTGCTGGTCGCCAGCGCGGAGGCGGCGTCTTGCAGCGAGAAGCCTTCGCTCAGATGCTCGCGTGACCAGCGCTCGAAACGCTGGATCAGCGGGTCTGCCTGCGCCAGATGGTTGGGGATGATATAGGCCGCCTGCGATGAGCGGATATCGGCCAGCAGATAGCGCGACACCAGCCCGGCCAGTTCCGGACTGGCCTGCCGCACCAGCCAGAGCGCCAGATCGAGATGCCCCATGGCCGAGCCCGCAGTCACGCCATTCTCGGCCGGCACCAGCATGCGCGTTTCATCGAGGTCGACTTGCGGATAGCGCTGGCGAAAAAGCGGGGCGAGGGACCAGGTGCTGGTGGCCTGGCAGCCATTCAGCACACCAGCCTCGGCGATCACGAAAGTGCCGACACAGGCGGCAGCGATGCGTGCTCCGTCCTGCTGCCACCGGGCGATCTGGGCGACGGCCTGCCTGACATCGGCGCGCGCCAGTGCGGGCAGCAATGTTTCGGGCGTGACCGCCTTGAGCGCGGGCACGATGACCCAATCGGGCCGGTCCTCGGGGAGCACCGGGGTCACCGGAACGGTCAATCCCTGGCCGGAGCGCACCTTGCGCCGCATGCCCACGATGGAAACATCGAACTGCGTCGCACCGCCCAGCAAAGCGCGGGACAGCGAATTGGCGGTCGAGAAGACGTCGAGCGTGGCGGTGAGGCCGGTATCGAACAAACCCTCCAGGGCGAGGATGGTGATGCGCATTGGCGTAAATGGCCTCAATATTGTCATTTACGCCGATACACGATTTCTTCCGGCTTGGGTAGGTCTGGCGTTGCCCGGACGATGATCCGGTCCGTCAGAAGGAGAAAGTCCATGAAAGTTTTCGCCATTGGCTCCATCGTGAAGCAGCTTCCCGACGATGAGCGTGATGAAATCCTGAAGCGCGAGGTGCCCCATACGCTGCGGCTCTATCTTGAAGGCCCCGTCGAGCAGTTCTGGTTCCGCAAGGACCGGTTGGGCCCGATCTTCCTGATGGAGGTGGAATCCATCGAGGCAGCAAAGGCTGTGGTCGAGGCAATGCCGATCATGGTGGCTGGCATCGCCGCCTATGATTTCATCCCGGTTGGCCCGCTGATGCCGTTGGGGCGTTTGATCCAGGGGATGTGATTGTCGTGGCTCAGTCGGCGATTGGTCGGCTGAGCCATTGCAAGTGCGACTTCCATTTGAAGTGCGAACTTCCGGTGAGTGAGTAGCACTTCGCCGGGTGTGGGGCGAGCCCCACACCCGGCGGCAAAAATCATGCGGCCCTATGGGCGGCGATCTGCTCGTAGAGC
>Ga0116227_10015912_pt1 | contig 11009 bp, 5 predicted proteins | sample S1TSphgellanicum_FD_89693 | JGI IMG/M metagenome (GOLD analysis project Ga0116227, IMG submission 89693) | Host-associated microbial communities from peat moss isolated from Minnesota, USA - S1T2_Fb - Sphagnum magellanicum MG | ecosystem: Host-associated > Plants > Peat moss > Unclassified...
CGCACACGCCGACTCCGAAGCCGACGGCCACGCCATCTCCGAAGCCGACGCATACGCCGACTCCGAAGCCGACGGCCACGCCATCTCCGAAGCCGACGCACACGCCGACTCCGAAGCCGACGGCCACGCCGTCTCCGAAGCCGACCGCATCGCCATCACCGAAGCCGACTCCGAGGCCGACGCCCACGCCGACTCCGAAGCCGGGGTCCGTCGTGCTCAATGCGGAGGAGCTCGATTTCACGAACGTCGGCCCGCAGTACAACCAGGAGTTCACGGCGACGCAGAGCGACAACCCGAGCGACTCGTTCCAGGCAGTCAGTAACAACACGGCCGTCGCCACCGTCGCTCCGGGTTTCCCGGCCGGCACGTTCGTGGTGACGCCGGTGGCAGCCGGGAAAACGACGATCGTCGTTACGGGAGCGTTCGGGCAGACCTCATCGCTCAAGATCGTCGTTACGATAACTTCGATCGGCATCCACTAAGGAGCCAACTCGAGTCCAAAAATCGCGACTTAGCCTAGCGAGCTCTCGATTTCTCGCTAATCTTGGACACGCGCCCGCGGCGACTCTCGATACGCATGAGTTAACAATTCACAGGAATCTTGCGGCCGCTTGGGAAGGCAAAGCTCGGCCGGTCCGCGACTCGCGAGCGGAGCCGTCCGAAAACTTAACTGATGAACGGGGAACTCACCTATGCGTCTCTTCCGGAAAGGCATTGGCTGGGCGGTAGCTTTGGCCGTCGTAACGTGTAGCACGGCTCCGGTCGACGCCGCGATTCGCGGCCCGCTGATCGGGTCGCCCGTTGTAAGCACGGCGCGGGTCAAGGTAGCCGACGTGCCGCGCGGCGGATCTGACGCGCGGGACCTGGGGCGGCGCGCGGCACAAGCGTTCGTCAGCGTCACCGTGACGCTGCAATACAATCATCAGGCCGAACTCGATGCGCTGGTAGCGGCGCAGAGCGATCCGCGGTCGCCGATGTACCGCCACTTCCTCACGAACGAGCAGTTCAACGGGTATTTCGCGCCGACCGCGCAGCAGCAGGCGTACGTCGTCGCGGCGATGCGCGCCGGCGGGTTGACGCTCACCGGCACATACCCCAATCGCACGGTGCTCGACCTCACGGGAACGAGCGCCGCGGCCGAGCGCCTATTCGGCACCGAGATCCATACGATTTCACAGGGCCGTTACGGCCTGCGCTTCGCCAACGTGACGCCGGCGACGCTCCCCAAAGATCTCGCGGCGCTCGTTCGCACCGTGAGCCTCTCGAATCTCGTGATCGCGGAAACCGCGCCGGTCACCCGTTCGCCCGGCGCATCGCCGGCGCTCCGGCCCCCCGCCTCGCCGGCGACGCAGGACGTGCCGAGCGTGGCGCCCCGCGCGACCAACGTCGTGTCCGATCCGGGCTTCGAGTCGGGCGGCTTCAAGGACGGCTGGCTGCGTTGCGAACGCAAACTGCCCGACGCTCCGTACGCAACGATTTCAACCGCCGAAGTGCATAGCGGCAAGTACGCGGCCCGCATGGGTTCGACCAGCACGACCTCGGGCGAGCCGACCGGCTATTCCGGAATCTGCCAGTGGGTAACGATTCCGACAGGCGGCGTTATCAGCGCGTTTCTCTACCAGACCACGAACGAGACCAGCACGGCGATCGCATCGCAGGAAGTGCTCCTGCTCAACGCCGACGGTTCGATCGCATCGACGCTCTCGCAGACGGCCACCAATAAAGCCGGCTGGGTCCAACATTCGTGGAACGTTTCCGCATTCGCCGGCAAACGGCTCTATCTCTCGTTTGGCGTCCAGGGCAACGGCGATAAGTCGCACTACTCGATCCAGTACGTCGACGGCGTCAGTCTGACGGCCGCCTCGGCGACGGTCTGTAACGGAACCGCCGAAAAGGGTCCATTTAAGAATGCCGACGGATTCCTGCTGGCCACCGCAGTCGCCGACGCGTTCGATTTCCCGGTGCAACACGGCTGCAACGGCGCCGGCGAAACCGTCGCGGTCGAGATCGATTCACCGGTGAAGCAAAGTGACGTCAACGATTACCTGACCGCGGCTCACGTCACCCAGACGGGCACGATCACCGAAGTGGCCGTCGACGGCGGCGGGACATACAGTTCGGACCCCAATAGCGCCACGGGCGAGGCCGTCCTCGACGTCGAGACGATTAGCGGACTGGCGCCGGCCGCGGACATCCTGGTGTACAACTTTCCCGATCTCTCGGACCAGCACATCACCGACGGTTACAACAAGGCCGTCAGCGACAACAAGGCCAGCGTCGTCAACTCGTCGTTCGGCGGATGCGAATCGCAGGATACGAGCTTCGCCTCAAGCTCGAACTCGCTTGCCGAACAGGCTGCGTCCAAAGGCATCACGTTCGCGGCGTCGAGCGGCGACTCGGGCAGCGACGAATGCTCTACGGGAAACCATCCGCCCGGACCGTCGGGCCCGGCTTCGGATCCGTACTTCGTCGCGGTCGGCGCGGTGAATTTCACGGAAAACACGGCAGGCACGTTGACGTCGATCGCCGCGGGCGACGATCCCAGCAACGGCTTCCTCTCGGGCGGCGGCGTCTCGACGTTCTTCGCGCTACCGTCGTATCAAGCCGGAATCACGAACGTCATCACCTCGGGCCGTAACACGCCCGACGTCTCGCTCCCCGGCGTCGGCGTCGCGGTCTATCAAGCCGGTAAAGCCGGCGGAGCCGACGGCACGTCGTGGTCCTGCCCGGAGTTCAGCGCGCTGCTGGCGGAAACGAGCCAGCTCCACAACGGAACGCGGCTCGGCTGGGTGACCCCGACGATCTACAGCGTCTTCAAGTCGACGGCGTACGCCGACTTCACCGACGTCACGAGCGGCAACAACGGCTTCTACACGACGAAGAACGGTTACGATCAAGTCACCGGAATCGGGGCGCCCAAAGGCTACGCGTTCGCAACCGCCCTCTAGCCGCGCCGTTCGCCCTTCGCCCTTCGACAGGCACCCTTCGACAGGCTCAGGGTGACGGTAGCGAACCTACCCATGTCACCCTCAGCTTGTCGAAGGGTGAGCTTGTCGAAGGGTGAGCTTGTCGAAGGGTGAGCTTGTCGAAGGGTGAGCTTGTCGAAGGGTGAGCCTCTCGAAGAGCCGGGCTGGTCCTTTTCTGCCGCGCGACGCCGATAGTACCGGTAAACGCAGTTGAAAGCCGGAGGCGTCGTTGCGTAGATTCGCAAGAGTTCTAGCCGTCGTCGCCGCCCTTGGCATCGTTTTCCAGACGGGACCGGCGGCATGGGCCACCGCACCGCAGCCGCGGAGTGTCTTCGCGAGCCGCGACATCGTGCCGATGCGCGATCTCGGCCGGCGCGCGCCGGCGGACGCGGTCACGGCGACCGTGACGCTCAAGTACAACCACCAAGCTGAGCTCGACACACTGGTCGCCGCCCAAGCCAATCCGCGTTCGCCGCTCTACCACCGCTTCCTGACCAGCGCGCAGTTCGATGCCTATTTCGCGCCGACGCCGCCACAGCAGGCCTTCGTGGTCGCGGCGTTGCGGGCCGCGGGGCTGCAGGTCACACACGAGTTTCCCAATCGCACGTTGCTCGACGTGCGCGGCCCGAGCGCCGCCGCCGAACGGTTCTTCGGCACGCGCATCGATTCGTTCTCACAGGGGCGATACGGCATGCGCTTCGCCAACGTGACGGCGGCCACGATTCCGCTGCGGCTCGCTCCACTGGTTCGCAACGTTAGCCTATCCGATCTGATCGTCGCCCGCACAAGTCCGCGGCTAAACGTCGCGCCGTCGTTCGCCGACCCCGCTTCTGTCGCTTCACCGGCGTTCGTCGTCCCGGCATACGTAGCGCCTGGAGAGGTCGCGCAAGCCGCTAACTTTCTCGAGGATCCGGGCTTCGAATCCGGCGCGTTCGGGCACGGCTGGAATCGCTGCGACCGCAGCGGCAAGGTCGCTCCGACGGCATCGTTTTCGACGACCCGTGCCCATGCCGGCAAGTATTCCGGCCGCGCCGGTTCGGCGAGCGAGACGGCCGGCGAGCAGCTCGGATATACCGGCTTGTGCCAATTGGTGAAAGTGCCGCCGAGCGCCGTGCTCTCCGCATATTTCTATGAGTTGACCGACGAGCCGAGCACGGCGTATGCGGCCCAGGACGTCCAGTTGCTCGAAATCAACGGAACCGTCGCGGCCGTTCTCGCCCAGACGCTGAACAACCACGCGGGCTGGGTCGAGCGGAGCTGGAATCTCGCGGCCTACAAGGGGCGCGAGCTTTACATCTACTTCGGCGTGCACGGCGACGGCCGTGCCGGACACTACACCGAGCAATTCGTCGACGACGTTCAACTGACGGGCACGGGGCCAACCCCCACCCCGTCGCCCACGCCCAAACCAACCGCGACTCCATCGCCCAAACCAACCGCGACTCCATCGCCGAAACCGACCGCGAAACCAACGCCGAAGCCGACCGAGAAACCGACACCGAAGCCGACCGCAAAGCCGACCGCCAAACCCACCGCGAAACCCACAGCGAAGCCCACTGCTAAGCCGACGCCGACGCCGACGCAGGCGGCGTGCGGCGGCGATACGCCCGATTCAGGGCCGCTGTCGAACGTGTACGGTTTCCTCGCGACCGGCGTCGCGGATGCGTTCGACTTCCCCGTTCAGCACGGTTGCGACGGAAAGGGCCAGACGGTTGCGGTCGCGATCGATTCGCCCGTCGAGCAAGGCGACATCAACGCATATCTACACGCGGCCGGGGTGACGCAAACCGGCACGATTCTCAACCTGGCCGTCGACGGCGGCGGTACCTACAGTAGCGCTATTTCGAGCGACACGTCCGAGGCGTCACTCGACGTCGAGACGATCGCCGGGCTCGCACCGGGCGCGAACATCCGCGTCTACAACTTTCCAGATCTCTCGGACCAGCACGTCGAGGACGGCTACAATCAAGCCGTAAGTGATGACGTCGCGAGCGTCATCAACTCCTCGTTCGGCGGTTGCGAGTCTTCCGACACGAGCGGCGCCGACACGACGAACGCAATCGCCGAACAAGCGGCGGCCAAAGGCATTACCTTCGTCGCCGCGAGCGGCGATTCGGGCAGCGACGAATGCGCCACTGGGAACAAACCGCCGGGTCCGGCCACACCGGCGTCCGATCCGTATTTCGTGGCGGTCGGCGGCGTCAATTTCACTCAGAATGCCGCCGGAACGCTAACGTCGATCGGCGCGCAAGGCGACACGAAGACTGACTTTCTCTCAGGCGGCGGCGTCTCGACGTACTTCGGCGTACCGTCGTACCAGTCGGGCATCGCGGGCGTCGTGATGAGTGGCCGCAACACTCCCGATCTGTCGCTTCCCGGCGTCGGAGCGGTCGTTTATCTAGGCAACACCGTCGCCAAGGGCGACGGCACGTCGTGGGCGTCGCCGCAATTCGCGGCGCTCCTTGCCGAAGCGAGCGAACTCTCGAAATCACGCTGGGGCTTCGTGAATCCCGCCATCTATAATGTCTTTCGGGCGTCGGGCTACACGGACTTCACGGACGTCACGACCGGCAATAACGGCTATTACTCCGCCAAGCAAGGCTACGACCAAGTCACCGGCATCGGCGCGCCACAAGGCTACGCATTCGCGAAAGCTCTCTGATGCGCTTACTCACTCATCCGGTTCGGCCGAATATGAACCGCGCAAGAGCCAGTTGGATCGCTATAAGCAATTTGGTCCGCAAGCTTTGAAAGGCCGGTCAGGTCCGGTCCGAATCACTAAGTTTAACGATCGAGTCTGTTCCACAACCGTAGCAACCTATTCGAGGGGGCATCGAATCTATCGTACTCTCCGCCCCCCGCGTTCTCTTTGCCGCATCGAGCGCGGCCGCCGACTTCACGACGTTCGAAGGCTACTCGGGTGCGCTACTTTATGGGAACCGCGATCTCGGAGTCTCTGATGACGACATTCTTGCCGACGGGCAAAGCCTCGAACGTGCTGGAGCCGGCAGACGCGTAGTACACGAAATTCGACGGATTGGCGTAACCTGGAATCGCGTACACGCCGCCCGCCGCATCGACCCCGAAATCGGCCAGCGAAATGTCCGGGCCGTAGATTTTGACCGGCGCAGCGGGGCCGAACGTCCCGGCTTTCCAGAAGCCGATCACGTCTCCGGCTACGCGTGCATACACGTTGCCCGCGCCGTCCGTTTGCACGGTATATGCCGCCGTCGTGTTGACGGCGATCGGAGTTACATCGCCGTTCCCGCTTGGCCCGTATTCCGACACGCCCGAGCCGGTTGCAACGTACAGGTGTGACGCTGAATCGACGGCCGCGGCGAACGGCGGTCCGGCCGTATAAATCTCGCGCACGAGCGTCTTGCCGGAGTAGACGTCTACTCCATTTTGCGTCGGATCGCTCACGTAGAGTTTGTCGTTCTGGTCGAATGCCAACAACCTCCCGGGAAGCGGGAGCGTGCCCGCCCATTCGCCATTTTGTTTGACGCCGATTCGGAACAAAGTGCGGCCGCCGCCGTTGGTTGGAAGCCAAAGCACCCCCTCCGCGTCGTAGCGAGGCTCCTCGGGATCCTCTTCGTACGCGTCCAGTATGTACGTGCGCGCTGGCGTCGTCGCGCTCGACGGATAGACTAACACAGCTTCCGGGTTGCCGACGTCTTCACTGGGCACGGCCGCGAAGCCGGTCTTCAACGGGGTCGCGGCTTTGAATCCAAGCGAGACCGTCACTGACGGATAACCCGAGACTTGCACCGCGTACCGGATGGGACCGGATCCGAGACCGGAATAGTCGGGGCCCGAAAATCCGGCTGCATCCGTAACGTGCAAGAAAAACCGGGGTTTCACCAAATCCGTCGTCACATACCCGGATGCAAGCCGGTTACCAGAAGCGTCGAAAGCGTTCTCGACGACATTGACCGTGGCAGCCTGACCCACGGTGACGGTGGCGGGCGTCAAGGTTACCGTATATCTCGCCATGATTCCGCTGAGCGGAAGGTCGAGCGTGGTGGTTTGACCGGCGAGAAAGGTGGCCGTGGACGACGCGAAAGCGAGCGCGGTCCCCTTGCCGTCCGTCGACGCGTACAGCAAAACTTTGACCTGTTCATTTTGTCCGACCGGAGCGGCCACGGTTACCTTGCAGGTTGAAGCGGAACCGCAATTCTGCGGCAAGTTAACCAGATGAGTAACGCTTTGCGCCGAAACTTTGAACGCGACCGACGCAGAGCGCGCGGCTTTCGGATAATTCGCCGTAAACACCGCGACGAGCGAAGCCGTGCTTGTCGACGGTTTAGCGTCGTCCAGCGTAGCTGCGACGTTCGCCGAGCCGTGATCGAGCGGCGCGACGCCCGTCTGTGGGATGGAAAGAGGGGCGCCGTGTCCGTTCGCGCTGCACGCGGAAAGCGTCAGGATGGTTACGGCGCAGGACAACCGCATCCGGCGCATTAGTTGAATCTCGGACGACACGCGCATACTAGTGGCTCCGGGCCGTGTGATAATTCCTTGCCATTTACCTTGGCGCTTGCTCGCTCCTCTCTACGAAGACGGTAGTGCCTCACGCCCGTAAAGGACTCGGCCGCCGCCGTCGGCCCCGCCGGAGGCTACGTCATAATTCGAACCTCGGACGCGGCGATGGCAAGTCTAGCAGCCCACGCCACCGTGCTTCCTTGTGTTCATGACCAGGTCATCCGGCGTTGATTGGCGTCAGATGTTGAGAAGCGTGCGTGCGGGACTCACCTGGCGGCCGCGATTGCCGGGGAGACGAGTGCGCCGTCGAGCAGGCCGATCGCGCGATCGGCATATCGATTGAAGCGGCTGTCGTGGGTGACCATCACGATCGTCGAGCCGGCGCGATGCAGGTCCGCGAGCAGCTCCATGACGAGTTCGCCGTTCGCGGAATCCAAGTTTCCGGTCGGCTCGTCCGCGAGCAGCACGGCGGGCTCGCCCGCGATCGCCCGCGCGACCGCGACGCGCTGCTGCTGACCGCCCGAGAGCTGGGCCGGAAAGTGGCGGGCGCGGTGCGAGATCGCCACGCGGTCGAGCGCCTCGGCCGTGCGCCGCCGCCGCTCGCCGGCGGAGAGTCCGCGGTAGGTTAGCGGAAGTTCGACGTTCTCGGCCACCGTGAGGTCGCCGATCAGGTTGAAGTTCTGGAAGATGAAGCCGATCTGTCGGTTTCGGATGCGCGAACGCTCCCCCGCGTCGAGCCCCGCGATTTCGCGACCGTCCAGTGCGTAGGTTCCCGACGTGGGCGTGTCGAGCAGGCCGAGGATCGCGAGCAGCGTCGATTTGCCGCATCCCGACGGGCCTTCGATCGCGACGTATTCGCCGCGGGCGATCGTGCAGTCGATTCCCGCCAGGGCATGGGTTTCGACGTCGTCGGTTTGATAGATTTTCCTGATGTCGCGTAATTCGATCAGCATGGATTCGTGGTTCCTCAATTCGTGGTTTCTCATTGGACGCGGAGAAGAGGGGCGTCGTACGCCGACGTGTCGGAAACGATCACCGAATCGCCTGCTGAGATGCCCGAGAGCACGCCGACCCGGTCGAGCGAACCCGTCGCGAGGCGCACGGCCGTGCGAACGGCGCGCGTGCCGTCTCGCGAGAGGCGGTAGAGCATCACGGTCGTGTTGTCACCAGCGTTGGCCGGTCGCGCGATGGAAATGGTATTGCGGACGCGCGAGAGTTCGATCGTGCCGTCGACGCTTTGATCGGGCCGTACGCCGCGAGCCACGGCGTCCAGCGTGACGTCGACCGGAATCGTACCGTTTTGCGCGGCCGGTGCGATCCGCGCGACGTGGCCGCCGAGCGTGCCCGCGCCGTTGGTGTCGATCGATGCCGGCATTCCCGGCACGATGCCGTGGACGTCGGTTTCGGCGACCGCGAGAACGGCTTTGAGGTCGCGCGCCGCCGCGACGCGCGCGATCTCGGTTCCGGCGGCGACGCGCTGTCCCCGTTCGACGGCAACGCTCTGCACGATGCCGGCACTGCCGGCGCGCACGACGAGCGTCTCGACTTCGGCCTGACGCGCTTCCAGTTGCGCCCGCAATTGCGCGACCCGCGCATCCGCGGCCGCGACTTTGGCCGCGGAACCGGCCGCGTCAACGTCGATCTTGCGATAAGCGATCGCGGCCAGCCCGCGATCTTCGTCGGATTTGATGAGGGTCTCGCGGAACGGGAGGTCGCCGACCAGCCCGGCCGCGTGCAGCTTCGTGTACGAACGCGCCTCTTCGCTCGAACGCGTGGCCTCGGCTTGGGCGCTGCGGTATGTCGCCTCCTGGTCGAGCTGCGACGCCGACGCCTCTTCGCGCGCGCTGCGCAGCTCGGCATTCGCTGCGTCGAGCTGCGCGCGCACGTCGACGACGGCCGCGTCGAGGTCGGGGTTCCGCAATACCGCGACGACGTCGCCCGCGTCGACGCGGCTGCCCGCGCGCACCGGCAGTTCGTCGACGATACCGTCGGCCGTGGTGGCGACCACTTGCACGCGGTCGGGAACGAGTTGACCCGGGGCTTGCACCGCGCGAACCAGCGTGCCGCGCCGGGCGACGTCGACGATCAACGCGCCGCGATCGATGACGGGCACGGCGGGGCTGCGCCGCAAGAGCCACGGCAGCGTGACGATCGCGAGCGCGCAGACCGCGGCGAGCGCCGCGGCTTGCGGACCGTAACGCAACGCGAGCGGACGGCGCGTGCGGCGAACGACGTCCACGCTATTCGTACCGCAACGCGACAACGGGATCGACCCGCGTCGCCCGGCCTGCCGGTACGAGCGCCGCGACGAACGCCGCCAGCGCCAGCGAAAACGCGACCGTCGCGAAGGTGAGCGGATCGAGCGGCGCGACCCCGTAGAGCTGGCCCGCGAGCAGACGGGTCGTGCACGCGGAGACGACGAGACCGCACGCCACGCCGGCCACGACGAGCCGCATCGCGCCGGCCACGGCGCTGCGAATCACGCTCCACGCGCGAGCGCCCAGCGCCATCCGGATGCCGAACTCGTGAGTGCGCTGCGCGACCCCGTAGGAAACGACCGCGTAAATGCCGGCGAGCGAAAGGACGAGCGCGATGAAGGCGAGCGACCCGAGCGAAACGGCGGCCAGACGCGTTTGGGCCGTATCGTCGGCCAGGAAGTCGGCGAACGGTTTGATGCGCGGCCGCGCCACGAACGGATCGACGCTCGTGAAGGCGGCCCCGAGCGCGGACGCGTTCGCCGCACCGGCGTGCGAGCGCACGAGCAAGAGCATGTTGGGCGTCTGTACGGAACCGAGAGGGAGGTAGATCATCGGCACCGCCGCCTGGCCGTAAGACGGACGCGCATCGGCGACGACGCCGACGATGGCCGTCGCTACGGGCCGGCCCGCATCGTCGGACATACCCAGCAGCAGGCGGGTTCCGACTACCGGCCGGCCGCCGGCGAATTCGCGCGCGAAGGCCTCGTTCACGACCGCCGCATGCCAATCGCCCATATCGCCGGGCGCGAGGATGCGTCCTCTGCGTACGCTTTGGCGCAAGGCCGCGAAATAGTGCTCGTCGACGACGTTAATTTGACTGCCGGGTTCCTCGCCCGCGGACGTCGGGCGATCGGCGAAGCGAAACGAGAGATCGAAGCTGCGCCGCGTGAACGGCGCCGAGTAACACCAGGCCGCGGCGTCGACGCCAGGTAGCGCGCGCACCCGCTCCCCGACGTGCGCGAGAAACGCCCGAATTTGCGCGTCGCTCTTGGCGTCGGACGGAATCTGCACGTTCGCGATCGTCACGCCTTCCGGTTCGAAGCCGAGCGGCTGCGCCGTGAGCGTCAGGAAGCTGCGCAGCACGAGGCCCGACGACACGACGAGGGCGAGCGTCAGCGCGACTTCGGCGACGACCAGGATGCCGCGCGCTCGCGCTCCGCGCGACGCATCGCCGCCGCGTCCCGCCGAGCGGAGCGCTTCGGCGACGCCGCGGCGCGAGAGCGAAAGCGCCGGCGCGATTCCGGCGACGAGCGTGCAGAGCACGACGGCGGCGGCCGTGTAGAGCGCCGCCGGCGCGTCGAAGCGC
>Ga0116227_10015914_pt1 | contig 11008 bp, 4 predicted proteins | sample S1TSphgellanicum_FD_89693 | JGI IMG/M metagenome (GOLD analysis project Ga0116227, IMG submission 89693) | Host-associated microbial communities from peat moss isolated from Minnesota, USA - S1T2_Fb - Sphagnum magellanicum MG | ecosystem: Host-associated > Plants > Peat moss > Unclassified...
CACCCCCCCCCCCCCCCCCCCCCCCACCCCCCCACCCACCCCCCCCCCCCCCCCCCACTTTCAGGCCACAAAATTGGCCTAATTTTGCGGTGGCTTCCACTCTAGTGTTTTTTCCCAACATTTTTTTGAAAAAACAAAATTTCCATCTTTTTTATTTTTTTGCCCTTTCCTTTCCTTCAGTGATGCTCAACTTTTAGTGCATGAATTGTGTGTCTTTTTGTGTGATGTCGTATAGTTTACAAGAGTCAGAGATCTAATAACTCGGTTCAAGAAATATCATGCACGACAGATCTACTTACTTACTTGCCAATGCATGATGTGAAATTTGCATTACTTTTTTTTCTTCTTTTTATTGGGCTACTTACCATAGTACCTTGGCAGCTTTAGCATTTTTTTTTTAAATATCTGAAAAAAATTAATAAATTTCTTTTTTGTAAGTAAAAGTTTGATAAAGGAAAATACTAAATAGAGCTTTCCCTTATCATCAAAAAAGTTCAAAATTGTTTGAGACAAAGGTATGTATATTGTTGTCGAAATAGATTACACCATATAAACACCATATAAATATGGGCCATCATGAACCAACACCTAGTCTAGTGCCTCACTTTCTTAAGTAGGCCTCTTATTAAAGGCCATATTTAACTCGAGAAATGTTGAATTTGGATTTGAAGACCTTGATTTTTTCTTAGGATGTGTACATATATAATGTTTATAAACAACCCAAAATATTTTGGGGATTCTTGTTTTTTTAACTTGGTATAAGGGGTGGAAGTGGTAGTAGTGAAAGGTATAAAGGTGCCAATTCACCCAAGGCAAGGGTGACCCAACACCTACAAATTTATCATGGTTAAAACTAAAAACCCTAATATCTAAGTTGTTTTTTAATATTATAAATACCTCATCTTAATTATTCCTCAGACTGAATCAGAGTCTCCAAGTTCAAATTTAACAATTTCTTGGATCAAATAAATATAGTCTCATCCTAAGGGGGGGCTTCTCACTCATCAAGGTGAAGGTACTCGCAGTTGTCGGTGCTGGGTCACCTTGGCCTGACCTGGGGTTAGGCCTCTTACCTACATTTAACCTAGGAAATGATATACTTTTAACTTGGATGTATATTGTTTAGAAGCTACCCAACAATACTCTAGATAGTGTTTCACATAGCAACAAAATAAAGTTTGTGCTATATGACCACCACAAACAACACTCTTAGTAGGCTAGCGATGAAAGAGATAGGGTAGTTTGTGTTATATGACCGCCATAAACAAACTCTTAGTGGTGGTGGAAGAGATAGGTAGATTGTGTAATATAAGCGCCATAAACACACTCTTAGTGATGATTTTTACATTTAAAAATAATTTGTCAAGTGAATATTACACATAGAAATAGTTTTGTGCTATTTGACCATGGGGCACACGTAATGTAATATAATTAACATGCTTCTATCAATAAGTGTTCGTAGTCTGACATAGGAACTAGTGTCGGTTGTGAGAGCTGACCTTGGGCTCATATGGGGGGAATAAGCATAGGACAAGCAGCTCACGAGCCATTGGCCAGGTTCTGCATTTCTTCCTTGCATACCCATTAGCCCACTTTGACTTATTTTCTTAAATCGGAAAGAGAACTAAAAGTTCCTTGAGCATCCCCAATAAAACACATGACCCCACTTAGGCTAGTCATTGGGTATACAAGGAAGGACTAATAGACTAATCCACTATTGACCCCATTTAGGCTAGTCATAGGGTATACAAGGAAGGACTAATAGACTAAACCACTATTGTTGATTAATAAGTAGATGATTGTTTGTGTGTTTCTTGTGGGATCCCATGTTGTATAATACATGGAATGCATAGAGCCTTAATCTCTTTTTTTTGGGGCAAATGTTGAAGCATGTGTTCTAGCTCGCTCATATTTTTGTCACCTTTCCATGATGGTGAACTAAGCAACTCCCTTGTGATTGGAAACAATTTACTATCTTCGTAACGATATGGTCATCATTATGTTGCCTTCACATTTGATGTTTGGTGTTTAATGTTAAGTCCATGAACACCAAGTTAGCATTTGACAAATATCACATGTCACATGTATGCCACCTAACATCAACCATGATGGATAATATGTAATATTTTGCAATGGTCATTCATACATGGGATGGAAACTAATACTAACAACTTCATCTATGCTAACTAGTTAACAATTTATAATCATCATTTGCATTGCAAAAATGTTTTTTTTGCAAGGTGCTTATAGGTCATGATCTTTTTCTGACCTTTCCAAATATTCACTATTCTTTTGATTTGCAATGCACAAAGTTTTTGGTTCTTCTTTTTGTTTTTGGACATTTGGGATAGTAATTTCATCCTCATAGTTCTTCATTAGCAAATGTATATCACTTTTCAACTTGTTTTCATTTTTCAATTTGTTTTGTGATTGTTCTTAATTTGCTCTCTAGTTGCTTTTGATTTCTTTTGCTCTTTGGTTGCTTTCAATTTCTTTGGTTGTTTTAGGTTTTCTCTTAATGTTATTTTATTTTCATATTCATGATGGTGCCAATGTTGTATGTACTCACTTGTTTGTATTTTATGTTGCACATTATCATTCATTGTCATCAATGTTTGATTCCAAATATTTGTTTTTTTCAACACGTGATTTTTTTATTAAACAAAAAAAAAATTATCATTTTTTATGTTTTGGTGTTCTTTCCTTTTTCTTCTTTGATGTTGGCATTGCTTATTTGTGTGTCATTTTTCTATGTTGCACATCAACATTCATCTTCAACACCTAATTCCAAACACAAAGTTTTTTTGTTTTTAGTTTATATTCATCATGTCCTTTCTTATTTTTCTTCAATCTTGAGGTTATTTATTTATGCATGTCTATATTCTACATTTCACATTGACATTTGACACCTAATTACAAACACAACACTTTGTTGTTTTGTTCAATTTTGTTGTATTCTATTGTATTTTGTTATGTTGTTTTGGTTACAACTAAGGTTTTTATTAATGCTTGTGTTTGTATTTTGTTGTTTATAATTGCAAATGAAATTGTTCAAGTTTTTTTCATTTGTGAATTGTGCTATCATGTTGTTGTAGTCATATGTGAAGGTGGTAAATGTTGTTTCAATTTTCTACTACTATAGATTTTTTCGGTCTTAAGGTTGTTGCAACTCCAATTTATGTTTTATGTCAATCATTATATTTTACGGTTGTAATTGCATTTCTTGATTAGAATTTTGTCTCATTTTTTCTTTTTGTGCATCTATAGGTTTTGCTAACATTGTTATGTTTTCTTTTTGTTCACATAATTTTATCTAAATTTGCTACAAGTTCTTATCTTCTATTCTCAAATGTTACAATTCAATTGTTGTAGTTGCAATAAGTTTTTTACTATTCTTTTGTTTTTAGTTTGACCAAGTTACACACCATGGATGAACTCCAAAACAAAATGATCTTGATCATGGGGTGCATATTACTATTTCAAATTGTTGATCATCTCTTCAATTCCCTTATTCATCCACTTTTTTTGGACCTTAATTTTACATGTTGAACTTAATGTTGTTAAAGCAAGCACCCAATTTTTCCTCAACATAATTATTTTTCATGATATGCATTTGATTGCTAGCATGTTTTGATCTAAGCCATTGGGTGAAGCCAAAAACCCTACATGGTTTTTTCAAATTCCATTTACCAAATATGAAGATGATTAGTGGGTGGAAAACTTCTAAATGTCAAAATATACTCTTTTCTCGATATAACTAACATATTGAAACAATACTTGTGGAACATGACATCATGTATCAAAAATCAATCCATGTCAAGATTAAGGTGTTTTGTGTTATTTACAAGCTTGCACACAATGTCAACTTCCTTGTTTGTAACAAGTTTTTTATAATAAGGAAGTTTATTGTCTCCTTGGTGCATCATGAATTTGTTGGTGCTATTAACATTACATTCGAAAAGTTGATTTCTTGCATGGTAGGATCAAAGATGATGTCCATGATGGAAGAATTTAAACAATGATGTGGTTTGCAGAATGTACCATGTGCAATTGATAACAACCATACCCCCATTTCTAGACCTTTTCTTCATTTTGCAAAATATTATGACTTTTATCACAAGTTGGTGGGTATTTCATAATAATTTAATCTATTGTAAATTATGCAACAAAATATTTTTTGATGTTTGTGTAGTATTATTTAAAATTTTAAATTAGTTAATTAATTATATTCACTTTTATATTTTGGTTTCAAGGAAGGAAGGAAGGAAGTAAGTGGCCATTTTGTTGTTGGCCAGAGTGAACTAGCACCCACCCCACTAGCACACCATCCATTAGATGCCAAGCAGCATGAATGATTATAAAGTATTGGGTAGATATGTCTTGTATAGACATGCAGAATATGGTGATTTGATTGATTCAATAAAAGTTGCAAGAATGGCATTGCACTTTACTTGTTAAATGACAAGGTGATGACATTTCTGTTTGCCAAATGGTGTTAAGGGTAAAAAATTTCTTAATTTTCAATTTTGTAATGGAATGCAACACCAAAATGTGTTCCATGAATATTTAAATTTTCATTCAATGGATGAACTTGATCCATCATTGTCCACTTTTCATCTATAACTTATAGTTTATTAATCGTGTAAAAAGGTTTTTAAAAATGTTCCTTGGATGGTGGGCATGTAAAAACTAATGTGAAAACCTATTTGAGTTAAATTCCCAAAATGGTATAAATAAAAATAGGACCTTTCATTATTTTCAATCTATTCAACACCAATTTGAAAGTACAATTTTGCACCATAGCCTTGTTTGCTTCATTTTATGAATTCATGTTTTCAATTTGGGAGTTTTAAAATTCATTTCCCACACTTGTAAAAGTGTGTTTGAATTTTGAAACATTTTTTTAATTTATTTTTTTCATGTTTTAATTTTGGTCAAGAGTCCAAAGCTAGCGATGTAACACAAAGGTTGCCCATTTATCAACTGGATTATGACATCTTTTCAAAAATAAAGAACTCACACAATTTTGGAATTTTTTTACAATAGGAAACACAAACATTAATTCATTGTTGAAAATACATTTGGGATTTAAAAAATCATCACATTAATCAAACTTACATGTTAATTTTATTCATAACTTGTTTACTTGTTAATGTTTGTTTCACATGTTGAAGATTAAAAATGAATCCAATTTTGAATATCTATTTCACATCATTGAATTAGAAAGAAGTATTAATCAACTTGAAGATATTTAGACAATTATAAATGGCCACATGATGATTAAAAATTAATCAGAAAATCCAAAAACAAAAGAATTTTAAAGACGTGTTATCAAAAACAAAATAAACCTACTAAAAACATAAACTATATGCAATTGATAAATAAATAACTAGGCAATGAATAATAACAAAATGATTATTAGCCTATGGTTAAGTTTTACCTTCACCTAAGAGGTTTATTTAATTAAAAAGGCAAACCAATATTATTATTATTGATAGTATATTTTTGTTGCAACTTTAGGCTTGAGTTCACAACCAAGGCAAGGGCTTGCAAAGGTGTGAGCCAAGAGTGAAGCCTAGGAGTCACATTTCATACTTTTGAGAGTGTAGGGAAGTGTGAGGGAATGAACCCCCACACTTCCAAATGAATTCCCATTTTGGGAGTTGGAATCCCAATGAACTCATGAATTTTTAAAAGGCGATTGTAAGGATCAAAACTCATTAGATTGAAAAGTTCCTTATATCAATGAAAAGCTCCTTAAACATAGATGTCTAAAATAGGCTTGCATGATCCATTTGAATACTTAAAACATAAGTTATGGCCAAAAGAAAGGCCGGGAGTCAAAGTGCCACTTTGACTCCCAACCACTAAAAGTTTGAAATCGCCCCAATTTATTTGCGTGCAAGTGACGTGCCACATACTATTGAAAAGATCTTGATGAGGGCTACAACTTTTCTTTAGATCTCATTTTGATCGGAGGTTTACTCACAAAGTTATGGGCCTCTAAAGTTGCGGAAGTCGCAATTTCGAGAATTTCGGGATTCCAACTTCGGAATCACAGGACAAAATGACATTTGGATGCTGGCCTCGTGGCCATGCATAGATAATACTATAAGAAGGAAGGTGGTGGCTTCCCCCAAGTTCGGGTTGTGGTGAATCTTGTGAGTCCATGTTTGCCTATGGCTTGTCTACGTACCAAAAGTGCTCCAACTATGTACTAACCAACTTGTTATTTGGTTTGTGTAGGTCTGTTTGAATAATTAACTTGTTTTTCACTCTTCCTAATCTTCATCCTGGAGCTCCAGCACGCCCCTCTACCCCCAAAATGCTACGAGTCAAGGAATGCGACCCAACTCCTTTTCCTTCCACTGTTTTCACCTTTGGACTCATAATTGAATCCATAAAGGAGTCTGGGGGTGCGTCAATTTCCTTGTATCTTCACTTTTGAAGGTAATGCCCATTAATTTAAATAACGTTTAAGGATTGTAAGTAGGAAGTAAACCTTAACCTTTTAGAAGGTAATAATTGGCTCCTTAATTGTTTAAAAGGTAGGAATGAACTAAGAGATGATTTTCCAAGATTAGCTAGTTTACTATAAGTTAAGTGGTATTCTTTTTTAGGCACGTTTATGAGGGAGGATTTAGGGGAAGGGAAGGCCTTAATTCTTTTTGGCTCTTAGATTTTTTTTCATTTTTTTTCACATCTATGTTATCACTTTTTCTCTCAACACATTTTCCCTCCTTATATGTTTTTTTCTTTGTCGTCTTTGCTCCTTTCTTTTTCTTTTTTTTCATTTTCATTCCCTTGTACTTTCATCTTGGTAAATTGGGAATGCTTAGTATAGATTTTTAGTTTCTTAACTATTGGATTGTCAAAAAGAGGGACGACAACATCCTTTTGATGTATTTTTTGGTCATGAAAGCATAATAAGACATCTTGATATTTTTTCTTCTTTCTAGATTTTTGGTGTTTTCTTTTTCTTTTTTTTGTTGTGGAATGATGGCAAAATGTGGCAACATATAAGAAACATAAAAAAAAAATGGTAATTAGTAGTTGGGACTTGAATACCTTCATGGAATGCATTTATATCATTTTTGGTTTGTTGAAATTATTGTCATGGCAATGATTTTGTTGTAGGGTAAAATTATCACCCCCTAATTGTTATGATCACTCCATTTAAGCAAGCAATGCCACACAATTCATTGGCATGACAATAATGTTGAAACTAATGAAAGTAATCATGTTATAAGACAATGTTATTACCTTAGTAAAAATAGGTGTTTTGTTTCATGTAAAGATTTTCTAATTATGATTTGAGTAGTTTTAGTATAGTTATAAGCTAACATAAATTTATTTTATTAACTATTGTATTGGTTTTCTTCCCCAACATTACCATTCATTTGAAAGTAACTATTGAGGACTTAATTGGGTGTTATTAATGTGTGTTGATCAATCAACATTCATAATATTTTTTGATAGTTGTTTAGATTTAGTCATTATTAATGTTTAATATTGGTTTTGAACATCTACCTTCAAATTAACCACATTTCATTTTTCTTGGCCCAAGATTTTGAAGGATCAAAAGTTTTGCCATGCTTTTAGATGGTTTAACAAGGTTTCTTAACTTGGATCTTTAGAATTGATTCTAAATTTTGGGTTATGACAACCTTCTTTCCTTTCCTTTTCTTTCTTATTAAACTAATTTTTTCATCATTTTATTGTGGGTGTCTAGTGAAGAGTAAAAATAAGATTTTAAAAGAAATTTCACATTACTTATAAACATGTCCCATAATTGATTTTTTTTTTCACAATTACATTGGATAAGGTGAGACTTATATTTTTGTTTGAAAATTTGAAATTCTTTGTTTGGATAATTTGTTTATGTGGTTCCAAGTACTCAAAATTCAAAGTTGGGTAAAATTTTCTTATTCTTTTCAAAATGTTTCATTTTTTCCATAGGTTCCAAAGAATGTATGATGTTAAAAAACTCCATCAGATCCTCAAGAATAGTAGGAAATCATCTTGACACACAAATGCAAGAACAACAAGAGCAAAGGCAATTGTTTTTAAGAAAGCTTGAACTTTTTACAAATTGGTGAAAAAGAAAGAAAATATAGTAGAAAAGAAGAATTGGCAAAGGTCCTTGTTTGTGAGTAGGAAATGTGAGTAGGGAACATGGTTCTTGAACATGGAGCAAAGGATTCAAGTAGTTGTTAAAAAAAATTGAAATAAACAACCCCTCATGATATTGATACATAACATTGTCATTTATTTTTCAAAGTCTATGTTTAAAAAAATTATATCCTCTTTAAACAACATTGTCCTAACACTGATATCAACATTTCTTTAACATTAGTTGCCACATGGGAGCAATTATCATTTAAATTGATGGAAGGTGTAACATTATATTATAAATCTCAATGTGAATTATTATTTAGAAAAAGAAAACTTACATTAGCTTTAGAATATTATTTTTCAACACAAAATGCAAAAATCATTAAAATAAATCACATTCTAATCATGGATTTTTGTTGAAACAAATCCTTGCATGTGTTTATATTGTAAAACACAAACATTTGATTTCACACACATGAAAATAACATCTATAAACATTGGTATTGTATGCATAATAAATCCAATGGAGCACAATAACATTATTTTAAAAAGGATTTATTATAATATATTTTTACATTGCTCATTAGATGATCCTTATATTAACTTTAAATTTATATTCTTTTGCAAATAGTTATATCATGGTGTGTGACAACTCATAACATTATCAATCAATGCATAGTGAAAGGCAAAGAGGAACATTCACACAAGTTCAGCTATGTCCCCACAATTCATGTTGCGTTATTATTATCCTAAGCCAAAATAGGTGATGAACCTAGTTGGGAATAATTTTTTTTGCTTAACCAATGAAGAATTACAAAATGTACCCAATAGACCTTTTTTCTTTTTCTTTTGAGGAGGGTGAGAATTGTTGGATTTTTTGAGTTTTGTTGTTCCCAATGTGTTTTCACAAAGTTCACACTATATTCCTATAAGTCCCCAAAATGTTCCTCAAGTTTCTCACTCTATTCTCACCAAATTCCTCATGTGTTCCCCAACATGTTCCAAATAGCACTTCAAGTTGTTCCATATGCTTTGCCCAACATTGTCCTTTGAGCAACTCTATTGATGAGCAAATATTGAGACGTGTTTCTATGTTTGGAATGAAATCTTCTATGGTGGGGCAATCTTCAAAGTTTCAAACAAATCATGCAATGGGTCAATAAAAAAGTTTCATTGCAAAATAAAATTCTTAACTTGGAAGGCACCTCCCAACTAATTAATATGAATCACCCTAACCTATATAAAATGCCTTTGAATGATACCTACTAAGTTAATACACCTACCGAGCTTCCTTGGTATGAACACACAACAAAACTTCACACATTTCAAATATATGTTCCCTACCATCAAGTTTAATGACCATTAAGAATCTAGACCTATTTTCAACCATTTTATTTCTATTTGAAATCTTAATTAAAAATATGGTCAAATCTACTCATTCATCGATAAAATTACAAATCCAACCATTGGATTCAAAGTTTACACACAACAATCTTTGTAACATATTTCAACCAAAATCAATGAGGAGATATAAAAGTGAGAATGCTCATACAAGATTCAACAAATGTTGATGAAAGGTGGATTTGTTCTTTCATCCAAAATAAAAATAGGCTTTCAACATAACATTAATGCATGCACCCTAAGATGGCACTCACAATGACCAAGTTAGGGACCCATTAGAAAAATTCAAGCCAAAATATGGTTCTTCAAGTAAGATAGACCTCATGAATGCAGGTATGCTTGAAGATGGGTACTGTAGTACCTGGGCTGGTTCAGCAACAAAGTGCCTACTAATAATAATAATAATAATATTTATTATTATTTTTACTTATTACTTTAAAAAAAATTAATAGTAAAAATAATAATATTCTACAATCGCACACTATACTAAATAAATAATGAAGCTAGTGTGCTTGAGGGTTTCTTTCAGATGTTGGGCATGGCAGGTAAGGGTTTTTCAGAATTTTCAGCAATTTAAAAAATAATTAATTTGTGCCTAACCAAGCTAGATATCACAAGTAGTAGTTGATAAATGAATTTCCAGACTTAACCCCACTACCTTCTCATGATTCCCACCACCTTCATTGATGCACTCGGTCTCAAGTGCAGGTAACTAGGTTCACTAGCTAAAGGCCCAATGCATGCACTCATTTGCTCAACACCTCACCCAAATCCATGTGAAATTTGCATGCAAATCCTCAAAGAACATTGAAAATTTATTTAATTTTCCATTGCCCATATCCATTTAAAATTTCCCCCAAAAAAACCCAAATTTGGCATATTGGGTGCCTAGAGGTTAAGTAACAATAAAATCCATGACACACCACGAGCATACCTATTGCTTCTTTTGAGCTCTAAACTCCGCACTTGCATAGAACAAACAAAAGAAGAATTGAGTCTAATTTGAACCCAATTCAAAAAAATTTATGTATTAGAAATTTGGACTTTTTAAAAGAAATTTTATTGTTCTACCAAATAAGTCTTGACATCTCGTTCTCATTTACATTTAAAATAAATAAAATTCCTTACTACCCACATGATGGCTTTAATGAATGGGTTATCAAACTATTTTCCCCCAATTTTCACTATTCCTTTCATCCGAGTCCAAATTTTAAGAGCCTACATACAGCAATTTCAGCAAAAAATTCCTTAAAATATGGTGGCTTTGGTGCAATTTTTTTTAGAAAAATCCTTTGTATGAGTCACATTGAATTATTGTTGTTGTTGTGGCAAAAATTCACCCCCCACCTCCCCCACCAAAAAGTCTGAGAACCCGCCAACGCTTGAAACTACCCCACAAAACACGCCCCCCCCAGCCCCAAAAAAAAAAAAAAAAAAAACAACAAAAAAAAACCCAAACAACCCCACAAACCACAAACAAAAAAAAAAAACA
>Ga0116227_10015918_pt1 | contig 11002 bp, 6 predicted proteins | sample S1TSphgellanicum_FD_89693 | JGI IMG/M metagenome (GOLD analysis project Ga0116227, IMG submission 89693) | Host-associated microbial communities from peat moss isolated from Minnesota, USA - S1T2_Fb - Sphagnum magellanicum MG | ecosystem: Host-associated > Plants > Peat moss > Unclassified...
CATTGGTCGCGCAGCTGCATGATCCAACCTCCGCGCAGTTTCATAACTGGCTCACTGCCGATGAAGTGGCGAACCGCTTCGGTCCGGCCGATCACGATGTCACTTCGATCGTCAATTGGCTCGAGTCGCACGGTTTCACGATCAACACCGTCTACGGCGCCAACGGGGTGATCGATTTTTCCGGAACCGCGGCTGCCGTCAAGCAGGCATTCCACACCGAGATTCACAATCTCATGGTGCAGGGCGTGCCGCACATCGCGAACATGAGCGATCCGCAGATACCCGCGGCGCTGGCGCCGGCGATCCACGGCGTGGTTTCCATGAACGACTTCCGGCCGAAGCCGCTCAACAAGCCGCGGCCGCAGTATTCATATTCCACCTCGAATAATGAGTATTTCGCCTTGGTGCCCGGCGATCTGGCAACCATCTACGACATCAATCCGGTGTTCAATGCCGGCATCACCGGGCGGGGGCAAACCATCGTCGTGGTCGAGGATACCTTGCTCTACAGCACCAAGGATTGGGATGCGTTTCGCCAGACATTCGGGCTGGACAAGAAATTCCCCCACGGCTCGCTGAAACAGGTCCAACCGCAGCCTGCGGGCGGCTCCAAGGGCAGTCCGTCATGCGCGAATCCGGGCGTCAATGGCGACGACGGCGAGGCTGCCCTCGATGTCGAGTGGTCGAGCGCCGCCGCCCCCGACGCGGCGATCGTCCTGGCGGCGTGCAACGACACCAATGTCGCCTTCGGCGGCTATATCGCCATGCAAAATCTGCTCACCGCGCACGGCGCCCCGCCGGGCATTTTTAGCGTCAGTTACGGCGAGTCGGAGACGGACGATGGCGAGTGCTACAACATCTACATCAACCGGCTGTATGAACTCGCGGTGCTGGAAGGCGTTTCCGTGTTTGCCGCAGCGGGCGATTCCGGCGCCGATATCTCGGACGACGGTAACCCTACGGCGACCAGCGGCATCAACGTCAGCGCTTTCGCCTCTACGCCGTATAACGTGGCGGTGGGCGGCACCGACTTCGCGGACGGCTACTTGAACGATTACTCGACTTATTGGAGCCTGACGAACGGGAAGTACTACAACTCGGCGCTATCGTATGTGCCGGAGATACCCTGGAATGACAGTTGCGCCAGCGTCCTGGCAGCCAACTACCTGGGTTATGCGACGACCTATGGCGTGGGCGGGTTCTGCAATTCCTCGATTGGGGCGAATTTTATCGACACCGCCGGAGGTAGCGGCGGCCCCAGCGCGTGCGCGACCGGAAATCCCAAAGTGCCCGGGGTGGTCAGCGGGTCGTGCCAGGGTTACCGCAAGCCTTCCTATCAGTACCTCGTCGGCACGCCGAACGACGGTGTGCGCGATCTACCGGATGTCTCGCTGTTCGCCTCGAACGGATTTTGGGGCCATTACTACGTGTTCTGCTACACCGATCCGACGCCGGGATATTACGGTGCGCCTTGTACGGGGGCGCCCGCGAATTGGTCCGGCGCCGGCGGCACTTCGTTCGCATCGCCCATCATGGCGGCCATTCAAGCGCTGGCAAATCAGGCGTCCGGAAGCGCCTATCAGGGCAATCCCAACTACGTTTACTATTTGCTCGCGGCCAAGCTGTCAGGCAGCAAGGCTATCGCCGCCTGCAATTCGACACTGGGAGGCGCCGTGGGTCCGCAGTGCGTATTTCACGACGTGACCCTCGGCGACAACGATCTTCCTTGCACTCCGTATCTCGACGGCAAGACCAAGGTGGGCACGTTCGATTGCTATCTGCCGAGCGGCACCTACGGTGTGCTGTCGACCTCGGACAAGTCTTATCAGCCGGCGTACGCGACACATTCAGGTTGGGATTTCGCCACCGGACTCGGCAGCGTGAATGCGTTCAATCTGGTCAAGAACTGGCCGGGCTCGGCACTGCGATGAAGTAAGCGTTGCGTTTGCCCATATAGGCGGGCGATGGCCATATAGGCGGGCGGGTTGTGCACCGCCCGCCCTTCTGCTGTCATTGCGGCCGAATGGCCGCAACGCAACCCGATCTGACCGAAGTCATGGCGCTGGCGATACAGCACCATGGCGAGGCGCGGTTCGCTGAGGCGGAGGCCTGCTACGGGCAGATTCTCGCGCTGCGCGCCGATCATGCCGACGCCTTGAACGGTTTGGCCCTGCTCAAGTGGCAACAGGGTCATTTCGATGAAGCGCTGCGTGCCGCAAAGAGTGCCGCGAGCCACGAGCCGAAAGTTTGGCGCTATCACCTGACTCATGGATTGATCGCAAGCGCGTTGCAGCGTTCCAGTGAAGCCGCCGCCGCCTTCGAACAGGCGAGTGCGCTGTGCCCGGAATCGCCGGAGGCATGGTCTGGGTTGGGCGATGCGCTGTCCGCCTTGCAACGCGTCGATGAGGCCGTGGCTGCCTATCGGCGGGCCCAGTCGCTTTCGCCGCTCACCGCGCCAGCGGCCAACAACTTCGGCGTGGCATTGACCACGGTGCGCCGCTATGACGAGGCGCTCGCCGTGCTGCGCCAAGGATTGTCGCTGGCGCCCGATAGCAGCGAGCTTTGGTACAACCTAGGCAACGCGCTCGCGGCTCAGGGCGCAAGCCCCGAGGCTGTCGCGGCCTACGGCGAAGCACTGAAACGGCAGCCCGACAATACCAAGGCCCTGTTGAATCTCGGCAATGCACTGCGGGCCAGGCATGAACTCACGGCGGCGATCGAATGCTACCGCAAGGTGCTTGCCGCCGATCCTAAGCACCATGACGCCTACAACAACCTCGGCACGGCGCTTTGGGCGGCCGGAAGGGTCGATGAGGCGCTGCAGGCGTTGCGGCGCGCCATTGCGCTGCAGCCCGATTCTTCGGCTGCCCACAACAACTTGGGCAATGTGCTCAAAGACACCGGCCGGATCGATGATGCGATCACTGCGTTTCGCCGCGCCATGCAACTCGCGCCCCACGACCCGCAGCCGCATAGCAATTTGCTGTATTCGCTATATTTCCATCCTGGCTATGATGAGGTGGCGATCCTGCGCGAGGCCAGGCAGTGGGCGCGCAACCACGCTTCTGAAGTCAGAACGCCGCACGTCACGCTTGGCGCGACGCCTGCCGCAATGCCTGCCGCCACGCCTCGCGGTAAACGTCGCGCGCGGTCACGCAAGCAATTGCACATTGGCTACGTTTCGCCCGATTTTCGCGAGCACTGCCAGTCGCTGTTCACGCTGCCGCTGCTGTCGCATCACGATCGCAGTGGCTTCAAAATTCATTGCTACGCGCATTTGCCGTCTCCGGACGCGACCAGCCGTCGCCTGGCCGGCTTCGCGGATGTGTGGCGCTCGATCTATGGCGCGAGCGATGCCGAGGCCGAGGCCATGATTCGCGCCGACGATATCGATCTGCTGGTGGATCTCACCATGCACATGTCGAATGGCAGACCTTTGCTGTTCGCGCGCCGTGCGGCGCCCGTGCAGGTGGCCTGGCTCGCGTATCCCGGCACCACGGGCCAGTCGGCGATCGATTTCCGCTTGACCGACCCCTGGCTCGATCCTGTCGAATTCGACGACGTGAGGTATACGGAAAGGTCGATACGACTGCCGAACACTTTCTGGTGCTATGACGCCGGCGTCGCAGCGCCTGCAGTTACGCCGCTGCCGGCGATCGCCGCCGGACATGTCACCTTTGGATGCTTGAACAACTTTTGCAAGGTATCGGATCTGTCCCTGAGGCTTTGGGCGCAGGTCATGCGTGCGGTGCGCGATTCGCGGCTGTTGTTGCTCGCGGCGCCCGGCACGCATCGGCTGCGCGTCGCGGAGGTCATGGGCGCGGAAGGCATCTCGGCGCAGCGCATCGAGTTCGTGCCACATCAGGCGCGCGCATCCTATCTTGCAACTTATCAGCGCATCGACCTGTGTCTCGACACGCTGCCCTACAATGGGCACACCACGAGCCTGGATGCCTATTGGATGGGTGTGCCGGTGGTAACTCGGGTCGGCGACACGGTGGTGGGGCGGGCCGGGTGGAGCCACCTCAACAATTTGCAGTTGCGTGAGTTGGCGGCGTTCGATGACGCGCAATTCGTGCGCAAGGCCGTGGCACTCGCTGCCGACCTCGAGACCTTGCGCGACCTCCGATCGAGCCTGCGCGAGCGCATGCGCTCGAGTGCGCTCACCGATGGCGCAGCCTTCGCCGCGGCCATGCAAGCGGCGTATCGGCAGATGTGGGAGACGGCATGACACAGGAGCGCTTGCAGGAATTGCTGACGCGGGCGCGTCGTCTGGAAGCCGACGGCCAGGACGAGCAGGCCAAGGCGGCGTATCTGGAATTGCTATCGATCGATGACTGCCATTTCGCGGCGCTCAATGAACTCGGCACTTTGGCGCTGTCGAGCGGCCATCGTTCGGCGGCGCAGACCGCTTACGCCCGCGCCGTTCAATGTCATGCCGATAATCCGGTCGGGCGAGTCAATTTGGGCAATGTATTGTTCGAAAACGGCGAGCTTGCGGCTGCCCGCGAGCAGTATCAGGCTGCTCTCGCGAGCCGGCCGGACTTGGCGGAGGCGCATCAAGGTCTGGCGCGGACCCTCGAACTGCAGGGTGAAGCGGCGGCCGCCGAAGCACACTGGCATCGCGGTTTTGCGGGCCATGCGCTCGTCAGGCAACGCTATCGTGGCCGCGGCGCCGCGATTCCGGTGCTGCTGCTGGTATCGGTCAAGCCCGGCAACATTCCCACCCGGCAGATTCTCGATGATCGCACTTTCGAAGCAACGGCTTTGTATGCGGAGTTCTACGATACGGCGCAGCCCTTGCCGCCGCATGCGCTGGTTTTCAACGCCATCGGGGATGCGGACCTGTGCCAGGCAGGACTGCGGCGGGCGCAGGCATTGCTGGAGCGCACCGCGGCGCCGGTCATCAATGCGGCCTCACGGGTGCTGGTGACGGGCCGCGCGGAGAATGCCGCGCGTCTTCGGCAGCTTCCGGACGTGATCGCGCCGGTCATTCAGCGACTCGAGCGGGATGCAATACACAGCGCAGACCTGCAGTTTCCGCTGCTGCTGCGGGCGCCCGGATTCCATACCGGACAGCACTTCGTGCGCGTCGAGCAGCCCGCTCAACTCGCCGCCGCCGCGGCTGCATTGCCGGGCAAGGAGATTCTCGCGATCGAGTATCTCGATGCCCGCGGCACCGATGGGATGGCGCGAAAGTACCGCGTGATGATGATCGATGGGGAGTTGTATCCGCTGCATCTCGCCATCTCGTCCGACTGGAAGGTGCACTATTTCACGGCCAGCATGGCGGGAGATCCCAAATACCGGGCCGAGGAGGCGGAGTTTCTCGCCGATATGCCGGGAGTCTTGGGTCCACGCGCCATGAGCGCGCTGCAGCGGATCGCGCAAACCCTGGGCTTGGAATACGCGGGCATCGACTTTGCGCTGCGCGACGGCGCGGTGTTGCTGTTCGAGTCCAATGCGAACATGGCCATCGTGCCGCCGGACGCCAATCCCATATGGGATTATCGCCGGCAAGCGATCCGCCGCGTCATCGACGCGGCGAAGCACATGGTCATGAGCCGACGCGGCGTTTTGCCTTCAACAGAACATCCACGGGCTCGGGCCGGTCATCCCAGTAATCGAGCCGCACCCGGCCGTCCGGCAGGCGCGTCACGGTCGCGGGCGCCGCGCTAAAAGTGCAATACCACCCTGAGGGCAGCACCACGGCGTTTCTCGGCCTCCCCAAGCTGCGATCGAACACCAGCTCATCGCCATCGAGGCGGTAACTCACCGGCGCGGTGTAGGTTTCGGCTATGCGCAGCCGCAGCGTTTGTCCCGGTTGCACCGCTGCGAATGGAATGACCACCACACGCGCCGCCGCCGCCACTTCCTCGCCGGTATTGATCTTGGATGCCATCATTTCGGCACCGCTCATTTCCTTCGCCTGCAGCTGCTCGCCCGTGTCCAGAATGCTGGCGGACGGATGGCTCGCGACGCTCCCTTCACGCACCACGTTCGCATAGCCGTTTACGCCCACGCGGTTTTCGGTGTAATCGTGATACAGGCTGAAGGCGTGCGACTCCGGCTGCTGCAGGAAGTACACGATTTCGCGGTCCTGGTGCGCACGTTCTGCCAGGCGGTCCTGTTCCGTTTCTCCCATGAAGGGCGACTCCCAACTACGCTGTGCCGTGGGCTCCTTGGGCAGTGCCGCCGCGCCGGTCTGGGCATCCATGACCGCACGCACGACCAGCGGCGCCTCGCCGCTGCTCGCGTTCAGAAAGCTGATGGCGATTCGTCCGTCCTTTTCGGTCAAAATCTGCGATGGCACGGTCAATCCCACCACCTCGTATCCTAACGGCAGCACAATTTTGTTGCGCTTCACGCCCAGCGGCCTGTCGAAAACGATCGCATTGCCGTCGCGGTGATAGCTTTTCGCATCCTGGTAGGTCTTGATGATCAAGACGCGACCCTGGCCATGCGCGGGCACCGGGCGCGCCAGCGCCACCTTGATGTAATGAGTGTCCAAATCCGCGTCCTGCATCAGCGGATCCTTGCGCGCCTCAGCGCCGCTCACCACCTCGAATTTCAGCGGCGTGCCGAGCATTGCGTCCAAGACGCTTTCGCCGCTGGCGACGCTGCCCTTGCGGATGGGGTTGTAAAAATATTTGGCTCCGGCGGTGGTCGCCGTGACCTCATAGTAGATCTTGAAGCTCGAGGATTCGGGCGATAGCAGCTCGTAGCGCGTGTACTCATCGGTTTCCGTCTGCTGCACCGCTGAGGGGAAATACAAACCATCCTTGTCCGACTGCGCGCGGGCCGGCAGCAACGCAGCCGCCAGGCACGGCACGGCGAGGCAAGCAACGAAGGGTTTCGTCATGGGTGCGGTTGGTTGTGGTCGCGTTCCTTGGTCCTGCAGACCTCCGGGGAATCGCTGCTCTTGCAGACCGAGCAGGCCGTCAGCGACAGCACCAAAATCAGACAGACAAGCCTCATGATATCGACCTCCCAGATGTATTCCTTGGCGGGTAATAGTGCCACGAATTCGCGGAAACTGGCCGCGACCCAAGCAGTGCGCGTAAGCTGCGGTCGGTGAGCGATGCGGAAACTGCGGTGGTCATATGAGAATCGTGGATGAATTGCTGGCAATTTACGGCCGGCGTGGCGCGCACGTCTATTTTGGCGAATCGGTAACCGTGACCGAGCATGGCTTGCAATGTGCGCATTTCGCGTCATCCGCCGAGGCGCCGCCCGCGCTCATCGTCGCGGCGCTGCTGCACGACATCGGACATCTGATAGAGCCTGCCCCCGAGCAGATCAGCGATTGGGCTACGGATGCGTGTCACGAGTTGAGCGGCGCGCGCTGGCTGGCGGCGCGCTTCGGTCCCGAAGTCAGCGAGCCGGTGCGTCTGCATGTGGCCGCGAAGCGTTACCTGTGCGCCGTCGATGGCGGATATGCGAGGTTCTTGAGCGCAGCATCGGTGAAGACCTTGCAGCTGCAGGGCGGCGTGATGTCGGTGGCGGAAATCGCGGCCTTCGAAACAGAACCGCTGTTCCGCGAGGCGGTGCAGGTGCGCCGCTGGGACGATGGCGCGAAGATTGCGGGGCTGGCGACGCCTGACTTTTTGCACTACGCGCCGCTGCTCGAACGCCTCGCGACCGGGTCATGAGTCGCGCCCGGCCGCTCATTCGAGCCGGCTGATCCTCATTTGAGCTGCGCCATCCACGAATCGGTGTCCGGCCACGAGCTCAAGGATCTGGCGCAGCGAAAGCCGCTGTCGTCGGTGGCCCCGCTCGGCGGCTGGTAGAGTCGGGCCGCGGCGCGTTTGTTGGCGGGGTTGGGGTCGAACCACGATCCACCCTTCAAAATCTTGAATTTCGAATAGCTGCTGTCCACCCACTGCCAAACATTTGCGGAGAGGCCCCGGTAGCGGCCGCCGATTCCCTGCGCAGGGCCATCCCCGACACGCGGCGGCGATTTCATGATGACGGTCGCCGGCGCGATCGCTTCGCCCCAAGGAAAGGTGCGGCGTTCGGGACCGCGCGCCACGTACTCCCATTCGTTTTCCGTGGGCAGCCGCTGGTTCTTGTAGCGGCAGTAGGTTACGGCATCCTGAAAGGTGACGCCGACGACCGCGTCATCGTCGCGGACCGCATGCTGCATGACTGCGTTGCGCCAATTGCCGCCCGGAATTTTCTGCGGGTTGACGCTGCCCGCAAAGGCATAACCGACCGTCTCGGCCTCCGTGCGGTAGTGGGTGGCATCGACGAAACGACGAAATGCCTGCACGCTCACGGGCATCGGGTCGATGTCGAAAGGTTCCAAGGTGGCTTCCCGCAGGATTTCATCGCTGAAATCGCTCACCTTGCAGGGCAGCGGCGAGTATTTTTGGCACATCGCGAAAGCGGCCTGCATTTGCTGCGGCGTGTTGCCGAGCGTGGCATGACGCTGACTCTTCTCGATGAAGCCGCGGATGGAGGCCGCCGGGTAGCTATTGCCGGCGTCGATATCGTTCACTTGTATTCCCAGTGTCTTGAACACCGGCATGGCACGTGCCCCGGCGATGGTTGCGCTCGCCAAGGCCAGCGACACCTTTGGAGGAGGTGCCGCGGGCGGGGCAGCGGCACTGGTTGCTTCCGGCCTCGACGCCGGTGTTGGTGCGGCGGCCGCGGACTGCGGTTGTGCGCGGCCGGCGTCGGCATCCGGCGGCTTGGAACCGAACAGGCCGGAAACCCACGAACCAAAACTACCGGATGATCGGCTGGCCTCATTGCCGGACTCGGCAATCTGCGGGCGCGCGGCCGGCGTTGGCTCCGCGACCACCGTGGGCGGGGATGCCGTCGCCTGCGGGGGCGCAAAATAAAAGTCACCGGTCAGGGACGAGGACTCCCAGGGAACCTGATTCCCGGACGTGGCGTCCATCACCCCAACACGAACGTGCTTGAACACCTGCTCCACGGGTTCGTGCACATCGCGCATGGCGCGGCTCAAGGCGTCGGCGTACGGGCTGTCACGGCCGCTGCCGTCGGAGGCGACCGAGCCGGGGGCGGTCGAGTAGGCGATGAGGATACCGGCAGGGGCTTCGATGGTCGCAAGGCCGTTGCCGCCGAGAGCGCGATTGTTGTGGACGAAGGGATTATTGCGGCAAGCGTCCAGAATCATGATGTTGAGCCGATTGCGCGCGTAGCGCATCTGTTCGATGACCCAGTCGGCGCTAACCGCCTCGATTTCCACGTCACCTTCGCGCTCGATTTGCGCGGTCGTGGGAATCAGATAATTCTTGCCGTTGAGTTGCACGCCGTGGCCTGCGTAGTAGAAAAGGCCCACCGCACCGGGGCCGGCTTTCTCCAGGCGCGCACCGAATTCCTGGATTGCCCGCTTCATGGTCGTCTGGTCCGCGTTGATGCGCGGGATGACCTCGAATCCGAGCCCTTTCAGCGTGTCGCCGATCATCCGCGCGTCGTTGGCGGGGTTGGGCAGCGTGCCACTGGTGTAGGTGCTGTTGCCGATGACCAGCGCGATCCGCGTTTCGACGCCAAAGGACGCCGTCGACCACAGGCAGACGAGAGCAAAAACTGCGAGACGGCTGCGGCTCATGCGCGCCAGTATAGATGTTGAACCTTCAGATCCGCAGTGCTGCAACCCAGCGGCTTCACATAACCCATCGACGATTGCAAATTGGCGGCTGGGAAACCGGGTATCTTGGTGGCATTATCAGCGTCAAATCAGGGGATCGACATGCAGGCTAACATGACCGGGACACGTAGTTGCGCACGCGCCATCGGGGCGTGTTTGACGTTGGCGATTTCTCTCTATGTGTTGCCGGATGCAGCCAGCGCCGGCATATTTCGCGACATGCTGTCCACCGTAGGACTGGCAACGCCCGACGCGCCGAAGAACGCCAGCGGAGTGCCCTCGTTCCCGCGTCAGGGCTATGCCTGCTGCAACATGCACTTCAACAAGGACTGGATCAACGACGGCAACTATGCCGAACTGCCGATGATCGCGGCGGGCACACCCGTCGAGGTGAAAACGTACGGCCGGCATCGCGCCTACGTGATCATCGACGGCAAGCAATACGGATTGGGCCACGATTACGGCCGGGATCAAGAATCGCTCGACGCGTGGGTGAACAAGGTCGTCGTCAATGATGATCCGCGGCCCCGTATCGCTTCCTACCCGTTCGCGGTTCAGGAGGCCATAAGGCAGGGTAAGGTCATGATCGGCATGACCCGTGAACAGTGCATCGTCGCAGTCGGCTACCCCTTGACCAGCGAGAACGCGAGTCTCGATGCGACGACGTGGCACATCTGGCGCTCGACGCACGAAGAGTACCAGTTGAATTTCGGGCCCGATGGACACCTGGTATCGGTGACCGGCGATGATGCGGTCACCACGCAGATGCTGTACCGCCCAGGCGCTTAAGTCGCGTGCGCCAGCAGCAGCACGTTGGCAAATGGCGTGCCTTGACTCATCGGTATGGCGCGCGCATCGAAGGCGCACTCGCGCAGCAATTCCTGCCATTGCGGCACGCTGCGGCAATGCGTCTCTCCTGAAGCGTGGCCGCGCAGCAGCAGCACCAGCTTGTCGACCCACTGGCTGTAGCGGAAACGTAGACCGCTCGCGGCATCCCCGATCCGCAGCAACAACAGGCCTCCCGTCGGCAAGGCCGCGCGCACCCGTTGCAGCACGTCGCGCTGCGCCGGCCCATCCATGTAATGCAGCACGTCGAGTATGACCACCGCATCGACGTTGCCGAACGGTGCGTGCCGGATATCGCCCTGCGATACCCCGCAATCCTCACCGAGCGCATGGCGGGCACGGCGTACATCCGACTGCATCAGCTCCAGGCCGACGATGGATTGCGGCCGCGGCGGCGCGGGCCAGCCCGGGTTCCAGACCCCCACATCGTGGAGCCGCTGTGCCGCGCGCAGCCATGCGATCAGCAAGCCCTGTCCGCAACCCAGATCCAAGATACGTTTACGATCCGCCAGCAGTCCGCGCTCGAGAATGCCGCGA
>Ga0116227_10015919_pt1 | contig 11002 bp, 4 predicted proteins | sample S1TSphgellanicum_FD_89693 | JGI IMG/M metagenome (GOLD analysis project Ga0116227, IMG submission 89693) | Host-associated microbial communities from peat moss isolated from Minnesota, USA - S1T2_Fb - Sphagnum magellanicum MG | ecosystem: Host-associated > Plants > Peat moss > Unclassified...
TATAGAGAAGCGTGTTTTCAAAAATTTCCAAAACTTTCAGGAACCAAGGTTCAAAATGTCAGAACCAGGGTTTTGGGTTTTCTCACATCGGGTAAGGGAGTAAATACCCGGACTGATAACCTGAGGGTACACACGGCTGGTTTTGATACCCGAACAACGTCGGTCGGGACCATTGTGTGTTCGAGGTGACTGGAGTGGCGTACCCATGGGTGTCCGAAGGTTACGGGTACCACTAGTTTTGTTAATTTCACATCAAAATATACAAGTTTGTGATTTTCCAATAGGCTTGTGTTGATCCAAATGAGATTGTTGCATCTATGCATTAATCTGCATGTGATTTAAATGTGTCATAGATAGTAGTCAATTCAGAAAATATGAATTTTAAATGACATTGCTTCCCAAAAGTTTGTAATATTATTGATTAAAATGTATTGATTAACATGTTTGCATTGAAATCCCCAATTATTGTGGACACTGGGGAGGGTGGGGAGGAGATATTATTAAATCAATAAACCTCCATCTCCTTCACCATTATTCTTACCTCTTCCTCACATTTTCAAAATAAGGCTTCAATTAAAATTTGAAGATTTATTTAACTATTAAATTACATTCCATATATAAATCTAACAAATTTAGTAACATGATTGTTTTGAAACAAGATGAATATTCAGCTTTTCATATTTGATTTATATTGGCTTTTGGAGTTAACTTAAAATGCAATTGCATGATATTTTCACTGGAAGTATGTTATCACTAATAGGAACAAAAGAGTTTGTACATGCATATGATTACATTTTCATAATGCATGTTGATATGAAATCACTGCATATAGCATTTTGGAATATAATGGTTTTAGAAGGTGGTAGGTGAAATATGGAGATTTAATTATATTGAAAAAAAGTTTTAAAACAATGTGAAGGAAAATTATCATAGGAGCTAAGGATTAAATCTAGGTTTTGAACCATATGCCAATGTACAAGTTATTTTTGAATCATGACCATATTTATTGAATTTATTTTTCTTTATGTGTAAATAAAGAACACAATTTGTTGTATCATGGTTTTATGTAATCAAAATGAAGAAATAGGTTATTTTCTTGAACATATTTGATAAATTGATGTCTATATTATCTATGAAATTATTATTTTTAAAAGATCTCAAAAGCCCCTAGAATCATAGATATGGTAATGATTGAATTTGATTTGCTTTAATTTATTGATGCAAGGTATAGTAAATAGTATCAATTATGTTATGTGCTTGATTTATGGACAAATATAGGTGAAATTCTTGTGCATATTTTTCAAATAGACATGTTTTGTTACTTATGTGAAATGGTTATGTCAATTGTCATAAGAACATCAAATGAGTGGTTTTAAAAATTTGTATTTGCATAATGATATTGCATATTAATATACTTGCAAAATAATTTGATTACATAAAAGGTTCATAAACTATGTGGGTATTAAATTCATGGTTCATGGGATATGGATAAAGTAAGCTTTTTTTGAAAGGTTAACTACAAGGTTTGGGAAGGGAACTATAGGTAAAATGGGTTCTTCTAGGAAATAATTTTGGTATGATGATAGTTGGGCACGTTTGGAAGTAGACATGATAAAATTTGTGTATACCTGAATTTTATAGTTTAGTTTATGTAGATACATAGATGAAATCATCAAGAACATATTTTGTATATGGACATGTTTGTTTTGTGTGAAATGAAAATGGTGTTTTCTTTATAATTGGCTCATAATTATTTTATGGCTTATATGTCAGTATGATGTGTCCTGATATGTAAAATGAGTACAACATATGATTGTGTTAAAAGATTTATAAACAATTTATGACTTTTAAAATTTAATTAATGGAGAACATGTGGATATTGTAAGGTTTTGTAAGTTAAGTATTATATGTTTGGGAACTATCTAGGATTTTTTTTGTAACATGACTGTTGGGCTCATATTCTTTACAAAACATGATTTTTTTCTCCCCATATATGAGAGTTTGCTGGAGAAGATAGTTGTACTGGGATTCGGGGCAGATGTGTCCATTTGATATGATTTTGAATGTGATGATGACTTACTTCCGGAACAATTTTCAAGTGATAGAGAATGGGGATCTCTGTACCACCAGAAATCTTTGGCGAATGAAGAAGATGAAATGCTTGTGGGAAGAAGATTGACAATCAGTTCCATTACACAAAGTAGTTTTTATAGACTACTGGTGGTGTCTGGTGTGATGATGATGAAATTCAAGGTGATATGCTCGCAACATAGACTTCTGATATGATATTTTGGCTTGTGGTGAAACTTGAGATTAGTTATAAAGTTATAATATCTTGAAGGATTTTTGGTTTCTTTTAGAGGATTTTTCGAAGATTATATTTTTGCATGGTGAAATATTTGAGTTTCCATAATTGATCTTTTGCCTTAAGATACTTTTGAATGTAAATGGCAAGGCCACAGTGTGACACACCCCTTGTTCTAATTTATGACTTTGTGTAATGGTGCAAGGGCCACATTCTTATATGCATTGGTTGGCCACTAGCTTATACTGTTGGCTGTGATGCTGTCATGTTTTTTTATCTTCAAACTGTTGTGGAGGTTTCTCTACAACCTATTGGATCAGTTATTCACACTGCCATGTTACATTCAAAGTGTTGTCTTGGAGATTTCTTTGCAATCTCAGAGTTATGCTATACACAATGAAAGTCTGAAATTAATAAAATACATGTGTTGTGGGAATACCTTTTTTTTTTTTGGGGTGATGGGATTCTTTGATTGGCTCATCACAAATAAAAAAATAGAAAAATCAAGCTTTAGATAGTCCCAAAATAGATATGTTGTAGTATCCTTCTTTGGGCTGGATATAAAGATTTTCAAGAGTAGAACTTAAGGCAAAGGATACGGGATAAAGTGAGGAGCGATTGGGGACATGTTGGATTTTTGTTGTTCCCGTTGTGTTCTTATAAGTTCTCACTTCCTTTGCAAGATGTTCCACAAGTTCTCACATGTTCCCCCAAAAGAAAAGAAAAACTTGAACCCCTGGGGGCAAAGGGTGCATGCCGCTTGACCTCATTGTCTGCAAGAATTATTTTTGTCTACCTATGTTCTTTGCCATTTTTGGCCTAGGCTAGTAGTATGGGCACAATCTATGGGTGTGTATTATGATGGAGCCAAAAAGGTAACATTTTCAATGAATCATGGCTTTTTAGGCTCATGGTCTAATGACTTTGTGTTAGGCCTACCACAAATAGACCATGAAACATTATCCAAAGTGCATGTAATGAACATTTTCATCTATTCATATTGCACTAGTCCCATAGGCCTTCAACCTCAGTGTAAAGTGAACTTGTACCTTGACATGTTTTTTCTTCCAATCAAAGTTTTTTAACTTTGATGGTCATGGGCTTTCAAGCTCTAGTGTAAAGAGGGCTTGAGGGACTAATCTTGAACTCATGAGGATAGCCTGAGGGCATTCTGTACATCTAAGTTGTAGTTTCTTGTCAAAATGTGTATTTTAGATGGATGATGAAGCAAATCTTATAGATGTTGATAGAGAAGCTCAAAGCACTATCAAGCCAATATATCCTAGCAGTAGGTACGTGTCATTGTGGGTGATCTAGAAGTGACCCAACATGTCTACTGCTGTGTGGCAAATCTCATTTGGTGTTATTGTTAGTTAAAGTTTTCTTATTGATGAGTGGCAGTTGTGCATTGTAACATGTTTTTAAAAAAATTCAATATCTTCAAATTCAAATCATGAGCAAATACAAGCAAACATCATGGCCAACATTGTCTTATGCAATATATGTTAGTTTGCAGTTCAAAGCCCTTTGCAATTTGTAAGAGGAGGCACAATCGCGGTGAATATTTATCTTCACTCCTTTTCTCTTCACAAATGACAATAGTGTGCATACATCATTTACCTCCATTCATATAAAGGTGTTATGATTCTTAGAATAGAGCCTCTACAAGTGGTATCAAGAATGGGCCTCATTGTGAGTCATCACCTATCTTCATACTATTTCCAACCCAAATTGCTTAATTTCAAAAATGTCTTTGCACAATCCATCCCAATGAACAACTATTGAACCACTACAAATACAAGAAGTTCACTTGATTCTAAATTCTAAAAGCAATTACAAGTTTTGATGCATAGATTGAATTGATCATAGAGAGGTGGGGTGTGGTGATGGCACAAACATGGATTTTAGTGCACATGAAATTCAAAAAAATTGCATGTTTCAAAATATGTTGGCCATCTTGTGTGGGTGGGCATGGAATGAAAAATTGCAAGAAGAGTCAATGGAGTTGCATCTAGGGGATGCATGTTGCAAATCCTTTAAAAATTTCAGGAAGAACAAGAAGATGAAAGGAGTTAAAGGGTAAATCGTGTTTTTGACCCTTCATCCAATTTGGATTCACAAGTCTTTTGTTTTGACTACCTATATTGAGGTAGGTGAAGAGTTGATACTGGATAGGAGGGGGAACATTTAGGATTCTCATGTTTTTTTTATTCTTATTCACCATATTCAGTGTGCCAAATTCATGGTTTCCAACCCTAGGTGGCAGTTGCTTTCTAAGTTTATGGTTTAAGTTTTTAAAGTTTGAATTTTCAAGTTTATTATTTGATATTTTTATCTTCATAATAATATTTGAAGAAATAGTAGGTGCTCATGTAGGTTAGAATGCAAGTTCCAAAGTTGTGCGTGTGTTTTTTTTGGGAGTAAACCCATTATATGAGTCCCATATACAAAAGTTGTGTTAAAAAAGCCTAAAGATAGGTTATATTGTCATGACAGTGTATGTTGTGAGGAGTTAGGGAACAAATATGTTAGCCAAACTAGAGTCTATCAATGTTCAAAGTCCTTTGCAAAAAACTGAATGATGGCAATGGATTTGTTTGATTGTAGGTAGTATTTAGGAGAAGCTCTCATGACACTCCTTATGTCGCCGCAATTTTCACAAGGATATGAGTGCCTGATTTGGTGCTCTAATGACGTCAATTGGTACTGCCGTGCTTCTTAAATTGGATCTATGTTATAAAACATTGAATGGAATTCATGTCCATGTATGTGAGTAAGGAAAAGGAGTGAGATATTTATTACGAAAGGAAAGGAGAAGAACTCAACATCACTTCCAGCTATGGAGGTGGATACTGAGGTCTTTGTAAAAGGGACCTGCACTTCTAATTCCTTGAAGATCCACACAATTTTCCATAGTGTTGAAAGCATCTTGACATCATGATTCCAAGCAAGCTAATGAAGCTATCCTGCACATAAGGCTTTGGCAAGCTTGCCAGACTTTCATTGAGTTATTAATGGCAAAGGCAAGCAGTCATTGGGCAATGGATCACTAAGTTGCAGTGAATCTAGATCTCTAGCAAGACTAGAGTTGTGTGGTGTACACTAGCAAGGCAAACCACAGGAATTGTGCAAAGTAGTGCCCAAGGACATGATATAATCAATGCAAACACTCTGGATGTGTACACTTGAGACGGATGTCTATATAAGAGAATGTCTGTCTGTTTTCTTCAGTAAAGCAAGTTTCTTTGTGACCATTCAAAGAGCCACAAAGTTTGGGTTTCATCTTGAAACCTATAGTGGAGTCTGCTCCCTGATACAACAACAATGAGAACGTGGGTCTGCTAGCACAATTTAATTTTCCATCACTGTGTTATGGAACCGGGCAATCCTATCTGTAATGATGGTTATGTGCAGATTAACTTGCAAACCTTAAAACTCATCCTGGATCAATGGCCGCTTTTCAAAGGCTGGCAGCACATCAGCTTTGTGATCAGATTCTAGTGGTAATTTGCAGTCTGGAAGAAGATAACTCAACATGAATGCCAAATGCCAGAAGGGGAAGTATATCTGCACTTTCTGGTGGAGACGATTTTGAGATGTTGCAAGTAATCTTAGCTGTGAAGGAAATCGGACAACAATAAGCTACGTGCAAGGAGCTGTCAAAACTTAAAAGCTGTGGTGGCACAGATGCAACATTGCCAGTCAATTTGTCCTTGATGAGTTTCGGATACTTCAGGCCAATGATTCACAGTTTCTCTGCTCTGGGGCAACAGCAAGTCCACAAAGAGATGACTCTTATCTGACTGTCAAAGTCACTGAGTACCAATATGAGAATTCCTTGAACTGGACTACTGTACCTGCAGGTATTTTCCTTCATTTGCAAGGAACAGCTTCATCCAGAACACAATTCCTCTTCACCTGCAGCTCTGGCACCTGGGTATTTTTAAGGTATTGGCCAACACCAGTGTCATTTGCTGTTGGTTGTATCCCTGGACCTGGATTTACATCTTTTTCTTGGAATACATATGCCTCTCAAATAAACATCAGAATACTGACAAATATGATAAATGTAGAGTTGACACACACTATCATAAGAACCAGTTGCAGAATTGCAGCAAATGAGAGAGCACAGATGCAAGATCAGAAAAGTAATTAAGACATTCCTGTTTGACAAATGGTTCATTTCTTACACAGGAAAAAACAGTGCCACAAAAGAACCTAGATCCATCATCTAAACACACATTTTCCCCATCATCTACAACAGACTTTGCAGCCTCTTTATCTCTTGATTCCTTTTCTTTTTTATCTTGCTCCTGCTCTATGTGAACTTTGTAAAGACTTCATGGAGTACTGCACAAGGTTAAGCTCACCTGACATCCTGCCCAATGGCAACACCCTTCAAAAAAAACATCCAAAGTGTAGATAGTTTATCAGTCAAGACAACAAGACAAAGATACTACATATAAATCCCTTCACTCTTTGATGACAAACTCAGAGCTTTCTATTTCTGAGTTCTGAAGAGGAAGAGTTCTATATGTTGTCCCAATTGAATGCATTGTTCACTGCTTGAAGAGATGCCTGGAGCTTTAGTTGCTTCTGACCTGAAGAAGTTGCACAACAACACATGCGCAGAGCTCTCACGTAGTGTATTTCCTCTTGCAACAACCAGTTTGTGTATGGTTGGGACAAATTGGAATGCACCGTTGACACCCAAGCATATTAACAGATGTTCACAGCTCTGATCCTCCCCAGCAAATCTTCATGGAATCAGGGTGTTTATGTCAAATCATGGTTGAAAGAACAACATGACAAGTAACTGGCTCACATGATCCAATTCTCATGTCCATAATTTCTTGTGAATACCTAGGGTACTCATGCTGGCAGAGATGAAAATATGAATAGCAAGCACTAATGAGTTTGGATGTAAGCTTCTTCATGCACAATTGACTTATAAAGCCTAAATCTGGACACAGTTGGCATTGACCTAAATGAAAAGATGGATCAAACAGAAGAAGAGGTGAACTTAAATCACAGGTGGGCTGCAATTGTAGGGCAAGTTCTTACCGTATGTCTTCAGGTCATGAAATTTGGCCATCATGACATTAGACAATTCCATTGCCCTGCTAACTTTCAGGTTCTTGTGACCTCCTTTGTTACAGCAGCCACCTCTACCATTTTGCAACATCAATATTTTAGGAGTAGTGGAAATTATCTGCAAATGGTTAGTCATTGATGTGGCATTTGCACTTGACTTATCCTTCAACATGATGAAGAGAGCAAGAAGGACGCTCCATTACCACAAATGGTCAAGGAATCCTAGTTTCAAATGTGGCAAGCCACAGCAACAAACATAGTTGCGTGCACCTTTGCCCTTGGTAGGAACTAGGAACACTCTGATAAAAAAAAGGAGGAAAATTTAAAGGGATTGAATGTTTCTTTGGTTGTGTTCTAGAGCAGATCTTGTTCAGTAGAGCTTCTGATACCAGTCTCAAATTTCTGCAATATGAAGAGGATGAACCACCAGACAGATTGTCATTCTCACTGTTCCTCAGCTCTTATCCTCCTGTATGTTTCAAGAGGTAACCATGCACATGCAGAGCAAAATCACCCATATGCAGAATCATGATCATCAGTAATTGAGAAACCATAAAAAAACTAGTGGGGGTTTAGGGTTTAGGGTTAAGCTTCACTGATGGCCTATTTGGGTAATACAAAATCAATGCAGTACGCAGACTGTTCATCAATATGAAAGCAATGCTTTGAAAAGGCTGTCAAGGGAAAAGAATATACTTACAAGGTGATCAAAGAAGTACAGCTTCTAAGAGCAAATGGGATGCTCCCTTGAAGTTTCAAAACTGACAAGTCAAGCACCTCCAGTGCACCAATCTGTGAAGGTATGACTCCATCTATCAGGCAAGTCACAAAACATAAAAATGCATGATAAATGCCAGTTGCATGGATGAAATGCAATTCTAAGGATTAATGCTTTTGTTGTAACTTTGGTTTGACTATTTCTCAACTATATTATGCAACTACAAATCAACCTTGCAAAGAATGCATAAATTAATCATAAATTGATACAATAATTCATCATGATTCATGATTTATAAATATTAATTAGTTGATTATTTAAGAATATGCAATAATTGTAAGCTAATTTAAAATTATTTAACTTTTATTAACAACTCAATAAGTTTATAAATAAATATTTAATATTTATCAATGAATGATTTTTCAATCATTTATTAATTATTATTTAATATTTATTTACTATGAAATAACTAAATATTTTAAATAATAACATAGATAAAGTGAATTTTCTTACAAATTATTTAGATAATTAGTTATTTTTATTCCTTATTTAATGATTTTGAAATATCTGATTAATTTTGAATTTCTCAATAATTTGATCCAACAGGTTAATTAAGAATTCTGGTTAATGATTAATGACTATTAATTAGTAAATATTTATTTCAGCCTTGAATAATAAATAAAAATTATTCACAAATTAAATTTTCTAGTTACTATTAATAATTACTTAAAACTGATTGAATACTTACTTAATAAATTAATAAATTCGTTATATATATAATATATATTATTTTTATCAGTTAATATTTCCTAGATATAAATTAAATTAAATAATTAATACTTTTTAATAATAATAATAATAATAAACTATGTGATGGTTCATATTTATTAATAAAAACTTATGGTTGATAACTAATAAATATTAATTATTTAATATTTAATTAACTAAAAAAACTAACGATTCCTGAGTTAAATTCAGTTAATATTAATGATTAACTAAAAGTGATTTAGTTAATACAAATTAATTTAATAAATTATAAATTTAATAATCTGTAGTTAATATTGAAGAAATAATTAATAATTAATTTTTTAAGATAGTAATTGAAAAGCTAATTATTTTTTATTTAATTAATTGATCACTAGCATTTTAAAAGGTTTATTTTTAGAGGAAAAAAAGTAGTTCTATTTAAATAATTCAATAAATAAATAAGTAAGTTATTTTATAAGTGATTGCCAAATAATTATATACATTAAAGAAAATTATTTTAATTAGATATTAAATAATTATTTCTTGAATACTAGGTACCTATTAAATACCTAATACCTACTTAGTTATTCACTTAATTAGTAGTTAGGTATTTAATTAATGTATATCTAGAGTGCTAGATAGTTAGGTAGTTAATAAGTAGTTAATAGGTAGCTATTAATGATGTAAGTAACCACTAAGGTTAATGTTTAATTAGTTATTAAATATCTACATATGAATTCCTAGCTAGTTGTAAAAGTACTTAGCTAGGTAGCTAGTAGCTACTTCTAGGTACCTATTAACTATTACTTAATATATATTTTCTAGCTACTATTAGCTATTTAATCTTTAGGTTATTTATGTTAATTATTAAATGGTCTAGGCCAAGGTGCCACCTTGTTTAATTTTAGCCCAACCTAGGTGCCACATATGTTACATTAATTAATACGCTAGGTTAATTAAAAATAATAATCTAGGTTAATTAGTAATTGGCTATGTTACATAAGGAGTTAGGTACTAATTAAATAAATATTTAGTTAGGTAGTTGTTAGTAGGTAGTTATTAGTGGGTAGTTGTGATTAAATTGCAACAAGTTACAACTAGATTGCAAATTAGGTTACAATTAACTAAGTTATAACTTGGTTCCAACTAAATTAGAACTATGTTGTAACTAAAATGTTTATCCCATATTGTTTGTCTTTAATGACAAGTTTCTAAACTATATGTAAAAAGATGAATTAGAAATGTTGAATAAACAAAAACAATTTGAAACTAGAATAGCCATTTGGAACGAGTTGATCACAAAAGCTTGATTTTAAAGGTTAAACTTAAAATGAAATAAATTTTTATTAGTTAGGTGGCATTTTGCCTAGGTGGCATTTTGCCTAGGTGGCATTTTGCCTAGGTGGCCTAAATCTAGGCCTAGCTTAAGTTCGGGCTTAGCCTAGGTTTGGGGTTAGCCTAGGTTTGGATTTAGCCTAAGTTCATGCTTAGCTTGATTCCAAACTTAACCTAGGTTTGGGCCTAGCTTAAGTTTGAATTTAGTTTAGGTTTGGGTCTAGCTTATGTATAGGCCTAACCTAGGTGATATGTAGCCTACGTGGGCCACATGTTAACAAGTTATTGGTTGGATGTTTGGACCATGTGTCAACAAACTATTAATTAGACATTTGGGCCACATGTGAACAAACTATTCACTAGACTCTTTGTTGAGCCTAGTTGGAATATAGTTGAAATTTCAATTCAAATTTGACGACGTCATGATTTGTTAGCGAATGAAGTTCATCCCTAAGGTTTATAATTGAAAACAACTATCAACTATAATGGTCAAGATTGTTTCAACTGAAATGGTTGTGCTTGGTTATTGGTGGGTTTAGGGTATTGTGTGTTGTTAACATGTGGCCAAAATTGTCTACTACAATTTTAGGTTTGACTTGTATTTGTCAACTCCTATGGTAACTAGTTGCATAAAATAATTTTAGTCAAAAGGTCGTTTTCAACTGTAATTGTAGTTGAAGACGAGTTGAATTTGCAATTCAAAAAAGGGGGGGGGGGGGGGGTTTTCTTTTTGTAAAGGTTTATTTTTTTTAAACACAACCCCAATAAATTTTGAATAGCCTCTTTTCTATTTTTTTTCTACA
>Ga0116227_10015920_pt1 | contig 11001 bp, 11 predicted proteins | sample S1TSphgellanicum_FD_89693 | JGI IMG/M metagenome (GOLD analysis project Ga0116227, IMG submission 89693) | Host-associated microbial communities from peat moss isolated from Minnesota, USA - S1T2_Fb - Sphagnum magellanicum MG | ecosystem: Host-associated > Plants > Peat moss > Unclassified...
AACTAAAACATTATGGCCAAGGAGAAAACCTTTGGATTCATGGAATGTACTTTAATAGTTAAATAAATCTTCAAATTTAAATTTAAGCTTCACCTTGAAAATGTGAAAAAGACATGAGAATAATGGTAAAGGAGATTGAAGTTTATCAATTTAATAATATCTCCCCCCACTTTTTATTTCGCTCATATGTTCCTATATGGTTTGCAATGGTTCCTCATTATTTATGTCAATCTGAACTTGGCCTTTGCATTGTTGTGCATTATTAGTGACAACTAACTAATCCATTGATGAAACAATGAATGTATTTTGTGAAAATTAAGTTCCATTTGAATGACATTAATGCATTTTGAATTGAATTAATTCAATTGATTTCAAATCTTGAATTGAATTCCAATTCAACAATTAAGTTAAAAATTCATTAAATTGAATTAAAATTCAATTGAAAAAAAATGAGATGCAAATTGGTGGAAAAGATATTGTAAAATATGTTTGTGAATATGGTGTTCAAACAAAAACCTTTAAAATGACTTAAAAGAAAAGCAAAAATTGGCTTTTCAATGTCAAAATTTGTTGTATTGCATAATCCTCTTTTTAATATCATCTTTATGTATATCAAGAAAGGATGGTATACAATGTTTGTGGGTGCTCTCTTTAAATGATAAACTTTGATGGTAACACCCGAAAGTGGGTCACTTCCAAAAGGGGAAAAACCCAAAAACTTGTTGCCTAGTGTGTCATTGATGAATTGGCACTCTACCACATCAAATATTTTATCTTCCCTTCCCACAACTAGTTTTGTAAAAAATTTCTTTTTCGTTCTAGCCTTAGTTTTCTCTTTTTGTTGTTTTTTTCCCTAGTCATGGGCCACTAAAGCCCTTGAAGTTCATGAGTGTGCGGTCAAAACCCCTTTGAGAGTCTTGTGTGGATTCATCTTTTTCAATTTGCAGAAGCTCAAAGAATTCATTTTAGTGTTCAAGAATGTCCAATGCGATTTTATCCTTCATATCACTCATTAGAAATCTTTCATCAATGGTCATTAGGGTGAGCTCATTACTTATTTGATTTATTAGGTAAACGAAACCTATTTCTTATTTCTTGCGTGGGTCCTTGAACATGAATACAACCTTCAACTCATGAACCCATCTTATGTGGATGGGAATTTTTTTGACAGAATCTTGGTTCCCCTTTTTTTTTAAAATGGAATTCTATGAAGGTTTTTTGACATCGACTTTGTGAAAATATGCAACATTTTGAAAATATTAAACAACAAGTGTTGTGACATGAGCACAAAACATTTTTATATAGGGAGAATCTTGCACGTACTCATCAAATATGGGGTCCTTATTAGAGGTCGTGTTCGAATGTTTTTTGGAAAAATAGATCCAAAGTGGAACTTAAGAGGACAATGTAGCAAAGACAATTGTGTTGGACATTCGTTACAAGTTCAACAAAGTTGGTAATATGGCCCACCTATTGGATGTTATCGACAAGGAATTTTTGGCATTATTCTTTGAAGATGATGTAACAAAGACCATCGTCATCATCTGAACAACACACAATATGAAGGATGTTCTGACAGGGCCTTAATTGGAAGTCCTTTCTTATAGGGCTCTTCAATGCTAAGGCCAACTTCAAGGTTGTTGCTTACATCTATAACCATGAGTCCTTCAATGCTAAGGCCAACTTCAAGGTCATTGTTTCCATCTATAACCATGAGTCCTTCAATGCTAAGGCCAACTTCAAGGTCGTTGTTTCCATCTATAACCATGAATCCTTCAAGAGCCTATTGACTATCGTGACCAAATTGACTTTTACCACCAAGATTTGATTTGCATTTAGGCAACACATGGCACAACAAGTAGAGCTCTCAAGTTTGTTGATGACATTATTGAACATTCCTATGCTTATGTTTGTGTATTTGTTCCCTTGTAAAATTTGAACAAATGTGTGCTTAAGTATTCTAGGAAACAAAAAATTATTAACATTAGTTGAAAGCTAAATTTCTTCATTTATAAAAGATCGATAGCTATATCAACACTAGTTTATCTAGAAACAATTTTGTAAACTCTTAATGTTGATCATTTCAAGTGAGATGGTTTATTTAGGTATCTTCGGTGCAAGAGTTGTGATGTATGTTTGTTTGGTAAATCTAACTTATGGTTATCAACTTTGTGATTTCAAATTGTCTTAAAAAAACTATTTAGTAGGATTTTTTTTAATGGGTCATCTTATTTCTTAGGAAAATAAATGTAAAGTGTTGGAAATCATTCCTCATGATTTGGAAGGAAATCAATGTGGGATGATGGCTTTAGTATGTTTTCACATGTTGATGAATGTCGCAATGAATAACACAAGAACTCAACCACTTGAAAGGATTTGAATGATCATGGAGGGCGCACAAACTATTGGTGGGGATGAAGAAGAAAAAATAATTATTATACCTATCAAAGAAGGAAGAGAAAATTTGTCGCAACCCTACTTAAAGGGAGTGTGAAGATGAAACTCACACTCCTGAATTGGGACTTGGGAGTCCTCTGGGACTCTTGAAACTTCAAAGTTCGATTGCAGGGGTCAAACACCTCGCATTGAGGTGTTCTTTATATCATTGGAAAGCTAGCAAAGTGTAGATGTCGAAAATTGGCTCACATGGGCCATTTGGACATCTGTAACACAAGTTATGGCAAAACGAAAGGCCGAAAGTCAAATTGGCAGTTTGACTCCCAACTACTAAAAGTTGGGAATCGACCTGACTCCAGTGTGTGCAGGTGGAATGCGACACACCCTTGGAAAGTTCTTGAGGAGAGCTACAAGTTTTCTTTAGACCTCATCCCAAACGAAGGTTTGAACAAAGAGTTATGACCTCGCAAAATGTCGGGAGTCCAAACCGGGACAGTTTCGAGACTTCTCTTTGGGAGTCCTGGGATAGAAAGTCATTTGGATGTGGATGCTGTGAAGAGGCACAGAGTATACTATATGGGGGAAGGTGATGGTTTCCCCCGAGTCCAGGCCATGGTGAGTCAAGTGAATCCAGAGTTGCCCGTGGCTTGTCCTAACAGCAAAGGTGCTTTAGAAGGTGAACTAATTAACTTGTTGGTTGGTTTGATGCAGGTTTGAGTAAGTGAATAGCTTGTCACTCGTCCTAGTCCCATCCCAGAGCTTCAACATGCCCCTCTACCCCTTTTAGTGCTGAGAGTTGGGAACATGCTTCGAGTTCCTCCCAATTCCATTATTTGAGTGACTTAAACCCATCTTGGGTCTAACTAAGGACTTGGGAGCGTGTCACGTGGTATCAAAGCTCCAGTTGAGCTCATTTCACTTCTTGAGAATTTCGGATGGCACCCAGGAAGAACCGTAAGCAAGCACAAGAGACCATGTTGAAAGAACCCATTGAAGACCAAATAGTCCCGCCGAAATCAATTGGGGAGGAGGAATCAAGAACCTGGGAGGACCAAGATGAGCCCAAAAGTGAAGAGGAGCAACGGAGCTCAGTCCTATTCACCCAGGAACAGTTGGAAGTCCTCCTCAAAATGAATAGGCCTGACTTCAGTGAATTGGTTGCGGCCCTCAAAAGAGGAGTATCCAAGGATGCGAAATTTCAATTGGCCAGACCCGAGAATTTCGATGGTGCCCACGACCGAAAGGTTGTGGATGCTTGGCTTGTCGAAATGGAGATTATTTGCACGCCACCAAGGTTGGACGACATTCGGCCGTGGAACTTGCACAATCTTACTTGAAAGGTTATGCCGCCACATGGTGGAAGATAATGAGATAAGAAGAGGGGAAAAACCATGGCTACATTTGGGAATTCTTTAAGGAATGCGTCAAATTTGAGTTTGTTCCAAGGAATTCCGATTACATCTCGAGGTGCAAATTCCGCGACCTTGTGAATGCCACAAATGATAACTTGTGGCAATATGTGAGGGCTTATTCCGAACTCATGCTTGAGATCTGGCACATGCATGAGTTGGATCAAGTGTGCCAATTTGTGATGGGGCTTCCAACTTGGGCCAAGCGAAAACTTGAGGAAAATTGGCCCTCCTCATTATTCGAAGCCTGAAAGTGGAAGGCTTCTCGGATGTGGGATGAGGTGAAAAATCCGGGTTCAAGAGGGACAATAAGTTCCTTCACAAAAAGCCACGTTATGAGGGAGAATGGAACCAAGGGCAAGGGAGCCCAAGGAAGGAAAAGCCAAAACAATTCCAAGGCTCGAGGTTTAAACCCAAGGGAGATTTTGTGAAGAAAGGGGCTCCCTTTAAAGGGAGCCAACCCAAGGGAGATGTTAATGGGAAGTCTAAGGTAGCATGCTTCAACTACAATGAAGTGGGGCATTACTCCAAAGATTGCCCCAAGTCCAAAGCGAGGAATGGAGGCTCTAAGGCCTTTAATGCCAACCTAGCCCAAGCTGAATGCCATCGACTCATCTTCTTGAAGGGGAAGATTGCTAAACGGGATGCATCATGTCTTTTAGACACAGGGGCTTCTCATAACTTCATAACCCGAGAAAGCGTCGAAAGGATGGAGCTCCACTTGGAGGAGTTCAAAGCATCCATCGGGGTGCACTTCACGGATGGGGTCCCCCATCCCATTACGTCACAAGTAAAAAAAATGCCTCTTCAACTAGGAAATTAGAGAGGAAAGGTGGACTTGTTAGTTTCCACCGTGACGCACCCCCCTAACTCCTTGAAGGATTCAAATGTGAGTCCAAATAGAAGACAATAGAAGAGGAAGGAGTCGAGGCACGCTCCCTAGCTCACAATACTTTGAAGGGTAGAGGGGCGTGTTGGAGCTCTGGGATGGGACTAGGAAGAGTTGATAAGTTTCACTCATTCACACGAGCTTGCACACAACCCACACAAAGTGGTTAGTGCATAGTTGGAACACCTTTGGTGCCAAGATGAGTCACAGGCAACACGGACACATTAGATTCACCATGACCCAGACTTGGGGGAAGCCACCACCTTCCCCCTTATAGTTTATTCTGTGGCTGGCCACGAAGCTCACATCCAAATGGTTTTTCTCTCTCGAGACTCCTAAGTGGGAGTCCTGAAATCACGCCAATTGGGACTCCCGCGACTTTGGAGCCCCATAACTTTGTGAGCAAACCTCGGATCGCAGTATAGTCTCAATCAAAGTTGTAGCTCTCGTTGAGAGCTTTCCAATGGTATGTCGCACGCCTTTTGTAACCAAGTAAATCGAGTCAATTCCTGACTTTTTTTGGTCAAAAGTCAAATTGACAATTTGATTTCCGGCCCTTCTTTTGGCCATAACTTGTGTTTCAGATGTCCAAATGAGCAATGCGAGCCCATTTTAAACATTTACGTTCCAAGAGCTTTCCGATGATATAAGGAACGTTACAAGCCATTAAGTTTTGACCCCTGAAATTGCTCTTTGAAATTTTGGGAATCCACCGAGACTCCATCTCCCAAAGTGGGAGTTGCCTTGGTAGTGTGAGGGTTCACTCCCTCATACTCCCTCACACTTTCTTACAATCTCGGGAGTATGTGATGTGACTCCCGGGCTTCTTCTTGGCCCGCAACCTTGTAACCCTTTTGCCTTGGTTGCGAGCCCAAAACTAAGGTTGCGACACCTTGAGTGGAATGGATTGTGTTTTGGGAATGGAGTTCATCATTCGAAATAATGTGCTCATAAAAGGGCACAATAGACTAGTTAAAATCCCATCCAAAAGTGGGATCGTGTGGGTGGCACATGAAGTGCCTTGTGTGGGTGGACCAACCATCCACTTTATGTTAGGAAAAACTTCGGAAAAAGAATGCGTGGGAGGCTACGGCATGTTGTGTGTGATGCGGGTGTTTGATGAGTATGAGCCCAAGGAAGCCGCCAATTTGGTGATTTCCCCGAATTGCATTAAACAAGTCTTGGATGAGTTCCCAGATATGATGCCCCAAGATTTACCCGAAGACTTGCCCCCGAGAAAACGGGTTGATCATGTGATCAAGGTGATGCAGGGAGTGGCACCTCCCGCCAAGGCCCCATATCGAATGAACCATGAAGAGTTGAAAAAGCTTAAGGTTCAACTCGAAAAACTCCTCACGAAAGGATACATTAAACTTGGTAAGTCGCCATATGGGGCATCCGTCCTTTTTGTTCACAAGAAGGATGGGACATTGAAGATGTGTGTGGATTATAGAACCCTCAACAAGGTGATGGTGAAAAACCGATACCCATTACCTCGGATTGATGATCTTTTTGACTGACTCTCGGGAACGAAAATGCTTAGTAGGATTGACCTACGTTTAAGGTATTACCAAATTCGAGTTGCGGAAAGGGACAAAGAAAAGACTACTTGTCACATAAGGTATGGCTCATATGAATTTTTGGTGATGCTTTTTGGGCTCACCAACGTATTCGCCACATTTTGCACTTTCATGAATGACATTTTCTGGGAATGGCTCGATGATTTTGTTGTCATCTACATAGACGACATTTTGATCTATAATGGCTCCTTGGAGGGGCATGTGGAGCACCTTCGGAAGGTGTTCCAAAAATTAAGGGAAAACAAGTTGTATGCCAAGTTCGAGAAGTGCGAATTCAGGGTGACGGAAGTGGACTTCCTTAGACATAAGATCATTCAAGGAGGTTTGAAGATGGATGATCACAAGGTGAAGGCAATTTTGGATTGGGAACTGCTTAAGTCGGTTCCAGCCTTGAGATCCTTTTTAGGATTGGCCTCTTATTATCGCAAGTTCATCAAGAACTTTGCAAAGATGGCCGCACCCTTGACAAACCTCTTGAAAAAGTCCGCTGAAACTCACGAATGGGATGGAACATGCAATGAGGCCTTTGAGACCTTAAAAGGTATTTTGGTGAAAGTGCTAGTGTTGAAGTTACCCGACTTCGACAAGGATTTTGAGACCCATTCTAATGCCTCTGACTTTGCAATTGAAGGAGTCCTAGTGCAAGAAGGAAGACCGGTGGCATTTGAGAACAAGAAGTTGAGTGAGACGAAGCGAAAATGGCCAACACATGAGAAGGAAATGTGAGCAATCATACATTGTTTTAAAACTTGGGGCCATTACATAGGCTCCAAAGATGTGGTGGTGTGGACCGACAATGTGACCTTGAAGTACGTTGCCACTCAACCCAAGTTGTACTCAAAACAAATGAGATGACAAGACACATTGGCCTTGTTTAATGTAGACATTCGACACAAGCCCGGGAAGGAAAATGTGGTGCCCGATGCATTAAGTCGAAAGCACCAACTTAAAGTGGTGTATGTGGGGAAACATATTTTCAAAAGGAAGTTTGATTAGCGAGCTGCTGTGACGAATTTGCTAAGAAAGTGAGGCAAAACATTCAAAATGGAGCCAAGTCACACTTCCAAGTACGAAATGGACTATTGTGGTACAAGCAAAATCGACTCTATGTTTCGGAAAGGAGGATGAGGGATGTGCTCTTGAAGGAATGTGATGATGGGCTGCTTGTGGGCCATGGTGGTGCAAAGCGCACCACAACATTCTTTAAGAAATCCTACTATTGGCGCAACTTGAAAGACGATGCAGAGGAATATGTGAAGACTTCTTGACATGCCAATAAAATCGGACCTTTAACAAGAAGCAAACGGGCTTGTCACAACCTTTGCCGATTCCTAAAGGGCCGTGGGAAAGTGTGTCCATGGATTTCATGGTAAGCTTGCCCCCATCAAGGGGTTTTGATGCCATCATGGTGGTGGTGGATTGATTTAGCAAGATGGCACATTTCATTCCCACCAAGGATAGTGCCACGGCCCAAGAGACGGGAAGGTTGTTATTCACACATGTTTTCAAGCATCATGGCCTCCCAAAGGACATAGTTTCGGATTGAAACCCAAAGTTCACAAGCAAGATTTAGCGAGCTCTATGGAAGCAAATGGGGTCGGAGCTCAAGATGAGCATTTCCTTCCGCCCCCAAATCGATGGACAAACCGAAAGGGTGAACTTGGTGATCCAACAATTCCTAAGGAATTATGTGGCAACGGATCAACAGGATTGGGTGGACCACTTGGAGTTAGCCAAGTTTTGTTATAACAACTCGAAACACTCCGCAACTGGGTCCACCCCCTTTCAAATGGTGAGGGGCAAGTCACTAATTGTACCCATGACTTGGGCAGCACATGGATGACCCCTGAGTGATGCAAGTGAGGAAATGCCAATGGTCACACAACTTGATGAAGAAAGGCGGCGCATGTGGGAGTTGGTAAAGGCCAATTTAGAAAAGGCGCACAAGAGGTACAAGGATTTTGTGGACAAGTCCCGATGAGAGGTGAAATTTCAAGAAGGGGATGAAGTGTGGTTAAACATCAAGAATTTTCAATTGCCAGAAGGTTTGAGTCACAAGTTTTTGGGCCCATATGCGGGCCCATTCAACGTGTTAAAAAAGAAACTTTTCGACACTTACAAGTTAGAACTACCAGAAAATTTTAAAGATCACCCCACATTTCATGTTTCTTTTCTAAAGTTGGTCGCTCGCAATGCCTCAAGGCCTAATCAAGAGCACAATTCAAGGACCTACTAGACCATAATGAACTAGAATTTGAAGTGGAGGCCATGCTCAAGTCAAGGTAACTAAGAGGACGAGAGCAGGAATATTTAATTAAGTGGAAAGGATATCATCCAATAGAAGCATCTTGGGTGAATGAATTGAATATGGAACATGCCCAAGAAGCCATTGAGGAATTCCACACCAGACCAGCAAAGAAGAGATGTAGAACATGATAGGACATCACCTTCCTTTTAGTGGGGTAGGGAGTCACATAAAATGTACCACATCAAGTTACAAATGAAATAAAGGCAAAAAACTTCCAAGAGATTGTATCACAAAAATAATGTATAAATGCAAATAGGGTTATGAAAGTTGGCATAGGATAATTAGAATTTCCTTGCGTAGGCCCAAATCAAAATCAGACTCCTACCTTGGGGTTAAGAGAAACCTTAACCCCAAAAGACGAAGCACGCAAGGTGAACTTACAAGGACATGCACAAGCTTTAAGTGCATCCCAAAGGGTTAGTTGGTAGTGGCGGCCAACGCGAGAAGTCATGACCCCATTCGTGTACTTTAATCGTGTAATTTGGGATTCGAGTTTTGGCAAAACCCAAGTGTCGCTTCTCGTACCTTGATAAGCAAACCTTTTAATCAAGGCTTGATTGTTCTGATCAAGGCGCAAGGTTGGGAAAGGAGTCATGTCAAGTAGCTTAGGTTAAGTTTAGACTTGGCTTGAGTTCCTCATGAAGGGAAGCTTGAAAGAATGGCCTCCCAAATGAGGGTTCCATCAATTAGGCTAGTTTAGGTCTTTTGACGGAGCAAAAGTTAAAGGTTTTCTATGAAATACCCTTGGACTTGCCAAGAAAATGTTGGAAACTTGGGGATGCCTCAGTTAGCTTGAAGCAGGGTCCTACCGGAAAAGTCGACATTTAATGGTTAAAGATACAAAGAAAGCAATTGCAATTGTTGAAAGAAATTCTAAGTGTTAATGACGACATTGACCTTTTCTTCTAGTTAGTAAGAGTGTCGCAACCCTACTTAGAGGGAGTGTGAGGATGAAACTCACATTCCTGAAATTGGGACTCGGGAGTCCTTCGAGACTCCCAAAACTTCAGAGTTTGATTGTAGGGGTTAAAACACCTCGCATTGGGGTGTTCCTTATATCATTGAAAAGCTAGCAAATTGTAGATGTCGAAAATGGGCTTGCATGGGCCATTTGGACATCTATAGCACAAATTATGGCAAAAAGAACGGTCGAAAGTCAAACTGGTAGTTTAACTCTTGACCACTAAAAGTTAGGAATCGACCCAACCCCGGTGCGTGCAGGTGGAAGGCAACACACCGTTGGAAAGCTCTCGAGGAACGCTACAAGTTTGTTTTAAACCTCATCCCAATTGGAGGTCTGAGCAAAGAGTTATGACCTTGCAAAGTCTAAAGAGTCCAAACCGGGACACTTTCGAAACTCCTCCTTGGGAGTCTTGGGATAAAAAGCCATTTGGATGTGGGTGCCGCAGAGAGGCACATAGTGTACTATATGGGGGAAGGTGGTGGCTTCCCCAGAGTATGGGTCGTGGTGAGTGAAGTGAGTTTAGAGTCGCCTGTGGCTTGTCCTAGCACCAAGGGTGCTCTAGAAGGTGAACTAACTAACTTCTTGGTTGGTTTGATGCAGGTTCGAGTAAGTGAATAGCTCGTCATTCGTCCTAGTCCTAGTCCCATCCCGGAGCTTCAGCACGCTCCTCTACCCCTTCTAGTGCTAAGAGTTGGGAGAATGTTTCGAATTCCTACCACTTCCACTGTTTGAGTGACTTGTATTCGTCTTGGGTCTGACTAGGGATTTGGGAGCGCGTCAAAATTAGTTGTAAATTGGACCATGGGTAAGTCCACCCAAGGCGGATAAAAAAAAACCTAGCTATGTCATAAGAGGGAAAAATAAAAGAAAGGCGTCCAATAGTGAGAGTAAAATGTAGAGGAAGAAAGGTTGTTCTTGAATGAAAAATCTAAAAAATGTTGATTTTGAAATTCCGTTCGTGTGGGAGGCCAATGAAGGGCCCAATAACCATGAACAAAAGCATCCATAGAAAGAAGAGGATGCATTTGCCCCTGTCAACACATCTAGAGTTTCACCAACTAGGTTGGATTTGGTACCTATAGATGCAGAAGAAAGCAAAAAAGTTAGCGCGGAATTATGAGGTGTTAACCTTTAAGTAGATCTTGTGAGGGGTGAAAGCACACTAAGACCCCCCAAAATTGTAGTCACACTTATAATCTTTCTGTAATTAAATGTTTTGGTAATGTATGAACATCACATTTTGAATTATTTTTGTTTGTTTTAAGTATTCGTTTTAAGCTTCATTTAATCAATTATTTTGAAAAATTCAATAAACATTGAAGATTTTGAACGTATGGAATATATTTGTGACAAAATAATACTTGTCACAGAGTTTGAAATTTTGAATGTATATTTCAAAACTCGGGTTGTGGATGGAATTCTTGGGTGTATTTTTTTTATGGTGTATGATATTG
>Ga0116227_10015921_pt1 | contig 11000 bp, 8 predicted proteins | sample S1TSphgellanicum_FD_89693 | JGI IMG/M metagenome (GOLD analysis project Ga0116227, IMG submission 89693) | Host-associated microbial communities from peat moss isolated from Minnesota, USA - S1T2_Fb - Sphagnum magellanicum MG | ecosystem: Host-associated > Plants > Peat moss > Unclassified...
ATGGGGCTGATTTCCAAGCACGGCATTCTGATGGTGGAAGTCGCCAACGAACAACAGGCGCTGGGCTTCACCAAGCGCGAGGCCATCGAGCATGCGGCGCTGCTGCGGCTGCGGCCGATTCTGATGACCACCGGCGCCATGGTGCTGGGGGCCGTTCCGCTGGCGATCGCCACCGGCGCGGGGGCCGAGAGCCGCCAGCAGATCGGCTGGGTGATCGTGGGCGGCATGTCGCTGGGCACGCTGCTGACCATCTTCGTGGTACCCACCATGTACTCGCTGTTCGCGCGCAAGGCGGTGCCGGGCGCCAACACGGCCGAAGCCAGGGACACGCCCGACGGGCTGCATGCCGGGCCGGACTACGTCGCCAAGTAGGCTGCAGCGTCCAGCGTCAGATCGCGCCGCCGAACATCATCACGTCGACTTCCTCCCCTGGGGCCACATTGCCCTGGTGGTGGTGCAGCACGATCAGGCCATTGGCCTGGGCCATGGAGCTGAGCATGCCCGAGCCCTGGCTGCCGGTGGTGCAGACCTGCGGCGAACCGTCGGCCGCGGTGCTCACCGTGCCGCGCTGGTACTCGGTGCGCCCGGGTTTCTTGCGTATGGCCTGGGTGCTGCGCGCCCTGAGCAGCGGCGGCGCCGCTTCCCGGCTGCCCATCATGCGCAGCAGGGCGGGGCGCACAAAGGCCAGGAAGGCCACCATCACGGCGACCGGGTTGCCAGGCAGGCCGAACAGCACGGCGGAGCGCTCGCCCGAAGCGATGCGCCCCACGGCCATCGGCCGGCCGGGTCGCATGGCGATGCGCCAGAAGGCCACGTCGCCGAGTTGGCCCATCATGGCGCGGGTGTGGTCGGCCTCGCCTTCGCTGACGCCGCCGCTGGTGATGATGGCGTCGGCCTCCCGCGCGGCGCGGGTGAAGGCGGCCTCCAGCAGCGCCGGGTCGTCGCGCACCACGCCGAGGTCGACCACCTCGCAGCCCAGCCGCGTGAGCAGGCCGAACACGGTGTAGCGGTTGCTGTCGTAGACGGCGCCCTCGCGCGGCGGCTCGCCCAGGCTCAGGATCTCGTCGCCGGTGGAGAAGTAGGCCACCCGCAGGCGCCGCGCCACCCGCACCTCGGCGATGCCCAGGCTGGCCAGCAGGCCCAGCGCCGCGGGGGCCAGGCGCTCCCCCTGGCGCAGCGCGGGCCGGCCCTGCATCAGGTCCTCGCCCGCCAGGCGGCGGTTGGCGCCGGCCTGCAGCAGCCGGGCCGGGAACTCGATGCGGCCCTGTGCTTCCTGCACGAATTCCTGCGGCACCACGGTGTCCAGCCCCGCGGGCATGAGGGCGCCGGTCATGATCCTCACGCACTCGCCGGGGCCGGCCCTGCCTGGCCAGGCTTTTCCCGCCAGCGCCGTTGCGACCACCCGCAGCGACACGGTCTGCGCCCCGGCCAGGGCCGCGCCCCCGAAGGCATAACCGTCCATGGCCGAGTTGTCGTGCGGCGGCACGCTGAAGGGCGAGACCACGTCCTGCGCCAGCACGCGGCCCAGCGCGCCGAAGATGTCCACCGTCTCTGTCTGCGGGAGGGGCGCTGCCAGCTGTGCGAGGAACGGTCCCACCAGGTCGGCGTTCAGCGCCTGGGGGTCGTAGCCCGGCAGGCTGGCGGCGATCTGCGCGATCGAAGGGGGGAGGGGCTGGCTCATCCTTGCAGGGCCTGCAGTTCGGCGACGGTGTTGGCGTTGAAGAAGGCCCGGGCATCGTCGCCGGGCGCATCGAAAGGCACCAGCACCGTGTCGTGCAGTGCGGTCCAGGCGCCGATCCTGCGTCCGCCGCCTTGGATGAAGCGTGCCAGGCTGTCGCGCAGGTCCGTCCGCAGCAGGCAGAACACCGGCTGGGCGCGCAGCGGGCCGTCCTCCTCGCGCGCGGCGGCCATGGCGATCTCGCACCGGCCAGGGGCGAGCGCCTGCGCCAGACGCGGCACCAGGTCGGTGGGGAACCGCGGGGTGTCGCAGGGCACGGTGGCGAGCCAGGCGGTTTCGCAGCGCTCCAGCCCGCTCAGGAAGCCGGCCAGCGGGCCCGCGTAGCCGGCCAGCCCGTCGGGCCAGACCGGGGCGCCGAACGCCTCATAGTCCGCAAGATGGCGGTTGGCGTTGACCGCCGTCCGGTCGACCTGCGGCGCCAGGCGCCTGAGCGCGTGCAGGGCGAGTGGCAGGCCGTTGAAGTCCTGCAGACCCTTGTCCACGCCGCCCATGCGGGCGCCGCGCCCGCCGGCGAGCACGAGGCCGGTGATGTCCACGCCCTAGCCTCCGATGTAGCTCATCTCGACGCGCCGGCCGGCCGCGCCGCTGGCATCCGCTCCCAGCGTGCCGCGCAGCTCGGAATAGCGGTCGCCGCGGCCCCGCCAGATCTGGTCGATGGCCGAGGCGATGTCGGCATCGCTCGCGCCACCCCGGATCAGCGCGCGCAGGTCGTGCCCCTGCGTCGCGAACAGGCACAGGTACAGCCGGCCCTCGGTGGACAGGCGGGCCCGGTTGCAGTCGCGGCAGAAGGCCTGGGTCACGCTGCTGATGACGCCGATCTCTCCCGCGCCGTCCGCATAGCCCCAGCGCTCGGCGGTCTCGCCCGGCGCGCTGTGGCCCAGCGGCACGAGCGGCAGCTCGCGCCGGATCAGCCCGATCACCTCGGCCGACGGCAGCACCTCATCCATGCGCCAGCCGTTGGTGGCGCCCACGTCCATGTATTCGATGAAGCGCAGCACGATGCCCGTGCCCCGGAAATGGCGGGCCATGGGCAGGATCTCGTGGTCGTTGGTGCCGCGCTTGACCACCATGTTCACCTTGATCGGCCCCAGTCCCGCCTCGCGGGCCGCCTCGATGCCTTGCAGCACCTCGGCCACGGGAAAGTCGACATCGTTCATGCGGCGGAACACCGTGTCGTCCAGTCCGTCCAGGCTCACCGTCACGCGCTGCAGGCCCGCCGCCTTGAGGGCACGGGCCTTGCGCGCCAGCAGCGAGCCATTGGTGGTGAGCGTGATGTCCAGCGGCAGGCCGTCCACCGTGCGCAGCGCGGCGAGCTGCTCGACCAGCACCTCCACGTTCTTGCGCAGCAGCGGCTCGCCGCCGGTCAGCCGGATCTTGCGCACGCCCTGCGCGACGAACAGCCGCGCCGCGCGCGTGATCTCCTCGAAGCTCAGCAGCGCGCCATGCGGCAGGTAGGGGTAGTCCTTGTCGAACACCTCCTTGGGCATGCAGTAGCTGCAGCGGAAGTTGCAGCGGTCCGTCACGCTGATGCGCAGGTCCCGCAGGGGGCGGCCGAGGGTGTCGGACAGCGGGCCGCCCGCGGCCCCGGGGCGCTCGGAGGCGCCGCCGGCCTGCACCGGGCGCGGCAGCACCCACGCCGCGTTGCGCTGATCGACCAGGGGAATGACGCGTTCGGCCATGGTTTCGATTGTGCCCGGGTCCGAAAGACCCGCCTGCCAGCGGCCTTCAGACGCAGCGTGCGCCGTCCACCTCGATGCAGACGCCGCTGATGAAGGAGGCCTCGTCGCTGGCCAGGTAGAGCGCGGCGTTGGCCACGTCCAGCGCGGTCGAGAATCGGCCCAGCGGGATGGTGGCGCGGAACTTGGCCTTGCGCTCCTCATCCACCGGGCCGCCGGCGAACTCGGCGGCCAGGCCGGTGTCGGGATTGAACACCGGGTTCAGGCAGTTCACGCGGATGTTGTCCGGGCCCAGTTCGGCGGCCAGCGATTTGCTGGTGGTGATGACGGCGCCCTTGGAGCCGTTGTACCAGGTCAGGCCCGGGCGCGGGCGGATGCCGGCGGTGGAGGCGATGTTGATGAAGCTGCCGCCCCGGTTGGCGCGGAATACCGGCACCGCGTGGATGGTGGCCAGGTAGATGCTCTTCATGTTGACGGCATAGCACTTGTCGAACTCGTCTTCCGACACTTCCAGGGCCGGGCGATTGCGGTGCGTCCAGCCGGCGTTGTTGACCATCACGTCGAGCTTGCCGTGGCGCTGGACGGCGGCTTCGACCAGCGCCTTGACGTCGGCGGATTTCGTCACGTCGGCCGCGAAGAACGAGGCCCTGCCACCGGCGCGCAGGATGGCCTCGACCACCTGTTCGCCGAGCGCGGTGTTGATGTCGTTGACGATGACCTGGGCGCCTTCCTGCGCCAGCCGCTTGGCGATGCCTTCGCCGATGCCGCCGCCGGAGCCGGTGACGATGATGGATTTGTCTTTGACGCGCATGCTTGTCTTCCTGGTGGTTCAGCCGTGCTTGATGGCGACGGTCTTGAGTGTGGTGAATCCGTAGAGCGCTTCGAAACCCTTCTCGCGCCCATAGCCCGACGACTTCACGCCGCCGAACGGCAGCTCCACGCCGCCGCCGGCGCCGTAGTTGTTGATGAACACCTGGCCGCTCCTGACGCGCTTGGCCATGCGGAACTGGCGCGCGCCGTCGCGCGTCCAGATGCCGGCCACCAGGCCGAAGGGGGTGGCGTTGGCCAGTTCCACCGCGTGGTCCTCGTCGCGGAAGCTCATGGCCGCCAGCACCGGACCGAACACCTCTTCCTGGGCCAGCCGGTGCGTCACCGGCACGTCGCGCAGCAGGGTGGGGGCCTGGTAGTAGCCGGTCTCGGGTGCCTCGTCGACGATCTGGCCCTGCGCCACCATGGGAATGTTGGCGACCTGGGCATCGCTGAGGAAATCCCACACGCGCTGCTGCTGGCTGGCGCGGATCAGCGGGCCGACGTCCAGGTCCATGGCGGCCGGGCCGACGCGCAGATTCTCGAAGGCCTGGCCCAGACGCTCCAGCAGGGGCTCGTAGATGGCCTGGTCGACCAGCAGCCGCGAGCCGGCCGAGCAGGTCTGGCCGGCGTTCTGCACGATGGCGTTGATGACCATCGGGAGGGCGGCGTCGAGGTCGGCGTCGGCGAAGATGATCTGCGGGCTCTTGCCGCCCAGCTCCAGCGTGACCGGACAGTGGCGTTCGGCCGCCACCTGCTGGATCAGCGTGCCGATCTTGGGGCTGCCGGTGAAGCTGATGTGGTCGATGCCCTCGTGCCGCGCCAGGGCGTCGCCCACCTCGTGGCCGTAGCCGGTGACGATGTTGATGGCCCCGGCCGGGAAGCCGGCCTCGGCCGCCAGCTGCGCCACGCGGATCAGCGACAGGCAGGCGTCCTCGGCCGGCTTGACCACGCAGACGTTGCCTGCGGCCAGCGCGCCGCCCACGCTGCGCCCGAAGATCTGCATCGGGTAGTTCCAGGGGATGATGTGGCCCGTCACGCCATGCGGTTCGCGCCAGGTGAGCACGCTGTAGCCGTCCAGGTAGGGAAGGGTGTCGCCATGCAGCTTGTCGCAGGCGCCGGCATAGAACTCGAAGTAGCGCACCAGGGCCAGCGCGTCGGCCTTGGCCTGCTTGGTGGGTTTGCCGCAGTCGCGCTGCTCGATCGCGGCCAGTTCCTCGGCGTGCTCGGCCACCTTGGCCGAGAGCTTCATCAGCAGGCGGCCGCGCTCGGCGGCGCTCAGCTTGCTCCAGACCGCGCCGTAGCACTGGCGCGCCGCGTGCACGGCCGTGTCGATGTCCTGCGCGTTGCTGCGCTGCAGCTCATCGAAAGGCTGGCCGTCGGAGGGGTCGATCACCGGCAGGGTGCGGCCGGACGAGGAGGGCACGGAGGCATTGGCGATGTAGTTCAATTGCATGGCGCGCATTGTCGCGCAAAGCGGTGGACCCCGCCGCTCGCCGCGGGTGCGGGATGCGTGCAGAATGGGGGCGACGGCCCCGGGGCGCCGGGCCCATGCCCGGGCGGACCGGCGGCCAGGTGTCACACGACAACGTGCAGGAAACCGGTTGGGCGGTCTTTCGGCGGCTTGGGGCATGCGCGCGGCTTGCCGCAACAACAGGTGGAGATCCGGGTTGACGGGCTTTCAGGACAGTGTTTTTGCCCAGGCAGGGCGGCGGATGTCTCAGAGCAACATCGGATTGCGCACGCTCGTTCTGCTGCTGGTCGTGCTGGCGGTGCTGCCGCTTTTCGTGATCACCGGCGCGACCTGGCGCCTTGAGCAGAACGGCCAGGTGCGACGGGCCGAGCAGAACCTGTCGATCCTCGCGGACCTGTTCGCGGCCAGCCAGGAGCAACTGATCGAGGGAACCCGCCAGATGCTCGCAGTGGTCAGCAGCGCACCGGCCGTGATGGCGGGCGACTGGCATGCCTGCAGCGAATTCCTGTCACGGGTGCATGCGAAATACCCCGATTACCTGTCCGTGGGCATCATCGACGCGGGCGGAATGCTGGTGTGCCAATCGACGCCGCAGTCGGGTCCGGTGATGCTGGGCGATCGCGCTTATTTCGAGCAGGCGCTGAAGAAAGGGCAGTTCTCGGTCGGCGAGTACATGGTCGGCCGCGTGACCGGCAGCAAGACCCTGCCGTTCGGTATGCCCGTGCAGGGGCCGGATGGCGCGGTCAGGGGGGTGGCCTTTGTCGGCCTGGATCTGCGGGTGCTGCATGAGCGCCTGAAAGCGGTGCCCTTGCCCCAGGGGGTGGTGGCCTACATGACGGACGGCAAGGGCGTCATCCTGGCGAGCACGCGCGACGACTCCGGGGAGATCGGGCGTGTTCTGGACGACCCCTGGCTGGTGGGGGCCATCGTCGCCGGCCAGAAGAGCGGGGTGGTCCAGACCACGGGCTCGCCCGAACAGCATCAGATGAACTTCATCAAGGCCATCTCGGCCCGCAGTGGGGGCGGGCTCTCGGTGGTGGTGTCGGCCTATCCGCACGAGTTGCTGGCCCCTGCGAATGGCCAGCTCGCCCTGGTGGCGGGCGCGTTGTTCGGCTTCCTGGTGCTGTACGTGGCCGCGATCTGGTGGCTGATCGAGCGCTGGCTGCTCGGGCCGGTGCGCAAGCTGATGGAGGGCATGCGCCTGATCGAGATCGGCGGTTACCTCGGTCTCGCCGCCCAGCCCAGGACCATCGTGCGCGAGGTGCAGGTGCTCAACACCGGCCTCAACGCGATGTCGCAGGGGCTGGACCGGCGTCGCCGCGAACGCGACGAGGCGTTTTCCCAGGCGATGGCCGCGCGCGCGGAAATGCTGGACATCCTCAACCAGATGGACGATGGCTTCATGGTGCTGGACTGGGGCTGGCATGTGACGTTCTGCAACCGCCGCGGCGCGCAGCTGATGCGCCGGCCGCTGCGAGAGCTGGAGAAGACCGACTTCTGGAGCCTGCTGCCGGACCTGCAGGACGGCCAGGCGCGCCGCGATTGCGAACGCGAGGTGATGCGGCACCGGCCGTGGGCGTTCGAGGAATTCCACGCGCATTACGGGAGCTGGTTCGAGATCCGGCTGTTCCCGTCGGAGGACGGCATCGGCGTCTTCCTGCGCGACAGCACGCGGCGCTGGGAGATGTTCAACGAGCAGGTCGAGCGCGAGCGGCGCTACCGCGAGCTGTTCGAGGCCAACCCGAACATGATGTGGATCTTCGACACGCAGACCCTGAAGTTCCTGGCCGTCAACGATGCCGCCATCCGCCGCTACGGCTACAGCCGCGAGGCCTTCCTGGCGATGTCGATCGAGGACGTGCATCCGCCGGAGGACGTGGAGGAGCTGCGGGAAGTCATCGGCCGCGCCGATCCCGACATGACGCTGATGGATGAATCCCGGATCTGGCGCCATCTCACCCACGACGGCGAGCTGATGCTGGTCGAGGTGGTGCGCCATCCGATCACCTTCAACGGGCACCCGGCCCGGCTGGTCATGATCACCGACGCGACCCAGCGCCTGGTGATGGCTTCCAAGCTGCGCCAGCGGCTGGACACCGTGGTCGGGCAGCGCGACAGGCTGCGCGACGACCTCGCGGCGGCGCGCCAGGTGGTGGACGGCTATGTCCACCTGATCACCCAGGAGCTGCGCGCGCCCCTCAACCTGCTGCAGCAGCTGGCTCAGCAACTGGCGGATGGGCGGATCGCGCCGGCGGCCGGCGCGGCAAGCGGCGAGTCCGCCAGCGTGCAGCAGGAGGCGCGCCGCGCCACCCTGATCCTGGAGGGGGTCTCGCGGCTGTCGCAGGCGGAGCGCCTGCCGCTTAAGCGCCAGCCGGTCGATCTGGCGCGCCTGGTCGGCACGCTGTTGCCGCGGCTGCAGGCGCGCTACCCGGGCCATCCGGTCCACCTGGAAATGGAGCCTTCGCTGCCCTGCGAGGGCGACCCCGAACTGCTGCAGATCCTGATGGAGGTGCTGCTGGACAACGCCCTGAAATACTCGGCCGGGCGCGCGGATGCCTGGGTGCGGGTCGGCGGCACGGTTGCCGAGGGCACGGGCGTCACCACCTTCTTCGTGTCCGACAACGGCACCGGTTTCCCGGCGGCCGACGCCTCCAGGCTGTTCATGCCGTTCCAGCGCCAGCACGCGGCCGCCGAGTTCGAGGGGTTCGGCCTGGGCCTGGCCGCGGCGGCCCTCATCGTGGCGCGCCACCAGGGCCGGATCTGGGCCGAATCGGGCACCGACCGCGGGGCGACCTTCCATTTCGAACTGGCGCCCCGGCCTGGTCCGCAGTCCGGCGTCAACGAGGTCATGATCGACAGCATGCGCCCTGAGGACGACTGAGCCGCGCACGGCTGCGGCCTCTCGTCAGCGGCGCAGCTTCCAAGCCAGGCCGGCGGCCGAGACGAGCGTCAGCGCCACCAGCACCGCCAGATGAGGCAGCACATCCGCCAGCGGCGCCCCCATCTGGTTCAGCCGCAGCGAGGCCTGGATGCCCGCGGTGCTGGGCGCCAGCCAGCGCAGCGCCTGCAGCGGCGCGGGCAGGGCCTCCACGGGCCAGGAAAAGCCCGAGAGGAAGGCCAGCGGCAGGGCGGTGAACAGCAGCACCTGCAGCGCCCTCTCGCGGTTGCCGAACCACAGCCCGAGCAGCGCGCCCAGCGTGCAGACGGCGGGCACATACAGCGCCAGCAGCGCCAGCGCCCCCCAGGGGTTGGCGCCGCGCGGGTAATCCTGGACCACGAACACCCAGCCCATGTAGAACAGCCCGCTCGCCAGTCCGAAGGTCGACAGGCCGAGAATGCGGCCGAGCCAGCTGCCTGCGCCCGCGCGGTGGCGTCCGGTTTCGACCCAGGTGCCCGCCAGCATGCCGGCACCCATGAGCAGCGTCTGCTGGATGATGATCAGGGCCACGGCGGGTACCACGTAGCTGCCGTAGCCCTCGGCCGGGTTGAACAGGGCCACCATCTGCGTGTTGATGGGGCTGCGGCTGTTGGCGGCCTGCGGTGCGCTCTGGCCGCCAGCCTGCAGCTTCTTGATCTCCACCCCGGCCGACACCGTGCCCGCGGCCTCGGCAAAACCATACAGCACGGCCTTGTTGAGCAGGGCATAGGCGCCGTTGCCCTCGATCGCCACCACCGCGGCGCTGCCACGCAGCACGTTGCGCTTGAGGTCGCGCGGCAGCACGGCGTAGCCCTCGATGTCGCCGCGCCACAGGGCCGCGCGGGCCTCGCCCTCGTCGCCGGTGACGCCGCGCAGCGCCAGCCTCGGGCTGGCCGCCGCGAAGCGCGCGATCTGGCGCGACAGGCTGGTGCCGTCCAGGTCCACTACCATCACCGGCACGCGCGTGACCACCTGCTGCGCATAAGGCCACGGATAGAAAAAGCCATAGAGGACCGGCGCGGCCGCCAGGATCAGCAGCACGCCGGTGTCGCCCAGGACGGCCTGGACGGTCTCCAGCCAGGAGCGGCCCACGGCGGCGAGCGCGCGGCGCATCAGCGCTTGCCCCAGGAAGCGGGCTCGCCCGCCGCGCGGCGCAGCGCCAGCGCCGCCCCTACCAGCAGCAGCGCGGCGGCCAGCATCATCCACAGCGGTGCGGCCAGCGAGACGGCGACGGGCGCGCCCATTTGCAACTGCTCGATCTGCAGCCGGATGTAGTGGGTGTAGGGCAGGGCCAGGGCCCACGCCTGGGCCAGTGGCGGCATGGCCAGCAGCGGAAAGCCCACGCCGCCGAACGCGAACGCGGGCGCGGTGATGAAGCCGGTCGCCGACAGCGCGGTGCGCAGCGAGCGTGTGACGGCCGAGGCCGCCGCGCCCATGGCTATGGACAAACCCAGGAACAGCCACAGTGCCGCCAGCGTCCAGGCCAGCGAACCCGCCGGATACCAGCCGCGGCCGCCGGTGAGCCAGAGCAGGGCCGCGCTGCCGACCAGTCCCAGGCTGGCCATCGGCCAGGCCAGCTTGCCCAGCAGGGCGCCCAGGGCCGCCGCTCGCGAGGGCTGCGCGGTGAGCCAGCCGGCCAGCGTGCCGTCGCGCAGCTCGCGGCCCACGCTCCAGGCGCCGGCGGTCATGGCCAGGATGTGCAGCAGCGCAGGGATCAGCGCGGCTGCCAGGAACTGCTCGTAGTTGAGCGAGGTGTTGAACAGCGTGATCATGCCGGCGCGCACCGGCTCCATGGAAACGCGCGCGGCCGGCAGCGGTTCCCCGCGCTTGTTGCGCGCGGCCAGCTCGGCGCCGGCCGACAGCGTGCCCACGGCGGTGCGTACGTCGCGCTGGATCAGGCCCGAATGCGTGCCCAGCTGCGCGTTGTGCAGCAGCGTGACCTGCGCGGCGCGGCCCTGCTTGACCATGCGCGTGAAGTCGGCGGGGATGCCGACCACGGCATAGACCTCGGCGCGGCGCAGCGCGGCCTGCACGGCTGCCGGGTCGGGGTACTGCGCCGCCACGTCCAGCCCTGGCGTGGCGGCCAGGAAGCGCACCAGCTGGCGCGACAGCGCGGAGTGGTCCTCGTCGAGCACGCCGATGGGCAGCCGGTTGGGCAGGCCGGCCGAGAACATCCACCAGACCAGGGCCACGGCCAGCAGCGGCACCCAGGAGATCATGGCCAGGTCCCAGGGCCGGCCGCGCAGCAGCGCGGCTTCGCGCCGGGCGCTGGCCGCTATGCAATGCATAGCTGGCGCCGCCTGATCCATAAGGGTTTCAGCCACTTTGGGCATCAGGAACCGGGTGATTGGATCAACACGCTCATGCCGGGGCGCGCGCCCTCGACCG
>Ga0116227_10015922_pt1 | contig 11000 bp, 11 predicted proteins | sample S1TSphgellanicum_FD_89693 | JGI IMG/M metagenome (GOLD analysis project Ga0116227, IMG submission 89693) | Host-associated microbial communities from peat moss isolated from Minnesota, USA - S1T2_Fb - Sphagnum magellanicum MG | ecosystem: Host-associated > Plants > Peat moss > Unclassified...
AGCGAGCAAGATGCGCGCACTACGAATTTACGGAAACGGGATGCACCCCCATTCTTAAGCCTAGCCAGCAATCAAATTTTCGTAGCTTTTAACGGTCTGCTTATTTCCGCCGTGTTGTACTAGTGATGCCCAGTCTATGGGAAAAGTCAAACCCATTTGGATGTATTTTATCCAGATTGACACTCTCAGGTCTAAAGACACTGAGATTCTTCAAGAGGTTCTGCCGTATCTCTTAAATATCCGACTGTCAGACTACTTAGTAGTCTCTAGGCATAGTTCCCAGTCTCAACTCACAAGAATTGATATCTACTGGGCGTAACTTTCCCACAGTCTGCAGGTAGGGTTTTTTTATTCTTAGCAGGAAAGGCAGAGGGCAGAAGGGATTTATCCCTTCTCATGAATGTCCGAACCCTCTGGGCGACCAAGGGGAGCCAAGGGTTTAAGCCCCCCACCAAAATCTCCGATTTGGTGGCTCGCAATCAGTGTGGGTCTGAAGCCCACACTGCATTGCATCCTTCTGCCCTCTGCCTTCTGCCTTCTTCAGGAAAACCAATCCCAATTATTTCAATTATATCATTGAATTTTCCAATCTGATCTGAAAAATATTGAAGGGGATTAAAATCCCCCGTGTCGCTTTCCTAGAGAAGTCTAAAGACATGAGCTTCCCGCATACCGGATTACACTGTGAGATCAAAAATCCTGTATCATCATTTATTTTATTTGGCAAGGAACATTGCATTTTTGTAACAAGAATGTTAAATTTTATTTATAAAACATCACAAAACGAAATATTTACTCAGAAAACATGGCTAGTGCAACATCAAACTGACAATTTTCACACTATATTAAGTTATGGAAGGCGTGATGCAGGATATCGAACTAACCTTAGAGCAAGAATTTAGCCTCAGAAACTTTACCGATCAAGTGCAGCAAATGTCCCGCGAGCAAGCTCAAGAGTTCTTGATCTTGCAGTATAAGCACATGATGATTCGGGAAATGATGTATAAGGAGATTCTCAAACAAGAGTGGAAATTAGATTTGGATTTCACCTCTAAGTAAAGCGACCGAAGAAATAATTGACAAAGAACGGGGTGTGGGGTGTGGGGGAAGATAAAACAACCGCACCCCAAATGGGGAAGGCGTCCCTACATTTTTCCACACCGATAAATAAAGCTCTTTATAATGATGAGTGATAGCAATGGCAATTAAAGAACAACCAACTCCCAATCGTCGCCGCCTGATCAATAACATTTTTCTGGCGCTGACAGCTTTGTTCCTGATCATAAATTTTATCTTGCCTTTTGTCTTAGGCCCTCAAATTCCCGGTGTTCCCTATAGCCTGTTCATCCATCAGGTTGAGGCAGGGGACGTTGAGCGGGTGGAAGTTGGTCAAAACCAGATTGAATTTCAATTGAAACCGGTCAATGGCCAGGCTGGACAAGTGTTTTTGACTACACCGATCTTTGATTTGGGATTGCCCAAGTTGCTAGAAGAGAAGGGTGTTGAATTTGCCGCTGCTCCTCCGCCTAAGAATGGCTGGTTTACCAGTCTTCTGGGCTGGGTGATTCCACCTCTGATTTTTGTAGCAATCTGGCAGTTTTTTATCAGACGTGGTGGTGGTGGCCCCCAAGGTGTTCTCTCGATAGGTAAGAGCAAAGCCAAAGTTTATGTGGAGGGAGAATCTGCCAAAACGACCTTTGCAGATGTGGCTGGGGTAGAGGAAGCCAAGGCTGAATTGGTTGAGATTGTTGATTTTCTCAAGAGTCCAGGGCGCTACGCCCAGATTGGAGCACGGATTCCCAAGGGAGTGCTGCTGGTGGGTCCGCCGGGGACTGGTAAAACGTTGCTGGCTAAAGCAGTGGCAGGGGAAGCAGGTGTGCCGTTCTTCAGTATCTCTGGGTCTGAGTTTGTGGAACTTTTTGTTGGTGTGGGTTCTTCACGAGTCCGCGATCTATTTGAGCAGGCGAAGAAACAGGCTCCCTGTATCGTGTTTATTGATGAACTGGATGCGATCGGCAAGTCTCGCAGCAGTGGTGGGTTCTATGGCGGCAATGATGAGCGAGAACAGACGCTCAACCAACTGCTAGCAGAAATGGATGGGTTTGCGGTTGGCGATGCCACTGTGATTGTCCTAGCAGCAACCAATCGCCCTGAAGTATTAGACCCTGCGCTGTTGCGTCCAGGTCGATTTGACCGTCAAGTGTTGGTCGATCGCCCTGAACTGTCAGGGCGAGAAGCAATTCTCAAAATCCATGCTCGGAAAATAAAGCTGGGTGAGGACGTGAATCTCAAGGCGATCGCGACTCGCACCCCCGGTTTTGCTGGGGCGGACTTGGCAAATCTAGTGAATGAAGCAGCTCTGTTAGCAGCCCGCAATCAACGTCAAACAGTGGCACAAGCTGACTTTAATGAAGCGATCGAGCGGGTGGTGGCAGGTCTGGAAAAGAAAAGCCGCGTTCTCAACGACAAGGAAAAGAAGATTGTGGCTTACCACGAAGTTGGTCATGCCTTGGTCGGTTCACTGATGCCAGGAAGCGGTCGGATCGAAAAAATCTCGATTGTCTCCCGTGGTATGGCGGCACTGGGGTACACCCTGCAACTGCCACTAGAAGATCGATTCCTCATGGACGAAGCAGAACTTCGAGGTCAGATTGCTACCTTGCTCGGTGGGCGGTCAGCAGAAGAGATTGTGTTTAACAGTATTACCACTGGTGCATCCAACGATTTGCAGCGGGCAACCGACCTCGCAGAACGGATGGTGACTACCTACGGGATGAGCAAAATTTTAGGTCCCCAAGCATACCAACAGGGACAACAGCCAATGTTCCTGGGCGATGGGACGCCCAACCCCCGCCGGATAATGAGTGAGGAAACAGCACAGGCAATTGATCGTGAGGTGAAGGACATTGTGGAAACCGCTCACCAGCAAGCCCTGGATACACTCAAGCACAACCGAGACTTACTAGAGGCGATCACGACTCAACTTTTAGAAACAGAAGTGATCGAAGGTGAGAAACTGCACAGTCTATTAAGTCAGGTTAAAGCTGCACCAACGCCGAATATTTCGTAGGATCCGTTAGATTTATACTATCCCACAGGCTATCCGTCCCCCGCCAGCTTCTGCCGCTGTTCCGCTAGCTTTTTGTTGATCTTGTAACTGGTGAATGATGATTGCACTACCGTTGCCGTCAAAAAAGGTCAGCGGACCTTCACTCAGGGTGACTCGAGTGGTTGCATTGTAGGTTGCATATCCCTGTTCATTCACCACCAAGTTCGGTAAGTCACCCAGATGGTATGGATGATTCGCCTCTACGGGAAGTTCCGAACTAAAAGGACCAGGGTCAAAATGCCCACCGCTGGTGCTAAAAGGCGGTTGGGCATCTTGTTCACACACGCCCACGGCATGAATGTGGAGTCCGTGCAGACCGGGAGTTAGCTTTGCCGGATCGCCTTGAATTGTACCCCGAATCTGCACCAACCCATTCTCTGTCTGTGTCAGAAATAGGGAGCCAGTAATATTTATACCCGCCAGATCGACTTTTGCTTTTACAAGACTCTGCGCCATGCTTGGTTCCATCAATGCAAATCCGCAGACTAACATTAAGCAAAGGGTAATTCCGAAAACAAAAAAAGATTTGAGCGAGGGAAACTTGATCATTATGACCTCCTGCATTAAGGCTTCATCTCAAAAGGGTGGGCTTTGTTTCTATAGCCTCTGGGCTTTTTCTAAACTTGATTGATTGAGTTATGCTATTATGACTTAGCGTATCATAGCTAGCATAATTGCTGGAATCTTCAAAGAAACCTTAATACTGAGTGCCCATACATTGGTCACAAGTTAAGTGCCTGTAAGAGCGACCCAGTTTCAGAAATCAGGACAGCAACTTTCAGCATCTCACGGCTCCTAGAAAAAATTGTGCTCAATATTCAGCACCAAAAAAATAGATGGTTGAGTATAAGTCAATACAATCAGACAAGCAATATCTCTTCGCTGTATCGCATGACTACTTTAAAATCCCAGTCATACCACCCTCTAGGGACAGCATGATTCACCTCATCAGCACTGATAGCAGTTATTCGCGTGCCGTAAGTCAGTTTGGTTTCAAATAATACCTTCCGTTTCATAATTAACTCCCGGTCGAAGGGAAAGATTTCTACCGGATCACCATACCTTTGGAGTCTAGGAAGGTAGTGTTCGAGTAAACAATGCTCTACAGGATTCCCTCTACAAAGATCCACCGTCGAGTAGACTGTAACTCTCAATTTACCGTCAATGTAGGTCCATGCTGCTTCGTATAAACTGCTTAAGTTTAAATAATCTCTGAAGAAGTTAAGCGTTCCCCGCCGAGGATGATATACGGGGACGAGCCATGCAGGAGTACTGTTGATCGGCTGTACCTTGCCAGTACCATCGTGATGATGAGGTTCGCCAACTCCCAACCAGCTTTGGTAGCCACGTCTAAACTCCATGAGTTCGCCCAGTATCTCGCTCACCGCAGGATCAACGAAAAAACTCTTATGTAAAACCATTGAACCGTGTCTGTAACAGAGTAGTATAAAAAAGATTGTCTACCCAATGGATCGGATCTTAACAAAAAACTACCAGTTCACTCGCGCCAGCTTGATAACAAAGTAACTTCGGGAGCGAATCGAGGTCTTCTCATGTAAAGCTGATCGCCATACCCGAATGCAGTCTGAATGTGTACGTGAGGAGATGGTAAACTACCCATGTATCCAATCAGGATTGGTTCACTGCCAATAATATCAGGATTTGTTAGCAGCAGATTATTTTGCATTTTGGCTCCGAAGCCAATATTTTTATTCATGGCTGCCCAAACATCAGCACTGATGATATTACCATCACCATCTCTGGGCAAAAACTCTGAAGTAATGAGGTGAACGTATTCAGTATACAGCGTAAAGCGTCCGAGCGAAGCGTCTGGCTTAATGTAATCGTAGCGGTAAGCAAGCCCAATCACCCCACCCCAAGAAATGCCATTTTTTCCACTCTGCCAAGGCTGAACCAAAACAACCGCATGATTGAGAGTCGCACTTCCTGTTCCGACAATACCAAGTCCATTTTGGTTGCCTTTGTCAGTAAAGACACGAACATTATTTAGCTCGTTCAAGTCAATACAGGGTTTAGGGGTAGCATAGAGAGGCAACCCTCGGCGCGGATCGTCAGCACCTCCTCCTGGTTCATCAGAAAGAGATACGTCTATCCCAAGGTGTCTTGTTCTCCCACTTGTCTGTCCTGTCAGTTTTTGCCGTTCATTGACATCTCGATAAAAAGCTTCAGTAATGATCCCATTGGGAACTCCATACTTTAACACTTTGAACTCCACGTATCATTTTTTACAGCCATCTAAAAGCACCCCACAGGCGGCACACCACCCGTTATGAATGGAAGAAACACCTCAACCCGTGTAAGGGCGGGGAGAAGAGAGCCCCTACAGACTTCCAATGCCCATTGCCCCTGATCACGCTTTGGGGGTCCCGAGTTCCCGATGTTTCTTAAGAGCGGCCCACGGGCGGCACGCCACCCGTTATGAATGGAAGAAACAGTTAATTTGCGACCTGTTAACAGGTATATTTCTAAATGTCCTGACAGTTAAAACCGATAGTTGACTGGTGCGATAAATGCCCGGTTAGGAGCGTGGTTCTGGGGTTGATGGTTATGACATTGGTGAAGGAGAATTCAACCTATCCCCTTTGAGAGATTATCTACTATTACCAACCCAGGTCAGGACTTATTCATAATACTATATCAGGATTGCCAAGATGAAATTGCCTCCAAATCAAACATCAAATCAGTCTGACACGAATAAAAAAGTCTCATCACATCTTGAGCAAATTAATCACAACGCAGCAGGGATCGACTTGGGTAGCGCAGAGCACTGGGTGTGCGTTCCTATTGATAGAACCGAAAAAAATGTGCGTCGATTTGGATGTTTTACCCCTGATTTAATCGCCCTAGCTGATTGGTTAATCGAATGCAGGGTAACAACCGTGGCGATGGAAGCCACAGGAGTCTACTGGATTCGGTGTATTCCAAATCTTGGAGCAAAGAGGTTTGGAAGTGAGATTGGTAAATGCTCAACAAGTAATAACTGTACCCGGACGCAAAACCGATGTCAAGGACTGTCAATGGTTGCAGCAATTACACACCTACGGCTTATTGTCCGGCTCATTCCGCCCCGAGGACGAAATTTGCGTCTTACGTAGTTACATCCGCGCCTCGGGACAGCCTGATTAAAAGTGCTGGTACTCATGTACAAAGAATGCAGAAAGCTTTAATTCAGATGAATCTACATCTACATAAGGTCATCAGCGATATTACTGGTACTACAGGCATGGCAATTATGAGGGCAATTGTCAGGGGAGAACGAGACCCACAAGTTTTAGCAGATCTCAAAGACCCCCGGATTAAAAATAGTACAACAGAAATTGCCAAAGCTCTAACAGGTGACTATCGAGGTGAACATTTGTTTGTTCGAGAAGCTTGAATTAACCCTTTATGAGGTTTACCAACAACAAATTACAGCCATCGACTTTGAAATTGAGAAATGCCTAGCTAACTTTGAACCCAAGACTCTCAATGAACTTCCAGCAACTAAAAAAAACGCAGAAAAAAGCCTTCCGCCAATCACCCAAATTTTGATTTGCGTTCCTCTCTGTACCGGATGGCTGGTGTAGATTTTACCCTGATTGATGGTCTCGATGCTGTCTTGTGTACAGAATATTTTGTCGGAAGTTGGATTAGACCCAACGCGCTTTCCAACTGTCAAGCATTTTACATCATGGCTTGGTTTATGCCCAGGTCAAAAAGTTACTGGTGGTAAAGTTAAAAGCTCTAAAACCCGTCCGGTTGAAAATCGTGCACATGGTGCTTTTCGTTTGGCGGCTCTTTCCGTAGCTAAGAGTCATTCTGCATTGGGGGCTTTTTATCGACGCTTGCGATGCCAAAGGCCACGGCTTAAGCCGGATCGCGTTTAGGTGCTCCCAAAGCTTTTTCCCGCTACCGCTCATAAAGAGCGCACGGATGTTCTACCGCATGTGGACAACTAAAGGACTTTACACTGACCCTGGCATGGACTACTACGAGCAGAAATACCAAGACCAAATCCTGAATAATCTCAGGAAAAAAGCTCAGTCTCTAGGCTTTGACCTGATTGCTCAACCCACTGCCACCGAGAGTGTTTCTTGAGAGACTTATCTATCTCCTATCCCCTCATTTTCCTCATCAACTACGTCAAAACCCTCTTGCAAAGGCTTAACCACCCGTGAGATCGCCTGCTGAACAAAAGCCCTGACAAATTCATCTCGGCGATTGAGTTGAAACTGTTGCTGCACAACCTCAGTCATCCCACCATCACCCCAATCTTGGTCATGACGAAAATACTCGATAAAACTCTTACCAGCAATCCGCGTCATATAAGCTGCCGTTACGCCTTGAATTGCCCTACCGATCATAAAAGTGCCAACATTAAGTTGCAGTGCTGTGGAAAGTAATTCCAGTGCCCCCTTGACAATCCCCAAACCGGCAAGAGTTTTTGCCAAAGACACTGCCAGTTCACGTCCACGTTCCATATTCAATTCACAGCCATAAATTCTGCCAATTTCCACAACCATCTGTGCATTTACAGCAGCTGTTGCCAACAAATCTACAACTGGCAGAGGCGTCACCGTAACCACACCCGCACCAATCCATTGAAACCGATCCACTATTTTGTCAGCTTGACGGCGACGCTGAGAATCTACAAGTTTCCGCGCTTCCTCTCCCAATCGTAGAGACTGCAAGAGAATATTATCTGCCACTAAGTCTTCGCCTTCTGCCCGTAAAATTGCTGCCATCCGTCGCAGTAATGGTGTAATGTTAGGCTCAGATTGGAAAATTTCGCCATCTTCTAGTTCTACGGCTTGCGGATGAGCAGCGATCTCCACCACATCATTCGCCGCAATAAATCCCTGCACCCGCTGGCGCAAGCGTGCCAAAATCGCCTCTTTATCCTCTTCAGTATACAGGTCGGTTTTATTCAAGACCAGGAGCGATCGCTTGCCTATTTCCGCCAAGACTTGCAACGGCTCATATTCTGACCGCCGAATGTCATTATCCACGACAAACAACAGCAAATTTGCCTTTGTAGCTAGTTCTCGTGCCAGTTGTTCCCTCTCAGTTCCCGCCACCCCCGCTTCTAAAATCCCAGGCGTATCTGTAATCAAAATCCTGCGCTTTAATCCCTTCAATCTGAGACAATAAGTTTCTCCTGCCTGGGTTGTTCCCATCGGTGCATCTACCCTACCAACAATACGTCCCATCACCGCATTGACAAGGGTTGTCTTGCCAGCACTTCCAGTGCCAAACACCACAACTTGGATCTCGCCACGTGCTAAGTTCGCCTCAATTTCTTGCGATTTACGCAACATTGCCAGACGAGCGACTTCATCTTGAATTTGCTCTACCTGTTGCCTTACAGCTTGTAAACTTGAAGAAGCCGCCTCAGGTTTAGCAGTGGGTATTTGTACTTGAGCCCGTTGTCTACGTGTGCGACGTGATCGCTCCTCGCCAGCCCGAATGACCAGCACATAGTAGACAAACGCGGCAATTAAGGCTCCAACCAGAACAACCAGCAACAACAAGAGCAGATTGCCGAGAAACGGAGAAGAAAAGGACAACTGCCAATAGATCCGTGAGAGGGAATCAATCACCCATAGGCTGAGCCCCAGAATGAAGATGAGTCCAACAATCAGCGTGATGATGCGCGACGGAGACATGGACGGCAAAACGTAGGCGGATGCTTCTTATCTTAATTGTTTCAGTGTTTTTGGAGTGACAAGAAGCAAGTTTTGTTAAGAATTGTTAGTTTCTTCGACTCATTGGCGAATAGCTTCTTCGGCAACACGAATATTTTCTGCAATGGGCATACCCTCCTCATCGTACATTGCCGGATACCGCTTTACTTCTATGCCTGGTGGAATCCGAAACAGGAAGCGAATTGCCTCTGTGTCATCGCGATTTGCTAAAACATAAGCTTTGAGTTCTGCTTTACTCATTTGTGCGAAGTTTGGCTTCATAGGAAATACCATTCTCCATTAGGTGGTACAACAAACAATTTGCTGTTCATCTTCTGTGCCCGCGAGAATGAAGATATCTGCAGATGAGATGCTCAGTCATCTTTTATCAAGCAATTGTTCATCTTCTGTGCCCGCGAGAATGAAGATATATGCTGTTTGCTCATCAAAGCGGAACAGGTGGATTTCTTGATCAAGATTGGACAATATCTGGCAAGCTCGCACGCAGGCTAAAGCTCGTTGGACTGTGGGATTTATATTGGTTTCCTCGATTCTGACACAGAATCCACCATATCACACGTTACAGGTTTTACTTTATACTAGAGGGCTTAGGATTGGTTAAAACCCCCAAGTCTATGGCTACTGGCGTTTGACATGCGGAAGACAGCCGCGTCGCATTCATGAGCCAGTGCGTTGGTGTTAGCGTAGCGGTAGCGACGTAGGAGCGTCGGCAGCGCTGCAGGAGGGTTTCCCCCCGTAGGGTAGCAACTGGCGTCCCCACACCGCGCATGACGATTGAAAATTTCGCCCCGCTCAACTTTCAACAAGAGTGGGCTTTCTGCTTCAATACTGTAAAAATTGTATTGTGGTGGCATAACAAGGAAGAAAACATATGGGACTTTTTGACCAAATTATTGGTGCGATTGAAAATCCCAATCAGCAAGGCAGCGTTGGGCAGATAGGTAATATCGTCAACACAGTGGAACAACTGAGTAATAGCGCTGGAACAGACCCCTCAACAATGCAATCCGCTTTAGGGATTGTGGGTAACTATGTACGTTCTGCTTTACAAGAGAAGCAAGCTTCAGAGGGTGATGAAGCAGCACAAGCTGTGGTCAATCAATTTGGGGGTACTTCTCCTAACCCCCAAGCCGTTGACTCGCTCTTGTCTCCTTTTATACAACAAGAGGTGGGTCAGGTTGTGCAAGAGCGCACTGGGTTGGATGCTGGTTTGGTTCAACAATTCTTGCCGATGTTAGTTCCCGTGGTACTGCATCTATTACAATCTGGCTCTCATGCTGAAAATCCCCAAGGTGGAGAAAATCCAGTACTGAACTCTTTCTTACAAGGAGAAGGAGAAGGAGAAGGCGGTTTCAATATCGCTAACGTTGTGCAGATGGCGAGTCAGTTTTTGGGACGTTGACAAGAGTTATTGGCAAAAGTTAGGAGTTAGGAGCACCTCTCAAACTCTCATTCCTCCGTGTCCTCTGCGTTCTCTGCGGTTTGTTATTCGGTGACTCGTGCGTAAGTCCTGTTAGCAAGAAAGGCAGAGGGCAGAAGGCAGAAGGCAGAAGGGATTTATCTCTTCCCCTTATCCCCAAACCCCACCTTCCCCAGAATGCCTGAACCCTCTGGGCGACCGGAGAGAGCACTCGTGTTTAAGCCCCCCACCAAAATATGCAGATTTGGTGGCTCGCAATCAGTGTGGGTCAGAAGCCCACACTGTATTGCAACATAGCAGCATAGCTGCCCTCAGCATAGCTGCCTTCTTCACTTTGCAGGCAAGCTACCATTTTGATGTGGCTTAATCACAAACAGACAGGATCTTCAATGACAGTGGAGACCAATTATTGCTCGCACTCACCGAAACAAGCCGACTTTACACGGCAACATTCGATATTGGGCTTCAGATGGCGTGAGCGGCACTGGAGATCCAAAAATGAGCGTACACTCGTGAGTAGTAAGATCCAACCTGGACATATTTGCTCTTTTAGGTCTCAAAGCTATGGCAAAACCAATTCGTATTCTGTTGCAATCTACCATTCCCGCGACCGAAAATGACTGGAATATCAAGCGTTTCTCAATAGACACGTCCGAAAATTTGCAAACGAGTCCATGTCTGGCTTTGGGGAGGTTTAGCATGAAACCAGTACCAGACGTAAGAATAAGGGTTTGAGACAGTTACTGATAGCAACTATCTATAAAAT
>Ga0116227_10015923_pt1 | contig 11000 bp, 9 predicted proteins | sample S1TSphgellanicum_FD_89693 | JGI IMG/M metagenome (GOLD analysis project Ga0116227, IMG submission 89693) | Host-associated microbial communities from peat moss isolated from Minnesota, USA - S1T2_Fb - Sphagnum magellanicum MG | ecosystem: Host-associated > Plants > Peat moss > Unclassified...
CCCCTCTGCAGAAGGCTTGACCCGGACAGCGGCCGGACAAGCCGGCGTGCCATGCGGCCCGGTGGTGCGCCGCGGCGCGCCCCGCGCAGGTGCATGGCGGTCGCAGGCCGTCTGGCACGACTTATGCTGGGTGCCTCCCACATTTGCCGCTGATAACAGGAAGAACCATGTGGGTAGCTGGTCGACGGAGCGTTGGGACAATCATCGTTGGGGCCCTCGGGCTGTGGATGGTCTTGCAGGCATCGGCGTGGGCCCAGGCGGCCCCTCCGGGCGCAGCCCCCGCGGCGGGAGGGGCCCCTGCCGTCCAGCCGCAGGGCGGGGCTGATTCGGGCACCATCACGCCGCCGCCCGCGCCGGTGGCGGCGGCCGTGGCGCCTGTTGCTGCGGCGCCCGCACCGGCCGCCAGTGCGCCGCCTCCCGCGCCGCTCACCCGTCCCTCCCTGGTGGCGCAGGACAGCCTCAATGGCGCCGACACCGCGTGGATGATGACCTCCACCGCCCTCGTGCTGCTCATGACGCTGCCCGGCATCGCCCTGTTCTACGCGGGCATGGTGCGCAAGAAGAGCGTCATCAACACCATGGCCAGCGTGGTCGCGATCGCGGCCCTGGTCACCATCCTGTGGTTCGCCGTGGGCTATTCCTGGGCCTTCACGCCGGGCAACGGCTGGATCGGCGGCAGCGGGCGCCTGTGGTTCAGCGGCCTGGACTACATGAAGGAGGCCGGCAAGGTCGCGGTCAGCCACGTGGCGCCCAACATCCCCGAGGCGGTCTACGCCATGTTCCAGCTCACCTTCGCGATCATCACGGCCGCGCTGGTGGTGGGCTCGTTCGTCGAGCGCATGAAGTTCTCGGCCATGCTCTGGTTCATCGGCCTGTGGTCGCTGTTCGTGTACGCGCCGGTGGCCCATTGGGTTTGGGAGCCGGGCGGCTGGCTCGCGCAGATGGGCGCGCTGGACTTCGCCGGCGGCTCGGTGGTGCACATCAACGCCGGCATCTCGGGCCTGGTGGTGGCCTATTTCCTCGGGCCGCGTCGCGGCTACGGCCGCGAGGCCTTCGAGCCTTACAACCTGGGCCTGACCATGGTGGGCGCGGGCCTGCTGTGGGTTGGCTGGTTCGGTTTCAACGCCGGCTCCGCAGTGGCCTCCGACGGCCGCGCCGGGCTGGCGATGGCGGTCACGCACATCGCGGCGGCGGCCGGCGCGATCGCCTGGATGTTCGGCGAGTGGATCGTGCGCGGCCGGCCTTCGCTGCTGGGCCTGTGCTCGGGCCTGGTGGCCGGGCTGGTGGCGATCACGCCGGCCTCGGGCTTCGTCAGTCCGAAATCCGCGCTGGTGATCGGCGCGGTGGCGGGCGTGGCCTGCTACTGGGGTGCCACCGGCCTCAAGCGCCTGCTCAACGCCGACGACTCGCTGGACGTGTTCGGCGTGCATGGCATCGGCGGCATCGTGGGCTGCCTGCTGACGGGCGTGTTCGCGAGCAAGAGCATCTCGGGCGTGGAGGGCAGCATCATCACCCAGGCCATCGATGCCGGGGCGGTGCTGGCCTACAGCCTGTTCATGACGGCGCTGCTGCTGTGGGTGACGACCCTGATCGTCGGCCTGCGGGTGGACGAGCAGTCCGAGCTGACCGGGCTGGACATTGCGCAGCACCGGGAGCGCATCGGTTCCTGATACACAGTCTTCTGACAGGAGGTCACCATGCTGGCCAGCGAGAAACTTGCGATTGCCGCCCACCTGCACGTGCTGCTGCGGCGCAAGACCGGCCGTGTGACCGATACCGAGTGGATGGCCGCCAACGCCGAGTACGCCGCCGAGATCGTGCGCTTCTCGCGGACCAAGGCCATGGAAGACGGCCACCCCGATCTCGCCGAGTGGGCCGGCAAGCTCGAGCGCGCGATGGCCGATGCCCGGCCCGTCCAGCGCCCGCTGGCCGAATCCGCGGCGCAGGCGCTGCGCGAGCGGCTGGCGGCCGCGGTGCCCTCCGAGGAGGCCGGCGCCTCGCGCCTGCCCGCGGGCGAGGGCAGCAGCGGCTTCGGGCATTCGGTCTATGCCGAGTCGGGATTCGCCGAGTCGACCCTGGAGCCCGGCAAGCCGCGCAAGCCGCGCGACCCCAGCGCGCCGCGCTACGTGGGCGGCATCCGCTGAAGCGGCCGCGGCCTGCGGCTCAGGGCAGGTCCTGCCAGTCGCTGCGCCCCACCGGCCGCAGCGCCGCATCGAAGGCCAGCACCCGCCAGCGCGCGGCCTTGTCCCTGACCTGCCGCGCCAGCATCCCGCCCAGGCGGTAGCTGGTCTGCGCGCCGCGCAGGAACTTGGCGCCGACGATCACGCCCTGCGCATTCGCCAGCTCCACCCGGTAGGCCCGCACGTGCGGGTCGGGCGGCGCCCAGGCCAGCGCGGGCGTGCCGCCGCCAGCCACCGACAGCAGCCGGATGCGGCGATCGGCCAGGGCGCTGGCCGCGTCCACGCCGGTGCCCACCTGGTACATCAGCACCGGCAGCGCGAAGCCGGCCGCGCCGTGCTCGGCCCCGGTGGGCATGCCGGGCTGGCGCGCCGGCACCGCCTCGATGCGCAGCAGCAGGAAATAGGCGCCGGTCTGGCGCACCGGCAGCCGCGCGGGATCGGGCCCGCGCAGCTCGAAGCGGCCGCCCGGCCCGAGCACATGCTCGAAGCGCTCGACCAGCGTGTAGCGCCGCTGCAGGCCGCGGCTGGCGAACGGCACCGAGGCTTCGGGCACCAGGTCATCGGGCGTGGGCACCGGCCGGCCGGGCTCCACCACCTCCCAGCGCCCGCGCAGCGTTCCGCTGCCGCTGTACAGGATCTCGGCGGTCACCGGCGGCAGCGCCTGGCCCGGCGCGATGCTCAGCGTGGGGCGGCGCGCCCCGCCGGTGTCGAAGCCCATGCGCACGTCGGTCAGCGTCAGCGGGTCGGCCATCGAGGCGCCGACCGCCACCAGCTGCACCACCGCGTAGCTGGGGCCGTCAAACTCGCGGATGAAGTACAGCGGTGCGCCGCCGCCGCTGCTGCGGGCCTGCGCCACCGCCAGCCGGAACACCGACTCCGGGAACGACACGGTCTCCAGCGCGCGGGCCTGGCCGCCGCCATGCTGCACCTGCAGGCCCGCCGACTCCAGCGGCAGCGCGCCCGACTGCGCCCCCGGCGCGCAGGGCGGGAAGCTGGTGGCGCCGCTGGGCGGCGCGCCGGCCACCAGCTGGGTGCACAGGTAGCCGGCGCGCGGCGACACCGCGCCCGCGTTGGCGAAGGTGTAGGCCAGCAGCCGCGCGGTGCGGCCCGAACTCAGGCCGATCTGCAGCGGGCTGACGCTGCTGAGCAGGGCGACGCCGCCACCAGAGCCGACGTTGAGGTTCAGCGTGGCCTGGGCCACGGGCAGCGAGCCGAACTGCAGCGTGGTCATCGCGAAGCTGGCCACCGCGCTGCCCGCGGCCGGCTGCGGCACCGCGCTGATGCTGACGCTGCAGGCGCCGCCATTGGGCACCGGGGCGAGGAAGCAGGTGCCCAGTGTGCCGGGATTGAACAGCCCGGACGGGCTGATCTGGATGCCGGTGAAGCTGACCGGGGCGCCGCTGTTGTTCTGGATGGTGAGTTGCTGGGGCGGGGCGCTGCCGCCAACGGGCAGGTTGAAGCTGAGCACCGAGGGCATGGCCGTGATGCTGGCCTGCGCGCAGGCGCTGGCCAGCCACAGGGCGAGCAGGCCCGGCGCCTGTGGCAGCGGGCGGCGCAGGAGGCGAAAATCCATGAACTTCTCCATGCTCAGAAAGTGGCGGACAGGGTCAGCATGGACACGGTGGTGTGCTGCTCGTTGAGGCTGGTCATGCCGAAGAAATTGCTGCTGTTGCGGTCGGCCTGGCGCTGCAGCCGCAGCGCCAGCTGCCAGGCCACCGGCTGGCGCAGGCCCATGGGCACCATGAAGGTCTTGCCGGCCTGCAACTGCCAGGTCCTGCCGCGTGCCTCATTGCTGGCGAGGCTGTCATGGCTGCCGTTGAGGCTGGCCAGCGCCGACAGCGTCCAGCCATTGCCGGGGGCGGCCCAGTTGACGCCGAAGTCGGCCCCGTTCTGGTACTGCGTGAGTTGCGTGTCGGTCTGCGTCGAGCGCGAGCGGCGGGCGCCGGCCGAGAGCGACAGGCCGGTCATCGCCTGCCATTGAAGCTGTGCCTGCACGCCGCGGCTGCGCAGATCCTGCTGGTCGGCGCCGGGTTGCTGGTTGTCCTGGAAGCCCTGGGTGAGGCCGAGCGACCAGGACCAGTCGCCGCGCGCCCATTGCGCGCCCAGCGTGCTGTTGGTGGTGGCGGCCGCGGGAATCAGGGCCAGCGGCATGAAGGCCGGCACCGAGGACGGCCGCTGCGTGCCGTGCTGCCACGCCAGCTGCAGCACCGGCCACCACGAGCCCGGCGTGGCCGGCGGCGAGCCGTCCGGCGCGGGTGGGCTGAACAGCGATGCCAGCGGCCAGGTCAGGTTGACGCTGTCGGCAGTGGTCCGGGCCACGGGCAGCACCGGGTCGCGCTGCACGTTGTTCTCGCCCAGCGTATGGCTCCACTGCGCGCGCACGCCGGCCCATTGGCCGTCCAGGCCCACCAGCGTGCGCCGGAAGTCGCCGGCCGAGCCGCCGGCGATGCTGCGAAAGCCGCTGTCGGCGTACTCGTGGCGCAGCCTGAGCGACAGGGCGGGGCCGCCCGCGCCGCCGCCGCCGGCCTCGCCCACGAGCCGTGTCGTGGCGTCGAGGAAGTAGGCCTTGCGGCCGTGCGCGACCTGCTCGTTGCCGAAGGCGTCCGGCTGCACCGAGGTCGAGGTGGCAAACGCCGCCTCGGCCCGGTAGATCGAGTTCACCGGGTTCCAGAGCGCGCGCAGGCCGAAGCCGTGGCTGCGCTCGCGGTTGGTGTCCGCGCCCACCCCGGGCGCGGCGGGCGCCTGCGCCAGCTCGCCGGCCATGCCGGTGGCCTCCACGCGCAGCACGCCGGGCTGGTCGGGCAGCAGTTCGAAGCCCAGTGTCATCGCATTGACGCGGCGGGTCGCCTCGCTGAATCCGAGCAGGGCGCGGCCGCCCAGCACGGCGGTCGAGTACTGGCTGGTCAGGGCCAGGTCCACGCCATTGGCCCAGCGGTAGCCGCCGCTGATGCCGCGGTTGGAGAACGCAGCCCCCAGCAGCGGATTGCCCGCCACCGTGGCATGGCCGAGCGAGAGCCGGGCCGAGGCCGACTGGAACTCGAGCAGGTAGTCGTTGAGGTCGAACTTGTCGGCCTCGCCGCCGGCCTGGCCGAAGCGCACGGCCTTGGCGCGCTGGCTGTTGCCCAGGAAGTTGGCGGCCATCGACACGCGCAGATCGTCCTGCTCCAGCGACTGGCGCAGGCCCAGCTGCACGCCCAGCTCGCGTGTCAGCACGGTGCCGGCATCCACGCCGTCGAGGGTCTGCCGTGTGGAGCTGGTGCTGGCCGTGGCGGCGAGCCTTGGCGAAAAGCCGCCGCGCGCCGGCTCGCTGCCGACCTGGCCGCTGCCTTCCCCGGAGGCGCCGGCCAGCTCGGAGGCCTCGGGCGCGGCAGGCCCCAGGCTGCCCGGCGCCTCGCCGCCGGCGCGCGTGACTTCGGCCGACCACAGCAGCACCGGCTCGGCATCGCCGGGCGGCTCCAGCACCAGCTCCAGCCGCAGCGGCCCGGCGGGCAGCGGGAAGTCGGCCTCGGACAGGCGCCAGACCCGCGCGTCGTCGCTGCGCAGGAACGCGCCCACGTCATTGCCGTTGACCAGCAGCGTGAGCTGACCCTGGGCCGGATGCAGCGCGCGGGCGAGGCTGAACGACAGCGCCTGCGGGCCGGCGTCCAGCCTCTGCCCGTCGCTCACGCTGGCGGTCACGGGGGCGTGAGCGGAGGCCGCGGGCGCGGTAGCCGGCGCGCGGACGGGCTGGGCCGCGGCCGAGCTGCCGGCCGCCAGGGCGACGACGGCCAGCGACAGTGAAAGCGGTGTGTGCATGATGCGCGAGAGGGCTGGGCGCGGCCGCTCGGCCGCGCCGGATCATCAAAGGAGAGCGTGAGGCGGGTGGGCGCCGCGTCAGTTCAATTGCCGCCGCCAGCCGCGACGATGTTGCCGCCACCCGCTGCGACGATGTTGCCGCCGCCGGCCGCGACCAGGCCGCCACCGTCCTGGCCGATGAGCTTGCCGGTCGACAGGCTGATGATGGCGCCAGGCCGCGCACCCTGGACGGTGCTCAGGAAGGTGCTGCGCACTGCTGCGTTGCTGATGCGGCTGGCCGTGGCCTGCGCGGACTCGACGTAGTGCGAACCCCATTGCTGGTTGCCGGCGCCGCTGCACTTCCAGGCCAGCACGCGCACGCCTGCGCCGCCGCGGTTGCCCTCCACGTCGGCGCACCAGCCGCCCTCGTTGTTCAGCTTGCGGTTGCTCAGCGACCAGATCTGCGACTTGTCGCCGCCGCGGCAGCCCTCCCAGGTCAGGGGCTGGTTGCCGGTCTTGCCGGTCAGGCACTGGCCGTTCATCTGGATCTGGCCGTAGCCCGAGAAGCCCTGGATCGGTGCCTGGCCGGCCCAGTTGGCGGTGACGGCGGTGCCGCCGCTGTTGTTGAGCATGTAGCCGCTGGACGACGAGATGTAGGCGATGTTGGCCGCCGTGGCGGCGGCGCTGGCCAGCGCGAAGCCGGCGGCGCACAGGATGCGGATCAACAGGTTGCTCATGGACTGACTCCTCGGAGGGATCGACACGGGCCATGCCGGAGGGCATGGAGCTGCTTGGCTTCTGCACATGCGATGCAGAAGGTGGGCGCAGCTTAGGTGGCCGTGCGCGGCCTGCGTATCCTGCGTTCGGAGTATTTCAGTGCGGCGCGGCGGCGCCGGCATGCCCCGGCACGCGCAGCTCGACCCGGGTTCCCTGCTTCGTGGCGTGCACCCGCAGCTCGCTGGCCCGCGCATGCCGCAGGGCGTTGGCCAGCGCCTCCTGCACGATGCGCATGATCTGCAGCAACTGGCCGGGCGCGGGCGCCACAGGCGTGTCGTCGTCCACCTCCCCGTCCAGTGCCATGCCGGCGGCCTGCAGCCGGGGCTCCAGCCGATAGCGCCAGTCGGCTCACAGCTTCAGCAGCCCGCGCTGCTGGGCCAGGAACACCGCGTGCTGGCGCGAGCGCGCCTCCAGCTTGCGGTAGATGTTCTGCACGTGGGTCTTGACCGTCAGCGGCGAGATGTAGAGGGCCGCGCCGATCTCGGCCACGCTGCGCCCGCGGGCGATGGCCTCCAGGATGGCGGTTTCGCGCCTGGACAGCGGCGAAGGCGCCGCGGCAGCCGCGGCGGTGGCGGCCTGCGCGGGCTGTGCCGCCGCCGGCTGCAGCCGCACCAGCAGATGGCGGGCCAGCGAAGGGCTGATGGGCGACTCGCCCGCGCGCAGGGCGTGGATGCTGTCGTTGAAGTCGCTGGGCAAGCTGTCCTTGAGCAGGTAGCCGGTGGCGCCGGCCTCGATCGCCTCGACCAGGTTGCGCTCGCCGCCGAACACCGAGACCACCATGATGGCGGTGTGCGGCGACACCTGGCGCAGATGGCGGATGACCTCGAAGCCGCTGGCATCGGGCAGGCCCAGGTCCACCAGCGCCACGTCGGGCTTCAGCGCGCCGGCCCGGTGCATGGCGTCGCCCGCGGTGGCGAACTCGGCCAGCAGCTGCAGCGCCGGGTCCTGCGCGAGGTTCTCCCGGTAGCGTTGCGCGTGCAGCGGGTTGTCTTCGACCAGGACGACGGTGGTGCGGATGCGTGTCATCTTGCCGGATGAGGGTGGGAGGGCCAAGCAGGCAACATAGCAGGACGGCCGCGTCCTGTCATGCTCTGGAAGGAGTATTCCTCGCGCCGCCGCCCCCTGCGCTCACCCGGCCTCGCGGATCCAGCGCGCCGCCTTCTCGGCGATCATCAGCGTTGGCGAGTTGGTGTTGCCGCTGGTGATGGTGGGCATCACGCCGGCATCCACCACGCGCAGCCCGGCGATGCCGCGCACCCGCAGCCGCGAATCGACCACGGCCATGGCATCGTCCGTCCGGCCCATGCGCGTGGTGCCGACCGGGTGGAAGATGGTGGTGGCGATGTCGCCCGCCAGGCGCGCGAGTTCCGTCGTTCTGGAACTGCGGCCCCGGCTTCCACTCCTGCGGCCGGTACTTCGCCAGCGCCGGCTGCGCGGCGATGCGGCGCGTCACGCGCAGCGAGTCGGCGGCCACCTGGCGATCCTGCGGCGTGCTCAGGTAGTTGGGCGCGATGGCCGGCGCGTCGCCGAAGCGGGCGCTTCGGATCTGCACCGTGCCGCGGCTCGTGGGGTTGAGGTTGCACACGCTCGCGGTGAAGGCCGGGAAGCTGTGCAGCGGCTCGCCGAATGCGTCCAGGCTCAGCGGCTGCACGTGGTACTCGATGTTGGGGTGGGGCTGCCCGGGCGAGCTGCGGGTGAAGGCGCCGAGCTGCGAGGGCGCCATGCTCATCGGCCCGGTGCGCTTGAGCGCGTACTCCAGCCCGATGCGCGCCTTGCCCCATGGCGAGCTGGCCAGGGTGTTGAGCGTGGGCACGCCCTCGACCTTGAACACCGCGCGGATCTGCAGGTGGTCCTGCAGGTTGGCGCCCACGCCCGGCAGGTCCTGCGCCACCTCGATGCCGTGGCGCTGCAGCAGCGCGGCCGGCCCGATGCCAGAGAGCTGCAGGATCTGCGGCGAGCCGATGCTGCCCGCGCTCAGGATCACCTCGCGCGCGGCGCTGGCGGTCACCAACTCGTGGCCGTCCCACACCTGCACGCCGGTGCAGCGCTTCGTGCCGTCGGGCTGGGCCTCGATCACCAGGCGCGAGACCTGGGCATTGGTCCACATCTCGAAGTTGGGCCGGCCGTAGCAGGTGGGCCGCAGGAAGGCCTTGGCGGTGTTCCAGCGCCAGCCGTTCTTCTGGTTGACCTCGAAATAGCCCACGCCCTCGTTGCTGCCGGTGTTGAAGTCATCGGTGGCGGGGATGCCCGCCTGCTGCGCGGCCTGGGCGAAGGCGTCCAGGATGTCCCAGCGCAGGCGCTGGCGCTCGATGCGCCATTCGCCGGTCGAGCCGGTGGCCTTGTTGCCGTGCAGGCGCTTGAAGTTCTCGTCCACCCCCTCCGGGCGGTCCAGCCGGTAGTGGTCTTCATGCCGGCGGAAGGCGCCGAGCACCGCGTCCCAGCGCCATTCGGGGTCGCCCGTGAGTTCGGCCCAGTGGTCGTAGTCGCGTGCCTGGCCGCGCATGTAGATCATGCCGTTGATGCTGGAGCAGCCGCCCAGGGTCTTGCCGCGCGGGTAGCGCAGCGTGCGGCCGTTCAGGCCCGCGTCGGCCTCAGTGTGGTAGAGCCAGTCGGTGCGTGGATTGCCGATGCAGTAGAGGTAGCCCACCGGGATGTGGATCCAATGGTAGTCGTCGCGCCGACCGGCCTCGATCAGCAGCACGCGCCGGGACGCATCGGCCGACAGCCGGTTGGCCAGCAGGCAGCCGGCCGTGCCGCCGCCGATGACGATGTAGTCGAAGCTCGTGTCGCTCATCACAGGCTGGCGCTGTCAGCGCGGCAGGGAGACCTTGCCTTGCGACAGGTCCATGATCATCCGTGCCGACAGGTACAGGCGCGGCACGACCGTCTCCAGGCGCACGTACTCCGCGTCGTTGGAGTGCGCGCCGTAGCCGCTCAAGCCGAAGCCCTCGATCACGGCCGCCCTGGTCTTCAGCGCGGCGAAGGCGGCATCGGTGCCGCCGCCGGTGGCCACGTCCAGCACCGTCATCGGCAGGCCCAGCTCCTGGTAGATCGCCTGGCCGTGGGCCGACAGCGCGCGCGAGGCCTCGGTGGCCTCCAGCGGCGGGCGCCGCACCTCGAACTTCAGGCTGACCTTGGCGTCGCCGATGCGCTGCTTCCTGACGCGCTCCTGCAGCGTGGCCTGCAGCTGGTCGAAGTCGGCCACCCGCAGCGCGCGCGCATCGGCCTGGGCGCTGGCCTGGGCCGGGATCACGTTGCGGTTGGTGCCGGCCTGGGCCACGGTCCAGTTCAGCTTCAGGCCTTTCTCGGGCTGCGACAGGTCGCTCAGCTGCAGCAGCTGGTGGGCCAGCTCGTACAGCGCGTTGATGCCCTTCTCGGGCGCGGCGCCGGCATGCGAGGCCCGGCCCTCCACGGTGAGGTAGGCCGCGCCGATGCCGCTGGTGGCCAGGCGCAGCTGGCCTTCGTTGCCGCCGCCCTCGTAGGAGAACACCGCGTCCTGGTCGCCGGCCAGGCGCGTGATGGTGCTGCGCGCGCCGGGCGAGCTGATCTCCTCGTCGCCGTTGATCAGCACGGTGAGCGTGCCGTAGTCCTTGAAGCCCAGCTTCTGCAGGATCGCCACGGTATGCAGGATGGTGGCGATGCCCTGCTTGTCGTCGGCCACGCCGAGTCCATAGGCGCGGTTGCCCTCCACGCGGAACGGCTGGTCCTTGAGCATGCCGCGCAGGTAGACCGTGTCCATGTGGGCGATCAGCATGATGCGGCTGGTGCCCGTGCCCTTGAATTCGGCGCGCACCATCTGGCCCGGCTTCGGCGGCGTGTCGTCCATGCGGTAGATGTCGGTGGGCTCGATCAGCTCCACCTTGCCGCCCAGCGCGGCCAGCTTGTCGCGGATCAGGCCGGCCAGCCGGGCCAGGCCTTCGCTGTCCTTGCTGCCGGACTCGATGTTGACCAGGTCGCGCAAGGTGTCCAGCAGCGGCGCCTGCTCCTTCTGCGCGAGTTCATGCACCGGACCCACCGGCGCGGCCCAGGCCGGGGCCGCGGCCAGCGAGAGGGCGGACAGCGCGAAGGCCGCGAGCCAGGTTTGGCGCGAAAGGATGGAGCGTTTCGTCATGGTGGGATTCCTGGTGTTCATGGAGGGCGGCGATCACTTCGCGGTGGGCATGACGAACTCGGCGCCCTTGGGCGTGCTCTCGGGCCAGCGCTGCATGATGGACTTCTGGCGGGTGTAGAAACGCACACCCTCCTGGCCGTAGGCATGCATGTCCCCGA
>Ga0116227_10015924_pt1 | contig 11000 bp, 13 predicted proteins | sample S1TSphgellanicum_FD_89693 | JGI IMG/M metagenome (GOLD analysis project Ga0116227, IMG submission 89693) | Host-associated microbial communities from peat moss isolated from Minnesota, USA - S1T2_Fb - Sphagnum magellanicum MG | ecosystem: Host-associated > Plants > Peat moss > Unclassified...
CCGTAACGCGCGCCGCCGGAACGCCGGCCGTAACGCCGCCGGATCGGTGCCCGTAGCGGGCGCTCGATTACACAAAACAAACGGGACGCCTGAGCGTCCCGTCTGTTTTCTTGATTCGCGCTACTTTTGCGATGAGGAAGAAGATACCGTGAGGGCTACTTCTTACAGGAAACGACCGCCATTGCCCAACCGTTTGCGGTGCGCGTCCGAACGAGATACCCGTCCGAGGTGCGATCGTAAATCTGGAAGCCCGCTCTCAGTGCGTCGGCTAGCGATTTGAAGACCATGAGACCAGCCATGTCGGACCCTCCTTTCCGGTGATTGCGCTCACCTTATACTGTATTAACGACAAAATTCGCAAAAGGTTCAATGGCCAACGGTGGCGTGCGCGTAAAGTTTCGTGGGGATTTCCCTCCGTGTGCGGGAAAGTGTGACGCATGCCCGCTCTCGAAATGTCGCAAAGAGTGCACGAGACGGTCGTTTGCGACCGGCGCGAGCCGGTTCCGGGCATCGTGATCCTTGGTTGTCGCGCACCCGAACTCGCGCGCGACGTCGCTCCCGGACAGTTCGTGATGGTCGTTCCACCGAGCGGCGAGCGGGTGTCGACCGCTCTCGGCGTCTACGAAGCGGCGGGCGAGCGCGTGTCCTTGATGCTGGTCGTGGTCGGGCCACGCACGCGCGAGCTTGCCTTACTCGACGTCGGCGACGAGCTTACGATGTTCGGCCCGCTCGGGAACGGTTTCGCGCTCGATGCCGTGGGCGGCGACGTCGCGCTCGTCGCGGGCGGCGTTGGGATCGCGCCGCTCTTGCTGCCGGCCGAGCGCGCGCTGGCCGCGGGCGCGCGCGTCCATCTCTATTACGGCGCGCGCACGCAGCGGGCGCTCGTCGATGCGGAACGCTTCGAGGCGCTCGGCGCGAGCGTTTCGCTCGCCACCGACGATGGGTCCGCCGGCTTTCACGGATACGTCACCGAACTCTTGCTGCGCGAGAACCGCAAGCATTCGGCGCTGCTGGCGTGCGGGCCGTCGCCGATGCTGCGCGCCGCCGGTGCGGCCGCGCGAGCGCTCGGCGTGCGCGCGCAACTTTCGCTCGAGGAAACCTTCGCGTGCGGCGTCGGAGCGTGTTGGGGTTGCGTCGTCCCGTTGGATCGCGCAAGTGCTCAAGCACCAAAGTTTCCGGCGCCGCCGCCGGGCGAAGCGCGCTCGTACGTGCACGCGCGAATCTGTAAGGAGGGGCCCGTGTTCTGGTCGGACGAGTTGCGATGGTAAGCGCCGATATCGATCTCTCGGCGCAACTCGGCAAGCTGCGGCTGACGCTTCCGACTCTCATGGGGAGCGGTTGCTACGGCTCGGGCGAGGAGTACGCGCCGCTGGTCGACCTCACGCGCATCGGGGGCGTCGTCCTCAAGAGCGTCACCCGCCACCCGCGTCTAGGCAACGACGCCCCGCGCTTGGTGCCGGTGGCCGCCGGCCTGCTCAACGCGATCGGCTTGCAGAACCCCGGCATCGACTCGTACTTGGAGCACGACGTCGCAAAGTTCGCCGGCCGGCCTTGCGCCGTCGTCGGCAGCGTGGCCGGCTTTTCCGTCGACGACTACGCGTACGTGACCGAGCGATTGGCGGCCCGCGACGAAATCGACGCGATCGAACTGAACATCTCGTGCCCTAACGTCGCCCACGAAGGCGAGACGTTCGCGTGCGATCCCGACCTTGCCGAGCGCGCGACGCGCGCCGCGCGCGGCGTGACCGACAAGACGCTGATCGTCAAGCTCTCGCCCAACGTCACCGACATCGCGTCGATCGCGCGGGTCGTCGAAGCCGCCGGTGCCGACGCGTTGGCCGTGATCAACACGGTGCGCGGCATGTCGATCGACGTCGAGCGGGCCGCGCCGCGTTTGGGCAACGTCACCGGCGGCCTCTCCGGCGCGGCGATCCGGCCGATCGCGGTGTTGGCCGTCTGGGAAGTCGCCCGCGCCGTGCGCGTTCCGATCCTCGGCCAAGGCGGCATCGAAACCGCGCGCGACGCGCTAGAGTTCATCCTGGCGGGCGCGACGGCCGTTTCGATCGGAACCGGCAACTTCACGGACCCGCGCGCGCCGCTCCACGTGGCGGACGGCATCCGGGCCTACCTCGCCGAACGTGGCTACACCAGGCTCTCGGAAATCGTCGGCAAGGCGAATCCGGAGTTCCGCGGAGGAGTACGAGTATGACCATGGTGTCCACCCGCGCCAAACTGATCGTCGCCCTCGACGTCGCGGACTTCGCCGCCGCCTCGCGAACGGTCGACGAACTCGCGCCGCTCGGCGTCTGGTTCAAAGTCGGCTACGAAGCGCTCTACGGCTACGGCGAAGCGATCTTGGCCAAGCTCGAAGCGCTCGGCGCCGGCGTCTTCATCGATGTGAAGTTGCACGACATCCCGCGCACGGTCGAGGCGGGCGTGCGCGCCCTGGTCCGGCCCGGCGTGCGCATCATCAACGTCCACGCGCTGGGCGGACACGACATGTTGACCGCCGCCGTCGATGCGGCCGCGGCGCGCGCGGGCGAACTCGGCATCGACGTGCCGAAGATCTTCGCCGTCACGATCTTGACCAGCATCGCGCCCGAGGAACTCAACGAGTTGGGCTTGCAGGGCGGCCCCGGGGAGAACGTCATGCGGCTGGCGGCACTCGCGCGCGATGCACGATGCGCCGGCGTCGTCTGCAGTCCGCACGAAGTGCGCGACCTCAAGGCGTACTTCGGGGCATCGTTCGAAGCGCTCTGCCCGGGCATCCGGCCCGGCGGCAGCGCGAACGGCGATCAGAAGCGCGTGGCCACGCCGGAGGTCGCGGTGGAGGCCGGCGCCGACTACCTGGTCGTCGGGCGCCCGATCGTCAAAGCCGCCGATCCCGTGGCGGCCGCGCGCGACATCTTGGCCGCGATGGAAGCCGCGAGTGCGCGCTGAGCAGCTCGCCACATCGCTGGAGAAGCGCGGCGCGTTATTGGACGGGCACTTCCGGCTCTCGTCGGGACGTCACAGCGACCGCTTCATCCAGAAGTTTCGTATCCTCGAGGATCCGGTAGTCGTCGAGGAAATCGCCGAACAGCTCGCCGTGCTGGCCCGGGGCTACAAGCCTACGGTCGTCGTCAGCGCGGCGGTCGGCGGGATCGTCTTAGGCTACGAAGTGGCCAGACAATTAGGGACTAAAGCGATCTTCGTTGAAAAAGAAAACGGCGTCCCGGCTCTGCGCCGCGGCTTTGCGCTCGGATCCGGAGACCGGGTCTTCGTCGTCGAGGACGTCGTGACAACGGGCGGCTCCGTGCGCGAAGTGCTCGACGTCGTGCGCGAACGCGGCGCGACTCCCGTGGCCGTGGGCGTGATCGTGCGCCGTCAGCCGATCGAGTTCGGAGTGCCGACGCTCGTGCTCCTCGATCTGCCCGTCGTTTCCTACGACCCGGCCGATTGCCCGCAGTGCATGGAAGGCCAGCCGCTCACCGAGCCGGGTTCGCGCTTCATCAAAGCGTAGCTCAGCGGCCGAAGACGTTGACCGCGCGCGCGAACGTGTGGATGCCGTCGGAGAATTGCAAGTAGACGCGGCGGGCCGGGGTCGCGATCGTCAACTGTTCGAACGTGCTCGTGCCGTCGCCGGAGGCGATCGGCGGGGCGCCGGGTGCGGTCGACACGCGGATTGCCGGAAAGGCGTGCGCGTCCCACGCGATCAGGAGCTGGCCGTCGTCGACGCTGACGACCTCGGGGTTGGGCTCGCCGTGCGCGACCGCGCTGCGTTCCGCGGAGGCGTTGACCGAAACCAGCGTCAGCCGCGTCAGCGCCGCCATGGCCTGGGGCGCGAGCGGGATGAAAAAGTGAAACGGCCCGTTCGTTTGAACCGGCAGGACGAAGATCGCGTGGCCGTCTGCCCCGTAGCCGCTGAGCATCGCGTCGCCCTGACCGAAGCGCGCCAGTTCGCCGGGATCGACCGAGGTCGTGAACGCCGGCTCGATTTCGGCGCCGTTGGCATCGATTTGGCCCGAGACGTCGAGGGCCGGGCAGCTGCGTGCGGTCGCTACCACTGAAATTTCGGGGCCGGCCGGGCATGCCACGTGAAGCCCGGGCGAGAGCGCCGGTTTCGGTGTGATGGCGAGCACGGTTACGAGCGTCGCGAGGGCGAGCATGGGCGTTCTCCGGCTTGAGCGAACTTCACGCGAGATGCAACCGTCTCTCGACAGCCTCCTTCGCGCGTCACTCCGCACGTTTACCGCGTACAAGCCCGGAACCTCGGTCGACGACGTTCGCCGTCGCTTCGGGTTCGAGCGGCCGGTCAAACTCTCGCAGAACGAAAACCCGCTGGGCACCTCACCGCGCGCGTTGGAAGCGCTGCGGGCAGTCGCCTCGCTGAGCGATTACGTCGAAGACGATCATCTGGCGCTGCGGGAACGCTTGGCCCGGCCGTACGGGCTGGCCGTCGATAACGTGGTCCTAGGCCACGGGAGCAACGAGTTGCTTGCGTTGGCATTTAGCGTTTTCGTCGATCCGGGCGATCAGGTCGTGATCGCCGATCCGACCTTCTCGCTCTTCCGCAAAGACGCCCAGGTGGCGGCGGCCGAGGCGGTCGCGGTGCCGCTGCGCGCGGGCGTCCACGACCTCGACGCGATGTTGCGGGCCGTGACGCCACGCACGAAAATCGTCTTCGTGTGCGATCCCAATAACCCGACCGGGACCCGGGTCGAGCGCGATGCTCTGTTCGCGTTCGCAGCCGTGCTGCCGCCGGGCGTCTTGCTGGTCATCGATCAGGCCTATCGCGAGTTCATGGATCCCGGCGGCGCGGACGGCGTCGACGTGTTGCGCCGCCGGCCGGCGACGCTCGTGCTGCGGACCGCTTCGAAGATCTACGGCTTGGCGTCGGTGCGCTTCGGGTACGGCTACTCGTCGCCCGAGGTGATCGCCTGGCTCAACCGCGTGCGGTTACCGTTCAACGTCGCGAGGCCGGCCGCGGTGGCCGTGCTGGCCGCGCTCGACGACGATGCGTTCGTCGCGCGCAGCTTAGATAACAACGTGCGCGGGAAAGCCCAGTTGATGGCGGCCTTCGAGCGGCTGGGACTGCACGCGTATCCGAGCGCCGCCAACTTCATCGCCGTGGAGGTGCCGTGCGCGGCCGACGCCGCGTACACCGATTTGCTCGAGCGCGGCGTGATCGTGCGCTCCGGCGACGGGCTGGGCATGCCGGGGCGGCTGCGGGTCTCCATCGGCACCGCGGACGAGAACGCGGCTTTCGTCGCCGCGCTCGAAGCGCTCTTGCCGCTGTGGCGCGGTCAGGCCGTCGAAGCCCGGTCGTCGTGAAGAGTTGGAGCGGAACGGTCGCGCTGCGTCGCGGCGGCCCGGCCGACCGCGGCTTCGTGCTCGATCTCGGGCGGCGGACGACGCTCGACAGCATGTCGGCGCTGCGGACCGCGCCGCCGGTCATGCTCCAGTCCAGTTACGAACAGTTGATCGCCTTCGCGTTCGAACGCCAATACGTGCTGCTGATCGCCGAGCGCGAACTCGAGGGCCCGGTCGGCTTTCTGCTCATGCTCGACGACCTTCCCGACGAAGTGACCGCTTTGCCGCAAGGGTTCATCGCATACATGGCCGTCGAACCGGAGGCGCGCCGCCACGGCATCGCCGAGCAATTGCTGGCGGCGGCTGAGGATGCGGCCCGCGTCCGCGGCCTGCCCTACATGGCCCTGATGGTCACCGAAGACAACAGCGCGGCCCGCGAACTCTACGCGCAAGCCGGCTACGTCACCGAGCGGCGCCTGCTGTGCAAGCCGCTCTGAATTCGCCGGCGTTCCGGCGCCGGGCGCTCCAGACCCTCGGGGCGATCGTGCTGGCGCTGCTGGTGCTGTGGTTCGCGTCGCGTATTCCTCGCACGCTGACGGTGTTCGTGATCGCCGCGTTCATCGCGTTCGGCGTCTCGCCGATCGTCGCGCGGGTGGAGCGTTGGGTGGCGCGGCCCGTGGCCATCGCGTTGGTCTACGTGGGGCTCGTCTTCACGATCATCGTGCTCACGTTTCTGGTCGTGCCCGCGACCTTGGCGCAAATACAAATTATCGCGCTCAATTCCCCGGCCTATATCGAGGCCGTGCAGAACTGGATCGACGCCGCCCAGAAATTCTTGGCCGAGCACGTCGGCAAGGCGTATCTGCCGCCCGGCTACGGCGACTTGCGCGGCTTCATCGGTTCGCGGATTTCGTTCGCCGTGTCGGGCGTGCTCTCGTCGTTCACGGACATCCTGATCAACACGTTCACGGCCGCCATCATCGGCATCTCGGCACTCGTGCTCTCGGCGTTCTTCCTGTTGCGCGGCGAGACGGTGGCCGACTCGTTCTACGCGCTGCTGCCCGCCAAGCGCCGGGACACGGCCCGGGCGCTGGGCTTCGAACTCGCCAACGTGTTCGGCAGCTACGTTTCGGGCCAGGCCGCCCTCTGTACGATCACGGGCGCCTTCATCTTCACGGGCACCCTCGCGACCGGGTTCAAGTTCGCGCTGTTACTGGGAATCGTCGCGGGCCTAGCCTACGCGGTCCCCTTCGTCGGCATGATCGTGGCCCACGTGGTGGCGCTGATCTTGGCGGCGCCGCAGGGCTTGCAGACCGTCATTTGGGTTCAGGTCATCGTCTTCACGGTCGGGCGCGTCTCCGATAACCTGCTGGTGCCCAAGATCATGTCCGATAGCGTGGGCGTCTCGCCGATCGTCGTGATGTTCGCGGTCTTCGCGGGCGGCGAACTCTTCGGTTTGCCGGGCTTGCTGCTCGGCATTCCCGCCGCGGCGCTGGCGAAGGTGGCCTGGGAGTTCTTCCGCGCGCGGCGTCAAGCGGCCGAAGTCGTGCCGCTCTCGACGGGCGAACTGATCCCGGCATCGAGCGACGTGCCCGAGGCCGGCCCCTTCGCAGCCACGCGATAAACGGACGCCGGTCCTCGAGCGGCGAACGCGAGCGAGGCTCGGCCGGTGAAAAAGTCCGAGAAATCGAGTGGCCAAATCGAAGGGGGCGCGCGTGAGCGTCGCGATCGAAAGAGTTCCGGGAGAAGCGGTCATCCACCTTAGCGTGTCGTGGGACACGTACGAGACGCTGGTCGATGGAATCGGGGAAGGCAACCGTACGCGCCTTTCGTACGATGGGGAGATCCTCGAGCTCATGGCGCCTTACGCCGATCACGAGTCGTACCAATCGCTGCTCGAAGTCTTGTTGGGCTACCTCGTCACGGAGTGGGATCTCAATCTGTACTCCACCGGGTCGATGACGCTGAAGGCGAAGCCGGTAGGCGCCGAGCCGGACACGAGCTTTTATTCTAAGAACGCCGGTAAAGTCGGAGACATGGACCGGATCGATCTCGGCGTCAGTCCGCCTCCGGACCTCGTCGTCGAGATCGATCTGTCGCGGAGCCGCACTGATAAATTGAGGCTCTACGCCGCGATGAACGTGCCTGAGTTCTGGCGCCTCGACCGTGAGTCACTGCGCGGTTTTTCGTTGATCGGCGACGCCTACGAGCCGATCGAGGTCAGCGTCGTCATCGACGGGTTGCCGCTGCGCGAACTCGAGCGATTCCTGCGTAGGCGAGCTGAGCCCGACCGCCGCGCCCTGTACCAAGATTGGCAGGCGTGGCTACGCGCGAACCGCAGTCTGCATCGCCCGTAACCGTAAGGAAACGCTAAGCGGTCTCGAGACACACGGCACCAGGCGCGCGAGGGAGAAGAGCGTGGCGCGATTGATTGCTCGTGCGGCTGCTTCCGGGAATCGATCTGGAACGACGACGCTGGTCAACCGATCGGATAGGCGACGATGACGTACTTGCGGCCGCGAATTGTCGTCGTGTCGGGCGAGGCTCATACTCTATCTTGCTCCGCAAAGCACGCAGTAGATTCGATCATCCGTCACGGCGACCGGACGTCAGCAGGCCGGGTAAGACTTAGACGGACTCGAGTTTTTCCATCCGTTCGGGGGCGCTGACGCCGAGCAGGCCGAGGGTCGAGGACAGCACCTGTTTCGCGGCCACGCACAGTGCGAGGCGGGCGACCGAGAGTTCGTCGTCGTCGCCGAGGACCTTGCAGGCGACGTAGAACTGGGTGAAGTCGCTCGCGACGGTCTGCGCGTAGCGCGCGAGGCGGTGCGGCGCGAGGTGCTCTGCGACCGCGCGCACGACGGCGGGAAACTCCGTCAGGCGGCGCGCGAGCGCGAGTTCGCTCGGCTCGACTAGGCGTTCCAGACCTTCGCTACGGCGCGCGCGTTCGACCAGCGGCTGCGGCGCGCGCGCCAGGATCGAGGCGATGCGCGCGTGGCCATATTGGACGTAGAACACGGGGTTGTCGCTGGTCGCTTCCTTGGCGAGCGTGAGGTCAAAGGTCATCGGCGAGTCGGGGCTCGTCATCGCGAAGAAGAACCGCGCGGCGTCCTTGCCGACTTCGTCGAGGACTTCGTCGAGCGTCAAGATGTCGCCGTGGCGTTTGCTCAGGCTCACGACCTCCCCGTCGCGCAGCGTCGTCATCTGCTGGGAGATCAGGATGGCGATGGACCCGGGGCGGCCGAAGGCGGTGCCGAGCGCGACCAAACGCGCGACGTAGCCGTGATGATCGGGCCCCAAGATCAGGATCGCGCGGTCGACGCGCTGCAACTTATCGTAATGATAGGCGACGTCGGCGCCGTAGTACGTCGGGCGGCCGTCGCTGCGCACGACCACGCGGTCCTTGTCGTCGCCGAATTGGGTCGCGCGCATCCAGATCGCGCCGTCGGCGTCGAAGATCAGGCCGCGCTCGCGCAAGTCCGCGATGCCCCGCTCGATCGCGCCGCTCTCGTGCAGCACCTTTTCGCTCTGCCAGAGATCGTAGTGGACGCCGAACCGCGCGCACGTGGCCTGCTGGCTCGCGACGAGCTCGTCGCGGCCGTAGCGCGCGAAGACCGGCAGCCATTCGGATTCCGCAGCCGCGTCGTACCGGTCGCCGTCGCGTTCGCGCAGCGCGCGGGCGATCGGAATCAGATAATCGCCGGGATAGCCTTCCTCCGGAAACGGAAACGCGGGATCGGTCAGCTGACGGTAGCGGGCGTAGAGCGAGCGCCCGAGCGTGTCGAGTTGGGAGCCCGCGTCGTTGACGATCCACTCGGTTACCACGTCGTGGCCGCAGAAGCGCATGGCGTTCGCGATCGAGTCGCCGAGCGAGAGCGTGCGGCCCTGCACGACGACCAGCGGCCCCGTGGGATTGGCGCTGCCGAATTCGAGCGAAATGCGTTCGCCCGTCGGCCGGCCGCGGCCGAACGCCTCGCCGTCGCGCAGGATCGTCGCGAGCGCTCGCTGCCAAAAGGCCGGCGCGAGGCGCACGTTGATGAAGCCGCCCAGTGGCGTCGCTTCGACGATTTCGTGGAGGCTCGGGTCGTCGGCGAAGATCTTGGCGACCAGTTCGCTTGCGAGCTGCTGCGGCGCCCGGCGCGCGCGCTTCGCCAGTTGCAAGGCCACATTGGAGGCAAAGTCGCCGAAGTCGGCGTTGCGGGGCGATTCGAACACGACGTCCGGCGGCGCATCGCCCGGGACGAGTTCGCCCGCCGCTTTCGAGAAGGCGGCGGCGAGCCGTTCGAGGTCGCTGGCGTCAGTGATGGTACGGCTCATTGCGCGAAATCTTCGCTGCGCGATAGAGCTGTTCCACCACGACGGCCCGCGCCCACTCGTGCAGCAGGGTCAGCGCCGAGAGCGACCAGCGGAAATCCGCCCGCGCGAGGAGCTCCGGGCTCGCGCCGTATGTGCCCGCCACCGCGATCGCCAGCCGCGGCGTACCGCCTTCGGCCAGGGACTTGAGCTTGGCGGCGAGTTCGAGGCTCGACAGCGCGACGCCGGTCCGTTCCAGGAGCCAGAGCGGCTCCCCGGGCCCAAGCACCCGCAGAATCCGCTCGCCCTCCTCGCGCATCGCGCGTTGCGGGTCGCCGCCGAAAGACGCGGCCACCTCGATTTCTTCGAATGCCTCGTAGCGCTGCAGGCGCGTGCGGAAGTCGGCCACGGCGTCGGCGACGTAGCGTTCCCGTAGCTTTCCGACGGCGATCAAGCGCAGCTTCACGCCGTTGCTTTCGCGCCCCGCGTCATGGCGTCATCGGAGTGCCGCGAACGAGGCGCCGTCGCGGCGCTCGACCGCGCCCTCGAGCTCCAGGCGTACCAGCGCAGCCAAGACGCTTCCAGCCGGCGCGCCGGCGGCCGCGGACAGGGCGTCGAGATCGCGCGGTGCGTCTGCGAGCAGGGCCAATAACCGAGCGGCAAGCGGATCGCCGCCGCCGGACGTGCCCGCCGCCTGCGGCATCGGCAGCGGCAGCCGCGGCTGGGCGGCGATCCCTAGTGCCCCCAGCACGTCCTCCGCGTGGCGTACGAGGGTCGCCCCATCCCTGATGAGGGCGTTGCAGCCCGCGGCCTTGGGCCGGTCCACGTCACCCGGGAACGCCAGTACGTCGATTCCCAGCGCGCCGGCCCAGCCGGCCGTGTTGAGCGCTCCGCTGCGCTCAGCGGCTTCGACCACGACGACCGCGTCGGCCAGCGCCGCCACCACGGCGTTGCGCTGCAGAAACTGCGGCGGCCGGGCCGGTTCGTCGGGCGGATAAGGCGAGAGCACCGCGCCGCCCGCCGCCAGCATCGCCTCGGCCAATTCCCGGTTCCGGCGGGGGAAGAAGTGGCGGTGGCCGCCGCCCAAGATGCCCAAGGTGGGGCCGGCGCCGGCCAGGGCCCCGGCGTGGGCGGCGCCGTCGATTCCCAGAGCCAGCCCGGACAAGATGCAAATGCCTGCACGCGCCAACGCCGCGGCCAGATCGTGCGCGCGCGACCGCCCGGCGTCCGAGGGCGCGCGGGTGCCCACGATCGCAACGGTCGGGCGCTGCAGCCCGGCCAGGGTTCCGGCCACCCAGAGGCCGCTGAAGCGCTGGCCGGCGGCTCGTTCCGGCCGCGCCGCGAAGACCTCCGCCCGCGTTACGAAGGCCGGGTCGGCGAGTTTCATCGCGGCTCCATCGCGCCGAGGGCTTGCC
>Ga0116227_10015925_pt1 | contig 10999 bp, 7 predicted proteins | sample S1TSphgellanicum_FD_89693 | JGI IMG/M metagenome (GOLD analysis project Ga0116227, IMG submission 89693) | Host-associated microbial communities from peat moss isolated from Minnesota, USA - S1T2_Fb - Sphagnum magellanicum MG | ecosystem: Host-associated > Plants > Peat moss > Unclassified...
CCATCTCGCGACATCGCCCTCGAGACGAGGTCGGCCGCATCGCGTTCCTCGTTCGGCAGGAACTTGGGATTCCGCTGCATGATGGTGACCTGCGACCCGAGCCGGGAAAATGCTTGAGCCATCTCGCAGCCGAGCGGGCCCCCGCCGATGACGCCCAAGCGCGGGGGCAGTTCGGGGAGCTCGAATAGGGAGTCGCTGGTGAGATATCCGATCTGCTCGAGACCCGGAATGTCGCAGCGTCGAGGCCGTGCACCGGTGGCAATGATCGCCTTCTCGAACGTCAAGGAAACCGCTCCCACACGCAGCACGCGAGGTCCAACGAAGCGCGCGTGGCCGAAGAAGAGGTCGATGCCCTGGGCCGCCACTCGCTCGGCGGAATGGTACTCGGCGATGCGGGCGCGAATTGCGCGCATTCGAGCCACGACGGCGGCCCATTGGGCAACCGGCTCATTCGCCGTCCCGACACCGAACCGCCCTTCATCGCGAAGCGTGGAAAGAACCTGTGCCGAGCGAATGATTGCCTTTGAGGGGATCGATCCCAGATTCAAAGAATTGCCGCCGAGGCGGGCGCATTCGACGAGAGCGACGCTGCGGCCCTGGCGTCTCGCGAGCTCGGCTGCGGCGAGACCCGCGGGACCGCCGCCCACGACGACCAGATCATATCGCGCCCGCGGATCCGGGCTTTGCCACGCGGACGGGCGTACCCTGGCCAAGTAGCCCGTTTGCTCTGCCCGAACCGATTCAGGGACGCCGAGGAGACCCGCCATCGTTAGAGCCAGCCGCCCGCAAATCCCGCGCGCGTCAGGCCCGCACGAAACGCGGGGCAATTTCGCGTGATCTCCCAAATCAGACCGGTACGATGGTTTTCGATCATCATGACGAGCAATCCTTGATCGATTCCATACCATCCTTCCGAAATCCAGCCGGTTCCGTTCATGGGGTAAGTCGGATTGAAACCGCTCGAGAAGCGGTCCTTGGAACAAACCTGCGGATAGCGCTTCAGAAGATGCCGGGTCCCTCGCAGTGCTGCTTCAGGATTGAACGGCAGCGTGGCAAGCATCGCCCAAGGCGCGATGGTGCCATCATCGGACCCATAGGGCACGCCGCGCGCCATGTAGCCGAAGAATCGTCTGGCCCGGTCAGTCTGCAGTGTCCGATCGTCCGGCCCGTCTCCGGCGGTGATGCCCCAAAAATCCCGATCGTAACCCTCGAAGCCGCGCGGGTTGCGGGCGCCGTATTCACGGTGAATCGCAACGGTGCGCTGCGTGTTCTTGAAGTAGTCGCTGCCCTCGTTGCGCATGAATTCATCCTGGATGCCGCGATAGTCGATCCAGGCATGTGAAAAGAGGTGCGTGAACAGGGGGCCGGAAAACAAGACGTCCTGACCGAGCAGATGTTCCCATTGGTAACTCAGCGTCCAGCTCTCGAAACTCGTTGCCGGAAGAGGATGCGACGGTGAGCTCATGCCGAGCACATAGAGGATTGTCGCCTCGTTGTATCCCTCCCACCCGTAATGCAGGAATCCGCATTCCGGTTTCCAACCTTGCGACACCATTTCGAGACCTTCTTGAGCCCAAGCCCAATCGACACGTCGGTAGAGCTCATCGCTGAGGTCCCGAATGCGCCTCTCATCGCCGGCGCCGTCGAAATAACCCGCCGAGGTGAGTATGCCGGCCATCAACAAGGCCGTATCGATCAGCGATAGTTCGCACTGCCCGGAACGCAGACCACTCTGCATGTCCAGGAAGTGATAATAAAATCCCTTGTATCCGGTGACCTGGGGCTGGTCGCTTTGCACGCTATGGCGCAAGAATTCCAATGTCTTCACGCAGACTGCCGTGGCCTGCGCACGCGTGATCCACCCGCGTTCCACGGCAACGGGATAGCACGACAGAGCGAAGCCTACGGCGGCAATGCTGCACGGGGATCGCGCTCGGGAGGTGTCGGCGACCAGTCCGTTGGCCGCATTGGTATTTTCAGAAATGTAGGCGAACGCACCGCGCTGCAGCCGATCGAGCAGCGCGTCGTCGGCCAGCTGATCCAGGGATGGCATGTTACGGCTGGCACATCGTCATTGCCGCGTTGGCATGCCCTGGAGGGCCGGGGTGCTCACACTGTTCACAGACCCCGGCCGCCGGTTCGGCGGCCATGAAAGCCCGGCACTAACTCTCAAAAGCGGCCGCATCGACCTGCGCTTCCGCGAGTGCCCAATCCTCGGCGTCGTGGCCCGGCGCGAAGCCGCGAGCTTCGGACAGGTGGTAGGCGACGACCGCGATCCGATCGCGGCGCGCCGCCGCAGCCCGCTCCTCGGCCGACTGTGTCCAGCGGATCGACTCGCCTGATTGCGTCCAGTGGATCGATTCACGTACCGGCGCCGGTGACGTGTCGGTCATCGGCATACGGAGTGGGGGCGTTGCGGATTCACCGGCAGAGACAACACCTGCCAGATGGAGTTTGGGATGCATGATTTCATAGTCCTGATGGCCACGGCCGGCTGCAGTCTCGCGACACCGGCAATGAAATGCAAGCACGAAAGGCCCTTGCCGGCATTGCGGCGATGCACTCGTGATTTGCTTCGCTGTGCTTCAAGGCCTCGCAGCGTCAATGCGCCACCGCATGGCATTCACTGTTGCCTAACGCACCGACCGTCGATCGTGGATTCTTTACATTGACGTCGATCATATCGACATTCATCGAATCTCCGATCGGCGGACAGTCATCCGTTCGGACGTGGGTCACGTTGGCCCTCGAAGGCTGCATCCGTTCGTTTTCACAAGGACTCTACTGTATGAAAAGCACATCCTCCCGCTGCGCGACGGCCGTCGCGGCGCTGCTGCTCGGTGCCGGCGCCGCGCAGGCTGCGGGTTACCGGCAGACGATCGATTCGTTCAAGAATGCCGCAGAGAGCGCTCAATTCTTCAACGACAGTGTCGGGTACGCGGTCTTTCCGACGGTCGGCAAGGGCAGCTTCATCGTGGGTGCCGCGCACGGGGACGGACACGTGTATGCTCACGGCGTGCGGGTCGGTACGGCGGCCGTCACGCAGCTGAGCGTCGGATGGCAGGCCGGTGGCGAAGCGTACAGCGAGATCATATTCTTCAAGGACCAACGAGCGCTCGATGCGTTCGAAGCGGGCAATTTTCAATTCGGCGCCGGTGTGAGCGCGGTCGTGATCACCGCGGGCGCATCGGCGAGCGCGGATACGAGCGGCGCACAGGCGAGCGCCAGTGACGGGCAGCAAGATGCGCATGTTGCCGGCGCCTATAGCAGCGGCATCGCGGTCTTCACGCTCGTGAAAGGCGGCCTCGAAGGGGGCGTCTCGGTGGAAGGCGAGAAGTTCTCCTATCAAGCCAAGCCCTGATCGCGCAGGTTCCCATGCCCCGCGGTAGTGCGATGCCCGACCCCGAGCGCCGCGCCGGCGGCAACGGCGTGCCGCGCTCCGACGCGCTCGTGATATTCGGCGCGACCGGCGATCTTGCGCATAAGATGATCTTTCCGGCGCTCTATGCGTTGACCAAGAAAGGCGCGCTGAAGGTTCCGGTCATCGGCGTCGCCTCGTCCCAGTGGAGCCTGGCGCAACTCAGAAACAGGGCGACGGACGGCATCAGAGGCGGCGGCAGGATCGGCGACCGCACTGCGCTGCATCGTCTGCTCTCGCGCCTGCGCTACGTCGAGGGCGACTACCTCGACCCGAATACGTTCAAGTCGCTGAAGCAGGCACTAGGGTCGGCCCGACATCCGGCATTCTATCTCGCCATACCGCCAGCGTTGTTCGCCAGCGTCATTACGGGGCTGGGTGCAGCCGGCCTGGCTGACCGGGCGCGGGTCATCGTCGAGAAGCCGTTCGGCCGCGACCTCCGCTCCGCGCGCGACCTCAATCGCATCGCCCGCGCGGTGTTTCCGGAAGATTCCATCTTTCGCATCGATCACTTCCTCGCGAAGGAGGCGATCATGAACATTCTGTATTTTCGCTTTGCCAATTCCTTTCTCGAGCCGATCTGGAACCGCAACTATGTGGCGAGCGTGCAGATCACGCTGGCGGAGGATTTCGGGGTTCAGGGCCGAGGCGCATTTTACGAGTCCGCGGGCTGCCTGCGCGATGTCATCCAGAATCATCTGTTCCAGATCGTGGCGCTTCTGGCCATGGAACCGCCGGCCTATCGGGGCTTCGGCGCCGTGCACGGTGAGACCGCCGATGTCTTTCAGGCCATGCGGCCGCTCAAGCGCCGCGACCTGGTACGCGGCCAGTATACGGGCTACCGTCGGGAACCGGGTGTGGCGAGGCGCTCAGATGTCGAGACGTTCTGTGCCCTGCGGCTATTCATCGACTCCTGGCGCTGGGACGGCGTGCCGTGGTTCCTGCGCTCCGGCAAGTGTCTGGCGGCGACGGCCACCGAAGTCATCGTCCAGCTGAAGCCACCGCCGCAGCGGCTGTTCGCCGACTCGGCGCCGCCAAGCGGTCTCGCCAACTATTTGCGCTTTCGTCTTTCCCCCCGTTCCGCCGTCGCGCTCGCGGCGCGCGTCAAGAGGGCAGGAAAGGAGTTTGTGGGCGATCAGCGCGAACTGTACCTCTTCGAGGAGCAGCCGGGGGAGGAGGCCCCTTATGAGCGACTCTTGGGCGATGCGATGGCGGGCGACGGAGCGCTGTTCATCCGCGAGGATGCCGTGGAGGCAGCTTGGGCAGCGGTTGCCCCCGTGCTCGGGCACCCGTCCCGCGTGCACGCCTACCGGCGCGGCAGCTGGGGACCGCAGGAAGCGAACGCAATGATCGCCGCCGAGGGCGGTTGGCACAATCCCGTGCCGGGTGAAAAGGAGGGCTGATGCGACGGCGCGCCCAGCTAGCCCCTGACTCCCGCTCGGATCCGCGGTTCGAACAGCGAGGTGAGGATCGCGGAGCGGTTGGGCCGGCCGATCAATACGACGCCATCGCCCTCGTTGACCGCCGTCGCTTCCGGTGGTGCGGTGTACACGTCGCCGTCGCGCCGGTTGATCTGAACAATGAAGAAGGCGCCCCGGGCATGTCGTTCAATGGCGGCCACGCTCATGTTGACTGCGGGGCTCTGCGGTGCCGCCGTGACCACTTCCAGCTCCATGCCGAAATTGTGCAGCACCCTCTGAAAACCATGCGATTTCTCCAGCCCCTCGATGAAGCGCGCCGATTCCTGGTAGAGCAGCAACTCTGCAATGCGTTCGGCGCCGATATGCGTCGGCATGACCACCTTGTCGGCGCCGGCCTGCAGCAGTTTACTTTCGGTGCTGGGCAGTTCGCCGCGGGCGACGATCAGCAGGCCGGGATTGAGCGCTCGGGCGCTCAGTGTGATGAAGACATTGAGCGCGTCGTTCGACAGCACCGTGGCGAGTGCGTGCGCTCGCGTCACGCCGGCGGCATGCAGCGACGTCTCGTTGGTGGCATCGCCGGCGATGCACAGATAGCCTTGCGCGCGCGCTTCGCTGGCCCGGGCCTCGTTCGATTCGACGATGACCAAACCGGCGCTGCTCGCGGAAAGAGCCCGTGACAACACTGCGCCGAGGCCGCCGAAACCGCAGACGACGACATGTCCCGTCAATTGATCGATTTGCCTGTTCATGCGTTTGAGCCCTGTGATGGTGCTGAACTGATTGAGCGTGAAGAACTGCACGAGCGCGCCGGTGAGAAAAATCACGCCGGTGCAACCGAGCGCGATCAGCGCCATCGTGATGACGTTCAAGGCGGGCGTGTCGATCGGTCGAACCTCGCCGTAACCCACCGTGTAGATGGTGATGATCACCATGTAGAGCGCGTCGCGAAAACTCCAGCCGGCCACCATGTACGCCGCGGTGGCCAGGATCATCACCGACACAGTGAAGATGCCGCCGGCGAGGAGATTCTTCACGGGGGAATCGAGCAGGCCGGTGGTCCTCGGCTTTGGGACGCGGCGTACCGCGCGCGGCTGCCTGCGCGGTGCGGAGGCCGCCCGCAGCTGCGCGGGGCGATCACCGGGAGTTGCGCCGGGCGGCTCCTCAGCCTCGGGCATCGGATGAGGTCGCGGTATGCATGGGTGGCGCCGTCCGTGTTCTTATCCTCGATGAGGCTACTCGGCACAGGGGCGCGGCGCTGTTAAAAAACGCGACGCGGGGCGTTGCTTGAGTTCGCGGGTGGAAAAAACTCAAGTTACGGGTCAAATGAGCCGATACCCGGGCACACGCAGCCTATGCGATCAGCGCCTTGGCTGGATTTCGTCGGAACCACCGCCGCGGCGGTATTGATGGATCGGACTCCTTATGACCCGACTGCAGGTCCATTCCGTCAACTGCGCGGATACCGAAACCGCCCTGTCGTTGCTCGACGCGGAGTTGGCCGGCGCCGAGATCCGGCCCCGGATGGTGTTCGTCTTTTATGGCTGCGAACACGACGACTGGATGCTGCACCGTTACCTATCCAGCAGATTCCCGGAGGCGGCCCACCTCGGTGGCAGCTCATTCGGAGGCGTCATGACCCACCGGGGCGTCATGGATTCGACCTCGATCGGCATGCTGCTGATCGAGGACAGCGGTGACTTCGGCGCAGCTTCCGCACCGCTCGGCACCGACGCGGCGGGTACGGCTGAGCGGCTCCTGCTGCAAGCGCTCGCAAAATGCGGATGCAGCGGCGAATTGCCTGAACTGATCTGGATCTACCAGCGGCCTGGACACGAGGAAGCCGTCATCGAGGGACTGCGTCGTGTCGTCGGGGACCGCTGCCCCATCGTGGGCGGATCGTCAGCCGATGACGATGCGAGCGGGCGCTGGCGCCAACTCGGGCCCGACGGACCCATGAGCGACGGTCTGATCGTCGGCGTGCTGTCGCCAGCCTCGCGAATCGGATATGCCTTTCAGAGCGGCTATGAGCCAGCGGGTCCGAGCGGTGTGATCACGGCGGTTGCGGGACGTGAAATCCTGAGCATCGACGGCCGGCCCGCGGCCGGCGTCTACAATGAATGGATCGGGGGCCGCATCGCCGCGCAATTGGCTCACGGTGGAAGCATCCTGGCGGGCACGACGCTGTTTCCGCTCGCCACCGACAGTGGCTGCATCGACGGCGTATCGCACTATCTGTTGATGCATCCAGAAATCGCGACTCCGACGGGTGCACTGCGCACGTTTCGCAATGCCGAGGCCGGTACGCGCGTTTACTCCATGAAGGGCGACCGTGGGCGATTGGTCGACCGTGCGGGCCGGGTCGCCGGTCAGGCCGTGCGCATGCTGGCTCCGGGCCACTCCGGCGCCGCCGGCGCGCTGGTCGTGTATTGCGGCGGTTGCAAGCAGGCGATCGGCGAAGACATACACAAAGTCAGTGCGGCAGTGGCCGGCCAGCTCGGCGACGCGCCGTTCATCGGATGCTTCACGTTCGGGGAGCAGGGTCGCTTGCTGGACCGCAATGTTCACGGGAACCTGATGATCTCCGCCGTCGTGTTCTCAAAGTGACCTCGGGATTTCGCGTGGATCCGGCCGCGTCGATCGAAACTTCCGAGGAGTTGCGCGAGGCTCTCGTCACGCTTCGCACGGAGCATGCGGCGCTCATGAAGGCGGCCATCCAGGCGGAGCAGCTGCTCGACGGGCTCGAGGCGCTGCTCGGCATACAGCTCGGCGAAGACCCGTTCGCCCGCGTATTCATGTCGCTGCGCAAGGTGTTCACTTTTTCACATGCTCTGCTGCTCACGGAACATGAGGCGGCACTCGACACACTCGAATGCATCGCCGCGGAGCCCGCAGCGCTGCTCGGCTCACATTGGCCGATTGGACCGCTGTTCGAAAAGGTCATGAAAGGCCGTGTGGTTGCGACGGTTTCGCATGAGGAGGTGGCCGAGTGGCGGGTGGCGGCCGGGCTCGATCTGGACGCGCGTCAGTCGGGGCTCTACGTGCCGGTGCGCGTGCGCGAGCGGCGCGGCGTCCTCTTGATGCTGAGCGCGCCGGGGAGCGACGGTTTCGACCGTGGCCACATGACGCTGGCGGGCCGATTTTCAGTGCTGGCCTCGCACGCGCTGGCGACTCGGGTGGCCAGCCAGAGCGCGGCGATGAGCACCCGCGCCACCGAATTGGCGAGAGCCGCGCAAGCGGCGAATGATGCCAAGGGAGAGTTTCTCGCCAATATGAGTCATGAAATCCGTACGCCGATGAACGGTGTCATCGGCATGGCGGATCTTTTGCTCGATTCCGCGTTGAACGCCCGGCAGCGCGATTATGCGACGACGATCCGCACCAGCGCAGGCGCGCTTCTGACCGTGATCAACGATATCATGGATTTCTCGAAGATCGAGGCCGGCAAGGTGGAGCTCGAGCCCGCGGTCTGCGAGGTGCGCGCACTGCTGAACGATGTCGCGCATCTGGTCGCCATTGAAGCGCGCGCGAAGAATCTCGAGGTGGCCGCGCATGCCGACGCGGCCGTTCCCGTGCGCGTCATCGCCGATGCCGGGCGCCTGCGTCAGATCTTGATCAATCTGTGCGGAAATGCAGTCAAATTCACGCAGCAAGGCAGGGTAGCGCTCCACCTCGAGGTCGCCGCGCAGGATGCCGAAGGCATGACCCTGCGCTTTGCGGTCAAGGACACGGGTGTCGGCATCCCCGCCGATCGCATGCACCGGTTGTTCAATCCGTTCTCGCAGGTCGACGCCTCGACGACCCGCCTCTACGGCGGTACCGGACTCGGGTTATCGATCGTCAGGCGCCTCGCCGGGGTCATGGGTGGCGAAGCAGGCGCCGAGAGCGAGGAGGGCGTCGGCTCGACGTTCTGGTTCACGATCCGCGTTGCCGTATGCAGGGACCCGGCGATCGATGCCCGCGTTGCGGTATCCGTGGACCCGGGTAATGCGCCTCTGCATCCAGGGATGGCTCTCGCCGCCGGCGCGGACCGAGACCGGACGCTCGCATCGGTACGGGCGATGCCAGTACGCTCGAGCATCGTTCGAGGCCTCGGAACGCCTCGTATCCTGCTTGCGGAAGATAACGCCGTGAATGAGAAAGTCGCGGGCCGCACGCTGGAGCAATTGGGTTACCAGGTCGGGATCGCCAGAAACGGCAGCGAGGCGGTGGCGGCGTGGGCGACGGGTGGTTACGATTTGATTCTGATGGACTGTCAAATGCCGGTGCTCGATGGCTATGAGGCCACGCGTGAGATTCGCAGTCGAGAAGCCGCCGGGTGCCGCATCCCGATCGTGGCGTTGACGGCTCACGCCATGAAAGATGACGATCGCAAGTGCCACGCCGCCGGCATGGACGACTATCTCACCAAACCCATCGATCGCGCACGCATACAGGAGTGTCTGGCGCGTCATCTGGGTGTCGTTGGCGGGTGATCTCAAACTCCTTCGTGGGTCGGCGTCCCCGTGCGCCCGGAGAGCAGCGCTTCGCAGAGCAGTGGCTCCAATATCGCCCGCGAAGCGCTATGGCTGAAGGTGTGATCCGCCCCATCGATGATATGCACCTTACAACGGTCGCCGAGTCTTCTCAGGGAAGACCCGGCCTGCATTTTCAACAGCTCGATTCCGGGTTCTCCGCGCGCGAAGAAAAATGACAGGACCACGCCGCGGGCCGTCACGTCCTCGAGCTCGCGGCCGAGGTCCTCTGCGACGCGCACACGACATGCTCGCGCGACCTCGCGATAGCAGGACTCGAACGCCATGTCGACGCGAGAGACATAGACGCGCAGAATGCGCAGCAGCGTGGTCTGGCCGGAAAACAACCTCCTCCAAGCGGCCGCCGACCATACCCTGCGGTGATACATGCCCGCGCTTTGCACGACTTCATCCACCCGCAATTCGCTGATCGTGCGCCCGGCCTTCCAGAAATAATTCTGTGGATTGATCATCAGGACCCGATTCACGGACAGCCCGGCGACCGCTGCGCGCAGCGAGTGATACGCACCGGAACAGAGTCCCGCCAGCGTGATGTCGCGGGCGCCATACAAATCCCGCATCAACTCCACGGCCGCCGCGACATCTTCGAGCGCGGTGGGTGGAAAGACTTCGTTGGGCGGTTGTCCCGCCCGAGCGTCGCTATCGCCGAGACCGGCGAGGTCCATTCGCAGGACGCAGTAGCCGCGCCGCGCCCAATGTCTGGCGAGGCTCACGTACATCCGACCCACGCAGGCATGCGGGTCGGCACCGGCATTGAGGAGCACCACGGCCCCGTTTCGGGGCCCGCCACGGCGCGGCTCGGTCACGATGCCGAACAGCAGACCTTCGGGACCGAATCGAATCGGCCGCTCATTGAGCGCAGCAACGCCAGCCTCGTCGCCGGGTAGGTGCAGCACGTCGGCCGATCGACCTGAACCGGGCGGCGCGCCCGAAGACCGCGGCGTCGACGGTGACGACAGCGCAGCGAATCGGACCAGCCACTTCTCGACATAGGCGACGATATCGGTGGGAATACGCGTGAAATGCGGTGGTGTGAGCATCATTTCCACAAATCCCGACAGGCTGACATACTCGGACTGCAGGCCTGTCGCCGCCACCGATTCGGTCCAAGCGCGCGCCGCCGGCACGCCACTGCGGTCGATGACGAGGAGCCTCGACACGCGCGGCGCACCGAGCGCGGTCAGATCGATCTTTTCCATGCTGGCAACGGTCTTGGCCGACAAGTGGTAGCCCGCCACTTCCATGACATTGCCACTCGTACCGGTTCCCGTCGTGGAAGCCTGTCTGGCGAGCGCCCCTCGATCGCCATGGCGCGCGGATGTCGCCATCGACTGGCTCATTCGCAGCTCACGAAGGTAGGACCGAGCATTCAAAATCGGCGCCGCAAGGATGAGTGCATCGACGTTGGTGCGATGAGTGGCGAGGCTCGCCAGCAGCGCGCCGAGTCGGAATCCGAGCAGACATACCCGGTTCACACGCGTGCGCTGACGCAGCTCGGCGACTGCACTGACCACGTCGTCGCACCAGGCCTCGATCTGATCCGAGCCCAGGTCGATGTCCATGGAATCCCCGGTGCCGGCATAATCGAAGCATAAGGTAGGGATGCCACTCGCTGCGGCAGTTTGCGC
>Ga0116227_10015929_pt1 | contig 10996 bp, 9 predicted proteins | sample S1TSphgellanicum_FD_89693 | JGI IMG/M metagenome (GOLD analysis project Ga0116227, IMG submission 89693) | Host-associated microbial communities from peat moss isolated from Minnesota, USA - S1T2_Fb - Sphagnum magellanicum MG | ecosystem: Host-associated > Plants > Peat moss > Unclassified...
GCTCTCATAGGCTTCGATCATCGCGCGGCCGCCGCCGCTATAGCCAGAGACGGCATTGATCGCGATCGGGGCGTCGCCCGGGACGAGACCGGCATCGACAAGCGGCCGCAGCAGCGCGACCGCGCCCGTCGCATAGCATCCCGGATTAGCAACGCGCTGCGCGCTGGCGATGGCATCCGCCTGCCCCACAGCGAGTTCTGGAAAGCCATAGACCCAGCCCTCTGCGACACGATGCGCGGTCGAAGCATCGAGCAGCTTTGGCGCGCCGCTGCCGAGCGTCGCGGCGAGCGCGACTGTCTCCCTCGCCGCATCGTCGGGCAGGCACAAGATGACGAGATCGACATCGCGCATCAAAGCTAGTTTGGCAGCCGGATCTTTGCGATCCTGATCGGCAAGGCTTTTGATATCGATGCCCTGCATGGCTGCGAGCCGCGCGCGGATGCCAAGGCCCGTTGTACCCGCTTCACCGTCGATGAAGATTTTCGCCATGCTGCACATCCTGCCGAGAAAGCTTCAGGATGATGCGCTGACCTTCTCCCTTTGGGAGAAGGTTCGCGCATCACGGTTCCTCATACATTCGAAGACACCAAACAAAAAAGGCGGCCGAAGCCGCCTTTTGATCCTGGGAAACGAAGACGTATCAGCGTTTCGAGAACTGGAAGCTGCGGCGGGCTTTCTTCTTGCCGTATTTCTTACGCTCGACAACGCGCGAGTCGCGCGTGAGGAACCCTTCCTTCTTTAAGACTGCGCGAAGCTCCGGTTCATAATGCGTCAGCGCCTTTGCAAGCCCATGACGGACAGCGCCCGCCTGTCCGGACAAACCGCCGCCTGCGACGCTCACGATCAAATCGTATTGATCGACGCGTTTTGCAACACCGAGCGGCTGCTTCAGGATCATGCGCAACACGGGCCTCGCGAAATAGACTTCCAGTGGCCGGCCATTGATGACCGCCTTGCCCGAACCGGGCTTGATCCAGACGCGCGCGACGGCATCCTTGCGTTTGCCGGTGGCATAGGCCCGGCCTTGCGGGTCGAGCTTTTGGACGTAATGGACGGCTTCCGTCTGCGGCGATGCGGCGCCCTTCAGATCCTGGAGCGAAGATAGAGTATCAGCCATCAGGCAAGCCTCGCATTCTTACGGTTCAAGCTGGCGACATCCAGCACAACTGGCGTCTGCGCCTCATGCGGATGGGCCGGTCCTTTGTAGACACGCAGATTGCCGAGCTGCTTGCGGCCGAGCGGGCCGCGCGGCAGCATGCGTTCCACAGCCTTTTCGACCACGCGCTCGGGAAAGCGCCCATCGAGTAGGAAACGCGCGGTGCGTTCCTTGATGCCGCCCTGAAACCCCGTGTAGTGATAATAAACTTTGTCTTCCCGCTTGCGGCCAGTGAAGACCACCTTTTCCGCGTTGATGACGATAACATTATCACCATCGTCCATATGCGGGGTGAAAGTCGCTTTATGCTTGCCGCGCAGGCGCATCGCGATCAGCGTGGCCAAGCGTCCGACAACAAGGCCATTCGCATCGATGAGAATCCATTTTTTCTCGATATCGGATGCTTTGGCCGAATAGGTTCTGCCGTACATGAGTTTGATCCATCCTTATCTCGCAAAAGTTTCCTCCTCCGCGAGCAATGCGCTGCTTTTAAAGTCGCTTTCAGTTTTCGTCAAGGCTTTATAAGACATATAAATCAATATGTTATTGTATTTGGTACTGAAATACCGTAACTTTTCAGCGGGATCGTTATGACACGGGTTAGCGCTTGCATCGTCCAGTCTATAAAAATAGTGTAGTAATAGCGTGACCTCAATCAGGATGTGCCAATGACCGAACCTGTCGTACCCGCCTTTGCCCCGCCAGGCTTTGCGACACAGGCGATCCACGCGGGCGCGCGCCCCGACCCAACGACGGGCGCGCGCGTGACGCCGATCTATCAGACGGCCTCCTACGTCTTCGAGGATGCCGATCACGCCGCATCTCTTTTTGGGCTTCAAGCCTTCGGCAATATTTATACGCGCATTACCAACCCAACGACCGCCGTGCTCGAAGAACGCATCGCGGCTCTCGAAGGCGGCACGGCGGGCCTCGCAGTCGCATCCGGCCACGCGGCGCAATTGCTGGTCTTTCACACCCTCTTGGAACCGGGCGATGAAATCGTCGCGGCGACCAAATTGTATGGCGGCTCGATCAATCAATTCAATCACGCCTTCAAGAAATTCGGCTGGAACGTGGCCTGGGCCAACCCCGACGATCTCGCCAGTTTTTCTGCGGCGATCTCGCCGAAGACAAAAGCCATTTTCATCGAGTCGATCGCCAATCCCGGCGGCGTGGTCATCGATATTCAAGCCATTGCCGACATCGCCCATCGGGCGAATCTGCCGCTGATCGTCGATAATACCTTGGCGACGCCCTATCTCGTGCGGCCGTTCGAACATGGCGCCGATATTGTCGTTCATTCAGCAACGAAGTTTTTAGGCGGACACGGCAATTCGATCGGCGGCCTGATCGTCGATGGCGGCACTTTCGATTGGACCGCTGGCGAACGCTATCCAAGCCTCTCTACGCCAAGACCGGAATATGGCGGTCTGATCATTGGTGAGACCTTCGGCAATTTCGCTTTTGCGATCGCCTGCCGCGTTCTCGGTCTGCGCGATCTCGGCCCTGCTCTTTCGCCCTTCAATGCGTTCCTGATCCTGACCGGGATCGAGACCCTGCCGCTGCGCATGCAGCGCCACTGCGAGAATGCGCTGGCCGTCGCAGAGCATCTCGTGCAGCATCCGGCAGTCAATTGGGTGAGCTATCCGGGCCTCAGCGGCGACCGCTATCATAACCTTGCCAAGAAATATTGCCCGCAAGGCGCGGGTGCCGTTTTTACCTTCAGCCTCAAGGGCGGCTACGAGGCTGGCATTGGGCTCGTGAAGAAGCTGAAGCTCTTCTCCCATCTCGCCAATGTGGGCGACACGCGGTCACTCGTCATCCATCCGGCCTCGACAACGCATCGGCAATTGGCGGATGATCAGAAGATCGCAGCGGGCGCTGGTCCCGATGTCGTGCGGCTCTCGGTCGGGCTAGAAGACAAAGCCGATATTATCGCTGATCTCGATCAGGCGCTTGCCGCGTGACCGCCAGACAAGCCTTGCCTGTAGACGATTGCAGTCCCAAGCACGAGCATCGCGAAGGCTTGATGCAGCAATCCAGCCCAGAGTGGGACGCCGAGCACCAAAGTCACGATGCCGAGCGCGGCTTGCATAACGACCGCGATCAAGAGAATGGCTGAACCGCGTGAGGCTTTACCGCCATAACGCGCCGCCGCTACCGCCTGGATCAACGCAAGCCCGAGCAGCGCGTAAGCAACAAGCCGATGATCGAGCTGAACCAGGGCCACGTTGTCAGTGAGATTGCGCCAAAGCGGCGTCAGGTTCATCAGCACATCGCCGGGCGGCGCGAAATGCCCGTCCATCAAGGGCCAGGTGTTATAGACATGCCCTGCCCGCAATCCTGCGACAAGCGCGCCTAACCCGATCTGCGCGAAGACCGTCACGACCACAGCGCTACCAAGATGCCGCAGACCTGCCGGGGTCAATATATCATTATTGCATTTGAGCGACGATGCGAGCCAGACAAGACAGGCGAAAGTCAGGCTCGCCAAAAGCAAATGGATCGCAAGCCGCTGCTGCGCGACTTCGACCCGGCCCGAAAGTCCCGACGAGACCATCCACCAGCCGACAAAACCTTGCAGGCCGCCGAGCGCCAGAATCCCGAGGAGTTTGAGCTTCAGCGGAATGGTCAAACGCCCGCTGACCCAAAAACCAACAAGGGGTATGAGGAGCACGACGCCTAGCAAGCGGCCGATCAGCCGATGGCTCCATTCCCAAAAATAAATGAACTTGAAACCGCTCAGATCCATATCCGGAAAGAGCGCCGAAAATTGCGGGATCTGCTTGTATTTCTCGAATTCTACGAGCCAATCAGCCTGGCTTAAAGGCGGAATGACACCTGTCACAGGTTTCCATTCCGTGATCGAAAGACCCGACTCGGTCAGCCGTGTCGCACCGCCGACGACGACCATTAAAAACACAAGCCCGGCAAGGCTCCAAAGCCAAATCGCCACGGGCCGCATGGAGCGGGCGGCTGGCCGCGTCTGCGCTATCGGCGGAGTGAGGACCATATCGGTCATGAGAAGCTCTTCACGGACCAGCTTTAGGCACTACATTGACTGTATCGCCACATAAGAGCACATCGGCGATGAAGTCCATGCGCAGCCTGTCGCAGCCTTTCAAGCAAGCAGCCGAGGAATGAAGTGCATCGCCGGACACGCAAATTTATGGGCACAATCGCGACGATCATCTTTGTCATCTGCTACGCGCTGATCGCCATGGCACTGGCACAAAGCCACATCATCCAGGAGGCGCCAGGCATCGTCCAAGGGCTTTATTACGTTGTCTTGGGGCTCGCGTGGATAGTACCGCTGATGCCACTCATCAGATGGATGGAGCGGCCTTAAGCCACCGACAGCTTACGCCCGCGATTCCAGAGCGCGAAGGGGGCACCCGACAGCAAAACTTCGACCATTTCGAGCTGCTGCCAAAGCCCGTTGATCGAAAGGCGTGGTAAGGCGGTGAGGTGGCCTTGATGTTCGGGAAAGAGCATGCCGGGCCGCGTCGTGACCGCGCTCGCGAATCCGAGCTCTTCTGTCAAATCGAATTCCCTCGGTCCAGCGGAAGTCGGATCGCCGACGGGATAAGCGAAATGCTCAGCCGCACGCCCAAGCTTCTCGTCAATAATGCGCCGGCTTTCGGCGATCTCATGCCGGGCAAGCTCGACATCATGTTTCGCCAGCATCGGATGCGTCAATGTATGGACACCGATCGTTGCAAGCGGATGCTGAGCAACAGCCGCGATCCCATTCCAATCGAGGCACAGATCTTCGACGAGCTTTTGCGTATCGATATGCGCCTGATCGGCAAGCTCTGCGATAGCGCTGCGCATCGCGGCCTCAGGCATCCGACGCAGATGGCTGTAAAGTATCTCGAAAGCTGCGGCTTTTTGTTCGGCATTTTCGGTCGTTAAGCTGAAGTGTTGATCTCCCGCTTGAAGATGAACCAACGGTAAAATGCGGATCGCTTCTTCGAGTTCGAGCCACCACAGCCGCGCCGAACGATCTGCAAAGCCTGTTGTGATGTAAAGCGTGAAAGGCGCCTCATGCCGCTCCAGAACAGGCAATGCATGAAGGACGAAATCCTGATAGCCGTCATCGAAGGTCAAAGCGATGAAGGGCCGCGCTTGGCGCGCACCAAGCCGCGAGAGTGCCTCGTCCAGCGACACGATGTCGAAACCCAAAACTCTGACGCGGGTCAATACCGCGTCGAGAAACTCAGGCGTAATTTCAAGAAGCCGGTTTGGCGCGTAGTCCCGCTCGACCCACGGCCTCACATGGTGAAACATCAGGATCGCACCCTGCCCGCGTGTCCACGGTTGAACGAGGCGATGCAGCTTGGTTGCCTCGAACATCGAGAAGCCCGCTGCGATCATTCGTCTTTTGTTGAGCATGGCTGTCTTTCACGAGGGCCTGATCATCCGATGCGCTTGGCTCGAAACCGGTCATGGTGCGATTGTTGCCATCTTGGCAACATGTCGTTGATCTTTCCTTGCTAATTTTAGAAAGGTGCACCGCGTTATGGTTAAGATTTTCTATGCCGATCTTCGTATCCGAAAAGACGGTCGCCGTTCCGCAACCGGCCTTTGGTTACATGACGAAGGTTTTGCCGTCTAAGGACCGCAACGCATTCCGCATCGACGTCTACGATGATCCCAACGATGTGCTGGCGTCCTGGCAAGAGCTCATGGCCGTCGCACCTGCCACGGTCTATCAAACACCCGGCTTTGTGCTGCCTTGGCTCCATACACGCGGGGCCGAAGCTGGGTTTGTGCCAAAATTTGTCGTGCAGCGCAGCTTTGACGGGACGGCTCAAGCTTTGTTTTGCTTCGGTCTCAAGCGCTTTGGTCTTTTCAACGCAGCCGTCTTTGCCGGGGGCAAGGACTCGAATTTCAATATAGGGCTCTTCCGGCCTGGGTTTGCACCGGATCGCAGCGTGCTCGCCGAACTTCTGCGGACCGCGGCGCGCAAGATGGGATCGCTCGCGCCAGATGTGTTCCTCCTCTACGACCAGCCGCTCGACTGGAACGGGTGGCCCAACCCGCTCGCGGCATTGCCGCGCCAAATGTCCCCGAGCTTTGCCTATAAGGCCAATGTCGGAAGCAACGCCGAAGCCTATTTCGCCACGAAAATCTCGAAGGATTCACGCAAAAAATTACGCAAGAAAGAAACCCGCCTCGCGGAGATCGGAACGCTTACGCATCTGACGACGGCAAAAAATGCCGATGCGAAAGAGCGTATCGTCGAAGCGTTTTTCGAACAAAAGATTGCGCGCTTTGACGTGCAGAAAATCGAATCCGGATTTACTGACCCCGAGATGCGGCACTTCGTTGAAGCCGCCATGCAGCCATGCCAGGACGATCAAGACGGACAGTTAGAGTTTCACGCGTTGCAATGCGGCCAAAGCATTGTAGCCGTCTATGGCGGGGCCACACATCGAGGGCATTTCAGCGCCTTTTTCAATTCATTCAATTCGGAGCCCGAAATCGCAAAATCGAGCCCCGGCGATCTTCTATTGCTCAAACTCATCGCAGCGAAATGCAAGGAAGGCGTGACGACATTCGATCTGGGGATCGGTGAGGCGCGCTACAAGGATATGATCTGCAACGAGACCGTCTCGCTGTTTGATTCTTTCGTCCCAGTGACTTGGAAAGGCTGGATCGTGGCGATGGTAGTGTCCAGAGGGCTCCGGTTTAAGCGCGCCCTCAAGCAGAACGAGAAAGCTTTTAAAATCGCGCGCCGCATCCGGGCGCTTTTGCGGCATAAAGCCTAAGTCAAGCACCTACCGAAGCAGTTCGCTTGGCACCGTCCTTTTAAGATCAAGCAACCTGCCTTTTGAGATCAAGCAACATGCTGGCGCTCGAACATATCGTCGGCGGGCTTTTCCGCTACGATAATGACATCCCTCGCACCCAGGTCCATCAACTCGCTCTTAATGTCTGTGCTGTGCTCCAGCAGCCCCGAACTCCCGGTAACAATCATTACATCTGCGAAAGCTGCCAAATGCAATGCAGTCGCACCGAGATCGAGTGGCGGGCCTATCAAAAGAATGAAATCGTAGGTCTGTGATAAAGCCCCGAGGACGAGATCCAATTCGTCTATATCGAAGCTTTGCAGACGGCCCGCGGTGATAAAGTGCAACCGCGAGATTTCGTCTCGGCGGATGACTTCTGCGAAAGAGGCCTCCCCGCCCAAGAGATCCGTCAAGCCGGTGAGATGGCGATTGTCTTCGGCCGCGTCAGATGAGTTCGAAAAGAACGGAGCAAAATTATCTTGGTGTCCGTCGAGATCTAAAATGATGGTATGCGCAGTCCTGGCAAGATCGCGGCCAATCGCAATTTCGAGCCCCTTCCCAAGGTCGCCGCGCGTGATCCCGCTTGTAACGATGCTGGTCGCCGCATCAGTTTGCGATTTCGCGACAATCTGTTGCGCCAAAGATGCGGCAATCGACGCGCCGCGCGCATGACTGTTAAAGTCTTGAGGCGCAGGTCCCTGGGTGCTGCGTTTCTGGCTTTTAACTTCGCGATTTAAATCCGCTGACGGCTCTACCCGGACATCAAGCCGAGGCCCGATAGATGATGCGCGCGTGAAGACGCGCGGCAGGACGCGGTTTCTCGGCAAGATGCCTCCCCGCAAACGGTTTGGCATGGCTCTGCCCGAGAGAAGTTCGCTGGAGACAATATAGCCGGACGTTCCAAGAAATGTCGCCAAGGTGGCAAAGATCACCAATGGCAGCTTCTTCGGATAAGACGGTTCTGTCGGCACGTTGGCACGCGAAATAATCCGGGCATCGGCCGGAGTTGCAGGCGAATCTTCGCGTGCGACGGCTTCTTGATATTTTGTCGTGCTGCTTTCGAGCTGATCCTTGTAGGCATCAGCGATCCGCACAAGTTCGCGCAGGTGGACTTCATCCACATTGGCGACGCCAGCGACTTTCTTCTGCTGGCTGAGGACGGATTCCAGATTGGCAACGCGGTTGCTTGCGATCTTCGCCTCGTTTTCGAGTGCGCGAATGGTCTGATCCGCCGCGGCGCGCAGCGCATTGTCGAGATCGGCGATTTGAGCTGTGAGTTCCTGAACGCGCGGATGACCCGGAAGCAATGTCCGCGATTCCAAAGCGAGCTGCGACCGCGCCGTGATCCTCTGTTCAGCGATCCTGCGCACGAGATCGTTGTTGGCAACCTCCGGGACGCTGGAGATGCGCCCTTGCTTGATCATGTCGCGAATCAGAGAGGCTTTTGCCTGCGCATCGGCCTGACTGGTGCGCGCGCGTGAAAGCTCCGTGTTGAGTTCAGCGAGCTGCTGACCCGATAGCGTCATATTGTTGGAGCCCGCGAGCAGACCTGAACTCGACCGGAATTCCTCGACCTGGGCACTGGCGTCTGTGAGCTTGCCGCGCAGCTCTGTAATCAACGCCTCAAGCGACGCCGCGGCGGCCTTCGCCCGCGCCCGCTTCGCATCCGATTGCTCTGCAAGGTAAAGTTCTGCGATTTTATTGGCAGCACGCGCCGCGAGTTCCGGGTCGCGCGACTGAAAGTCGATCGTGAGAACACGCGTTTTCGTCGGTGAAAAAACCGAAAGCCGTTCTTGAAAATTTTGAAGGATCCGTTCCTCAGGCGACAGGCTCGTCGGATCGCGGCTGATGCCGAGCAAGATGAGGACACGTGACAAAGCCCCAATCCCTTTGGCCAGGGGATCGAACTCAGGGTTACCCTCAAGATTGAGGGCTTTGATGGCACGGCGCGCGAGATCGCGTGAGGTCACGAGCTGGACTTGGCTCGCCACCGCTTCGGGATCGACGATAGACGCACCGTCGTTCGTGATCTGATCTCTCTGCGGCCGCGTAAAAAAGTTTTCCTGATTTTCAAGGATGATCTGCGACTCGGCAGTGTATCGCGATGTGATCATCGAAACGATGACCCACGAGAGAATGAATGCGGCGCATGTCGGCACGATGATGAAGGCTCGCTTGCGGGCCAGCGTCCCCCAGAGAGCACGTATGTCGATCTCGCCGGAGCGATCTTCCCGCTCCAGGTCAGAACCGAATCCGCTGTCCATACCGCTGCTCCACCTATCACAAAGCTGACAGCCCCTCGGAAGGCCCGGAGCTTGTTTCCGTCAGTTGATTCCGCCGCGCGTGCTTCGCGCCGCGTCAGTCAAGCAGAGTTATGGTTGAAGCGAGGTTAATGGGTGCCGCAAATCGGGACGAGAGCTTTTGTTAACCATGATTATTTAAAACTCGGGACGTGAACCATGCGTAGCAGTGACCAGATTTTAACTCTCGGCGGGGACCATGCGGCACGTCATCCTAACCTTTTGCCTCGTCATGTCCGTGATGCTCGAAAGCTGCGCTGTGCCGCAGCATATTCCTTATTTCGATGTTGATCCCTCGTCGCCCTACACACTGGCTGGCGGGGACCGGCTCCGCATCATCGTGTTCGGGCAAGAGTCTTTAAGCAACTCCTACGCGGTCGATGGCTCCGGGCATATCTCCATGCCATTGATCGGCATTGTCCAAGCGGGAGGCCAAACGACAGTCTCGCTCGCGAGGCGAATCGAAGCTCAATATCGCAATGGTTTTTTGCGCGAACCGCGCGTCTCGGTCGAGGTCGAAGCGTTCCGGCCCTTCTTCATTCTGGGAGAGGTTACAGCGCCAGGCCAATATCCTTTCGTCAGCGGCATGACCGTGGAAACGGCGGTCGCTATCGCAGGCGGCTTCACCCCGAGAGGCTACAAGGGCGCCGCCGATCTGACCCGCACAATCGATGGACAGCCCTATAAGGGCACCGTGCCTGTGACCCAGCCTGTCCGTCCGGGCGACACGATCCTCATTCGCGAACGGTTCTTTTGAGGCCGATGATGGATCGCTCGACAGCCTCTGAGTCAATCGGGCATGCCGGGCCGAAGCTGCGGATCCTTCACATATTGCGCGCACCTGTCGGAGGACTTTTCCGGCACGTTCTCGACCTCACACAAGAGCAGATAGCGCGCGGGCACGATGTCGGGCTCGTCACGGACTCGACAACCGGAGGCGATCACGCGGCCGATATCCTTGCACGGCTCAAGCCATCATTGGCGTTGGGTGTGATGCGAATTCCCATGTCCCGGCAGCCCAGCCCTCTGGATATTTTCACGGCGTTAAGAGTTAGCCGGCATGCCTCCGCGCTTTCGGCCGATGTCATTCACGGGCATGGCGCCAAGGGCGGCATATTTGCGCGCTTTCCGAGCCTTTGGCCCAGCAGCCATCCGGTTGTAAGAGCTTATACACCGCATGGCGGCAGCTTCAGCATCACAATTCCCAAGAAGATGCAGCGCTTTTATATGCTCGTCGAACGCCTCTTCGATCATATGACGGATGCTTATCTTTTCGAAAGCGCCTTCGTGGCCAAGCGTTTCGCCGACAACATAAAAACCACCGAAGCCGTCGCGCGGATTGTTCCAAATGGAATCAGCTCTTCTGAGTTCGTACCGGTTGATCCCCTGCCGGACGCAGCGGATCTCCTGTTCGTCGGCGAGTTACGCCAGCAAAAAGGTGTGGCTGTTCTCATCCAGGCCATGGTCGAACTGACGCCCATCTTTGGCAAGACGCTTCGAGTCGTCCTCGTTGGAAATGGACCCGATAAAGACAAGTTTGTCGCGCAAGTAAAAACTCTCGGTCTTGAAGCTCAGGTCACGTTCAAAAGCGCGATGCCCGCGCGCGATGCATTCAAATTAGGACATATTCTCGTGCTGCCGAGCTTCAGCGAATCGTTGCCTTATATCGTGCTCGAAGCGGCCGGCGCGCAGCTTCCGATTGTTGCAAGCGATGTCGGCGATATCGGACATATTCTCGCGTCTCA
>Ga0116227_10015930_pt1 | contig 10991 bp, 10 predicted proteins | sample S1TSphgellanicum_FD_89693 | JGI IMG/M metagenome (GOLD analysis project Ga0116227, IMG submission 89693) | Host-associated microbial communities from peat moss isolated from Minnesota, USA - S1T2_Fb - Sphagnum magellanicum MG | ecosystem: Host-associated > Plants > Peat moss > Unclassified...
GATGGACGAGCTTCTTCGGCTCGCCCGTGGCCGGGATGAAGTAGTACCAGCGGCGCGTTACAAGCTGACCCTCGGGCAGGCCGAGGATGCGGTAGGCCAGCGGGTCGCGGTAGTGGTGGTCGTAGAAGAGCCAGCCGTCGAGGTGCGCGGAGGCGAGGGCGGATTGGATTGCCGACAGATCCATGAGCAGATTTTATAGTGGTCGAGAGTCACCTACTGGCGCGCTGCCGTAGTTCCTTGTGCTTCGTTATGCGGCGATAAAATCTCGATATTCATCAGCCTTTCTAAAGATTGCCGAAGATCCCCAACATCTCCCATGCGAACAAACTGAACGCCGTCGCGCTGCGCGATGCCAGATGCCTCGGTGGTGATAACCGGAATGCCGGAGGCCATAGCTTGCAACAGCGCACGCGGACGATCTTCCAAGAATGCCGGTTGGATGACAGCGGCGATGCCGAATCCCTCGGCGATGCCGCGACGATTGCTTATGTCACCCCAAAAATCAGGGCCTTCCAGCTCCGATCCTGTCCAAATGACTTCCAGCGGTAAACCTTGAAGCGCCTCGCGCAGGACATACGCTCCCTTGCGCGCGGTCACTGGGCCAGGAAAGAGGATGCGAGGCGTTGCACCGTCAGTTTGAAGGAAGAATGGTGCCGCATTGGGAACAATCCAATCGAGCAGGCGAGCCTTATTTGGGAACAGAGCTGCGACTTCGAGGTGCGGAGTTACTATATTAGCGGCTGCATTAAGAGCTTCGTCTTCCGCTGCGAGCATGCCTTCGCCGACCCTGAAATCAGCGGCTGTGAGGCTCTGGGGCCATCTTGCAGAAACCTCGTCCAATCTCGCTTGCAGGAGACGCATTGGAAGACGTCTCATAAGGACATCGAAGGTTCTGCCCCCCAGAGCGCCAGATTGCCAGAGCGCAGGAAGCATCGTCTGATCAACCACGAGATGGCCGACGATGTATGGAAGTCTTGCAGCCATCGATGAGGCCATGCGCGCACTGGCTCGAAGCAGTTCGGTTTGGCGCGACGCTCCTTGAGACGAAAGACGCCGTAACTTCAATGATCGCTTGAAGACTTCTAGGGGCTCCGTTCTAACTTGACCGAATCCCTTGGTCGACCATGCATATTGAGGCCACTTCAAACGCGATCCATCGATCGGCGCACATAGCAAATCGCCATTCCGGCGCATTTGCTGAAGGTAGCTATCAAACTCAGGCCAAAAGGCGTCCACCAAGAATGCTTGTGTCTGCTCGGGCGCTACCGGCAGGGATTCATACCTTGAGCAATCAACTTTTTGGCACGTCGAACAGGTAATGGAGCCAACTGTCGCACCACGATATTGGTCCGGTTCTGATATTGCCGGTGGAATTACATGCAAGGAATTCGAGCCGCTAATACTATTTTCATAGAGAAACGCGGCGACCAATTCGGTACCGGTCAGCTTCAGATCTAATTGCAGGCGGTTTTTCGGCCGAAAGCGAAGATCGATATAGTTCCAAGCGACTGTGGCATCTCGTAATGGACTCTCCGGGAGCCGCACCGAATGTGGATGCCGTTCGACGATCTCGCAGCCGCTACGCAAAGCCAACTCATAGAGCGCATTTGAGATCTGACAGAGGCCGCCTCCTACTGCGGGTACGACGCAACCGAGTTGGAGCATCCGTCCTGAAACAAAGCCACGTCGGCTAGTCGGCCGCCCGACCTGACGCCAGAAGCTAAATATCTCGCCGGCTGGAATCTCAGCGCCGTCGAGGCGGCGTAACGCTATGCGCAGGTTCTCCGCCTTGCCCAGTTCGTAGGATTTCTCTTCTACTCGGTCGTCCACGTAGAGGGGAGAACGGATTTCGATTCGTTCGAATGCCCGCGCAATTGGACTTTGCTGTGGCCAGCGACGGGCTGGTTCTCCAAGATCGACGATTAATCGCCCGAGGCGCAGAGCCTGAACCTTGGTGAAGTAAAGAAGTTGATCTGGCAAAGTCTGGCGTTCGCCCACATGCGATTCCTTAATAGCCTTGAGTGATGATACTGGTTCTCTCAGGAAGCTGTGGGCATCCGTTGCGATACACCAAAGGTGGCACGTGAAGGTTGCTGATCGGCTAGACTGCGCCAAAGGGCTCGGCTAGACTTGGGGTAGCTCTGCTATCTGTTGAATGATAGTTGTTGCGACCGCAAGCTGCCTGGCCTCATCCGCCAACTGCCATAGCCCGGTGGAGATAGGAAGCGGACCGGATTTCCGCACGACATGCTGGGCCAGATTCTGACGCCGTCAGCATAGACCGCAAGCAGCCTTCGAGGGAACTCTCCAATCCATGCGAGCAGCGCGATACCTGATTCCCTTCCTTGTATCTTCGGTGCTCTTCGGCGGATTGACGCTGACGCTGGTGCGGGAGGGGATCCATCACAATGCGGGGACCTTCACGTATCCGCTGGACGACGCTTATATCCATATGGCGGTGGGCCGGAACCTGGCGCTGCATGGTGTGTGGGGGATAACGCCGCATGAGTTCTCCGGTGCGTCGTCGTCGCCGGGATGGACGCTGCTGCTGGCGGCGCTGATCCGGCTGACGGGCGTTCATGTGATGACGCCGCTGGCGGTAAATGTGGCCGCGGGCTTCCTGCTGCTGCTGGCGGGGAGCTTTGTGCTGGCCCGGGCGCTGCCCCTGGCGACGGTCCCGTTTCTTGCGGCGGCGGTCTCGGCGCTGGTCGTGGTAATGCCGATGCCGGGGCTGGCTACGATCGGGATGGAGCACATGCTGCACAGCGTGGCTGTAGTCTGCCTGGTCGCCGTCGGCTCCTGGATCATCTCGCGGCGGCTAAAGGAAGAGATTCCCGCGGCGGCGGGGGCCGCTCTGGTTGCCGGGGCCATGGTGTGCGGGGCGCTGCGCTACGAGAGCTGCTTCGCGATCGCCATCATCGCCGGATTGCTGCTGGTCCGGCGGCGGTCCTGGCTGGCGATCCTGATGTGTCTTGGCGCGGCGGTCAGCCCGGCCGCCTATGGGATTTACTCGTACGCTCACTCGGGGATACCGCTGCCGTTTTCGGTGGTGATGAAGACCTCCGAGCAGGGCCCGAACGCGAATGCGCTGCTGAACTCCCCGGTATCGCCGATTGTTCTGGTGCTGGCGGTGGCGTTTCTGCTGCGGCTGGCGCGGCGGGGGAGTCTGCCCGAGGCGGAGCGCGAGCCGTTCTGGAGCTTCGGGCAGACGTACCTGCTGATTGCGCTGGCGACGACGGTCATCCAGGCGGAGCTGGGGCCGATCGGCTGGCTGCTGCGCTATGAATCTTACCTGTATGCGATGGGGACGGTGGCGTTTGCGCTGATACTGGGCGAGGAGCTTGCCTGGCACAAGACGGCAGGCCGGCCGATCTTCGCGGGCGGGGCGCGGTGGGTGGGGATGGCGCTGGGCGTCCTGATGCTGCCCGTGGGGATCGACCTGTTCCACCGGGTGCATCATGGCTGGACGGATGTGGCGACATCGATGCACGACCGGTATGTGGAGCATCTGCCCCAGGCGCTGATGGTGGAAGAGACGATGCCGCATGGGGTGGTCGTCGCGGTCGATATCGGGTTTCTGGCCTACTACGCGGACGACCTGCGGATTCTCGATCCGCTGGGGCTGGGGAGCCTGAAGCCGGTGCAGTTGAAGCTGAGCCACGGCAATCGGTCGTGGGGGTTCCTCGATGGCTGGGCGAGGCAGGAGAAGGCGCAGCTCGCGATCCTGCACACAGATTTCCCGGGAACGCCGCGGCTGGACGACTGGACCCTCGTCGAGGCGTGGTGCTTCCCCAGCAACTGGGTGTTTCAGAACCATGTCGAGAGTTTTTATGCGCCGGATGCGAAGTCGGCGGAGAGGTTGAGGGAGGGTCTGGCGAAGTTTACCCAGGTGCCGCCGGAGATCGTCCGGTACCGGTTTCCGCTGGATGGAACGTCCCCCCCGGAGCCGCAACGGAATGCGATCGCGGAGTGCCCGGTGCCGGCAAGCGAGGCTGGGGGCACGGCCAAGGTGCATTAGGAGCTTGCTGTTGCGGGGCGTGATGCAGGGTGCGTCGTTGCCGGGCTGCTCGGCGCCGAGGACGTTACGACGGGGAGCCCAGGTCGCAAGATCGAGACCTGGGGCACCCAGATCCGTGACGATGGTTACTTCGTGATCTTGACGAAGCGGTCTGTGGTCTCCCAGCGGACATGGAGTTCGGTGCTGGCTGGCGTGGTGTTCTCGAAGGTGATCGACATGACCTCCTGCGGGGTGGCGACGGGCTTGGCCAGCATGGGGATGCGGCCGAGGTCCTGGTTGATGTCATACTCGGTGCCCCACTGGCCGGTCTGCTTGTTGACGATCAGGAGCCACTGCTTCTCGCTGGGGTAGGTGTAAAGCGTGTGGGTGCCGGCGGGGACGAGCAGGTCGCCGAAGTGCAGGTCGGCGGAGGTGGTGAGGGTGGTGGCGGCGTTCGCGCCGGTGCGCCACCAGCGGCCGTAGGGCACGAGGCCGCCCATGATCTTGCGGCCGCGCATGGAGGGCGCGTTGTAGGCGACGCCGATCTTCGCGTCTCCGAGGGCGACCGAGGCATTGGCCGGCGGGCTCAGCATGGGTTTGCCGGATTCGGGCTTCATGCCGCCCATCTGGCCGGTCTGGGTACAGCCGAGGACGGGCAGGGCGAGGCTGGCGGCGGCGAGGAGCAGGGTGCGGGCGGCTGTGCGGAGGAGCATGGGGATGGGGGTCTCGCTTTCGATTTCGCGGCCGCTGATGGGCCTCTCTGATGCTGAGGCGCGGCGGCGTTGGTGTCAACTGGGCTGGTGGCAAGTGGGCGGGTGGTTCTGGAGCTGGCTTGGGTGCGGTTCGGCTGAAGAGGGTGCGAAAGGCTTCTCACTGCTCCCTGAGCAAGAGGGCTGGATCGATGCGCAGTGCCCGCCTTACCGGGCCGGCCACGGAGAGCACTCCCGTCAAAGCCATCGTCGCCACCACCGCGGCGATCACCAGCGGGTCCTGCGCCGAAGCGTGATAGACGACCGCCGAGAGCAGGCGGCTTGCCGCCACGCCCAGCAGAATTCCCGCCGCGGAGCCGCTCGCCAGCAGCACGAGCATCCTTCCCAGCGCCGCCGCCAGCACCTGCTTTCCCTGCGCCCCGAGCGCGACGCGAATGCTCAGCTCGCGCAGCCGCTTGCTGACCGTGTACGAGGCCAGACCGAAGGTCCCCGCAACCGACAAGAGCAGCCCGAAGGCCCCGAAGAGACTCAAAGCCGCCGTCGCCACCTGTGCGGGAAAGAAGGAGAACGCGATGGCCGAGGTCCAGGACTCCGACGCCTGGATCGGAATCGACGAGTCGAGGTCGCGCATCACCTGGCGCACCGCGGGCGCAAGCTCCGCCCCGTCACCCTGCCCCCGAACAATCAGGTCGATGGCGGCGTCGCCGGTCTGGGTGATGGGATAGAAGAGCGCCGGGCTGGGATGTTCGCTGAGATAGAAGTACTTGCCGTCGCCCACGATGCCGACAATTTGCACGAGCTGGCCGTGGCTGTTCTTGAAGGACCGGCCGACGGCTTCCCGATAGGTTGAATGGAACATCCTCTCAGCGAAGTTGCGGTTGACCACGGCCACCAGCGGCGTCTTCTTCGTGTCCGCGAAGCTCACGTCCCGCCCGGCGAGCAGCGGCGTATCGGCCGCGGCGAAGTATCCCGGCGAGACGTCGTAGATATACGTATCGAAGGCCTTGGTCGAGTCCTTGAACTCGGTGGCCTGCTGGGGAAAGACATCCGTGGTCGATGGGTTGGAGAGCGGCGTCGTGTTCCCATAGCCGGCCGCCTTCGCCCCCGGCAGTTGCGCGACCCGCTCGAGGATCCGGCGCTGCATCCGGTCGGCGGCATCGCCGGAGTACCCGGCCTGGCTTAGGTCGAAGCGCGTGAGGATGGCGTTGCGGGGCTGGAATCCCAGGTCGCTCGACATCGCCTTCGTCATGCCGCGCAGAGCGACGAACGCCGCCGTCACGGTAACGCAGCAGAGCGCGATCTGCCCGGCGAGCAGGACGTCGCGCAGCGCCCAGCGCCTGCCGGCGGAGGTCTGGCTTCCGCTCTTGATCGCCTCGTTGGGATCGGTCTTGAAGATCTGCCGCAACGGGATCGCCCCGAAGACCGCGCCGGAGAAGACCGCGATGAGAAACGACACCACGATCAGCGACGGCTGCGGCTCTACATTGAACTGGATGGGATAGTCGGTTGGCGGATGCCACTGCGCCATCCCCGCGAGCGCCATCCAGGCCAGGCCGCACGCGCACGCGCCGCCGAGGAGCGAGATCAGGAGGGCCTCGACCAGCACCTGCCGGAGCACCCGCCAGCGGCTCGACCCCACCGCCATGCGAATGGCGATCTCGCGGCCCCGGTCCGCCGTCCGCGCCGCGAAGAGGCTGCCGAGGTTCGCGCACGCCGCCACCAGCACGATGCCGCCGAGCACCATCACCCCGGCGAAAAACGCCCGCGCCTGCTTGTCGATGAAGTCGCCGATATGCCCCGGCCGCGACAACTTCAGCCCAAGCCCTTCTTCCTGCACGGGATACTGCTTCCGCTCCCGCGCGGCGATCGTGTCCAGGTCCGCCTGCACCTGCGGCAGCGTCACGCCGTCCTTGACGCGCGCGATCACAAAGACCCTTCTGCCATGCCGTTCGTCGAGCCAGCTGGTGCCTTCAAGCGACGCCTGTTGACCAGGGGAACAAAGATCTCCCACTGGATGATCTTCTCCGAGCCGTGGAATCCCTCCGGAGTCACTCCAACGATGGTGTAAGGCTGCTTGTTGATCCGCACCAGCTTCCCCACGATGTTGGGGTCGCCGCCAAACTTGCCCTTCCACGCCGCCCATGTGATGACCGCGGCATCGGACGCTCCCGGATGGTCATCGTCCGAACGCTGCAGCAGGCGCCCAAGGGCCGGCTTGATGCCCAGCACCTCGAAGTATTGCCCGCCCGCCTCAAGCCCCCACATCACGCTGGTGTTGCCGTTGGACTCCACGCCGAAGACCTGTCCGACATCCCCGGCCACGGCGGAGAAGACCGAGTTGTTGTCGCGGATGTCCCGCGCTTCGGGATAGGAGAAGACGGGATACGCCAGCACCGTCGTTCCGAGCTGCCACACCTGCTCGGCGTGCGGCACATCGATCGGCCGCAGGATCAACGAATCGAGCACGCCGAAGACGATGACATTCGCCGCAATCCCCAGCGCCAGAGTCAGCACCGCGGTAAGGGCGAAGCCGGGAGAACGAAGCATCTGGCGAAACGCGAAGCGCAGGTCCTGCAGCAGACTGTTCATGGGGACGGCCTCCGGATGATGATCTGGATTGGCGATGCGGGCCCGCGCCGTGCAAGAGCAATCCTGCAGCCAAACGATCCTCGGCGCAACTCGATGACAACGAAGACGCTTGTCCTGACCGATTCTTTCGCGTGACGGGAGAAGACTGTCCGGTCTTGCCAAAGAGTGTCCGTGAATGGACAGCCTGCCCGCCTCGCATTCATGCCACAATGCACGATACGTGTTCGCCAGCCTGTCGTATGGGCCCCGCTCTCACGCCACTCATACTACGAAAGCGAGCGCGGCGCGAGGCAATCGGAGTGCGATGAAGGCTGCCGGTCTTGAGAGTTGTCTTCGAGAGGAACTCGAGCGGATGCACCCGGCCAGCTTCGCATGGGCGCTCTGGTGCTGCGGCCGGCGGCGCGAAGAGGCGGAGGAAGTCTTGCAGAGTGCATACCTGAAGGTGTTCGAGGGCACGGCCCGATTCCGCGGTGACTCCAGCCCGCGGACGTGGTTCTTCGGCGTCATACGGCGGACGGCCGCCGAGCAGAGACGGCGGCGATGGCTGCGGCAGCAGTTGCTGGAGCGCTGGTTCGTTGCGCCATCAGAGGCGTCTTCCGCGCCCGATCCAGAGACCGCAGCCGCCTCGTCCGAGAGCGGCCGCGCGCTGCTTCAGGCGCTCGGCGGTCTCTCGACGCGGCAGCGCGAGGTGCTGCACCTCGTCTTCTACCAGGAGATGACCATCGAGGAGTCGGCGCGCATCCTGAAGATCTCGCTCGGCACCGCCCGCACCCACTTCGCGCGCGGCAAGCGACAGCTTCGCCTGGCCTTGGCCGCTTCAGACTTCGTTCCGCACGAGAGAAAGGAGCGGAGCTCATGACGATCCCCGGCGGTCCCAGTTCCCAGCGCGGTCCGAGCGACGAGGAGCTGCGCGAGCTCTTCTCCGTCTTGCGGAGCGAGGACGAAGCCCACGTCCCGGCCTTCATGGCCGAACGAGGAAGACGGCGCAATGGACCTCCCTTGCCGTCTGGATGGCGTCTCGCGACCGCCTCCGTCTTCGCAGCCACGGTCCTCGCAGGCACGGTCTTCGCCGCGCTCCTCTGGCTGCGGCAGGGGCCGCCACGCACCCCCGGCGTGCCCGGCCGAGGCCCTGTGCCGGTCATCTCCATTACCGAGTGGAAGCCGCCGACGGACTTTCTGCTGAACACGCCCGGACGCGAGATCCTGCGAACCGCGCCAGTTATCCGACTGCAGCCTTACCTGAACTCAACCGGTGCACAGGCGAACCGCAAGCCGAAGACGCTGTCGACGCGAAGATCGCCAGGATCGCGAAGATCGCCAACCCCACTCCCCCAGTAAGCCCCTTGCTTTACAACTCCACTCGCCCAAGGAGAAACAATCATGAAATCCCGAATGGTCCTGCTTGTTCTAGCGGTATGCTGCACTCTTTCCTGGGGACAATCTCCCTGGGGACAATCGCCGCAGCCGGGCGACGATCCCATTGCCCAGAACCTCTTCGCGCCTGAGTTGGTGATGCAGTACCACCAGGAGATCGCGCTGAGCGACAGCCAGGCGAAGGCCATCAAAGAGGCGATCGGCAAGGCGCAGGGGAAGTTCCTCGATATGCAGTGGGACTCGCAGTCCGAGACGGAGAAGCTGGTGCAACTGCTGAAGGCCAAGCCGGTGGATGAGACGGCCGTGCTCGCGCAGCTGGACCGCGTGCTGGCGCTCGAACGTGAGATCAAGAAGACGCAGATATCGCTGCTCGTCCGCATCAAGAACGTCCTTACAGACGCGCAGCAGGCGAAGCTGATGGAGCTTCGCCGCAGACCGTGAGCGTCGCGCCTGACGAAGTGCACGGTCACCATCCCCTTCGCCACATCGAACAGCTTCTCGATCGCCAGTCAGGACGTGAGGCAGATCACGCGATAAGGCGCGCATCTGCGCTACCATCGACCACATGCCGGACGTTCTCGCAAGTGAAGATAGAGCCGTGTCCGACGGCGACCCCACTGAAAGCACCGACGAAGATGCCTAAACGCGCAGCCTTGGGCGGCCGTCACCGCGGCGCATATCTCGCCCTGATTATCCTGACGATCATCGCGGGACTGGTGCTGCGGCGCGTCCCGCTGGGCCTGCCGTTCGTGGTCGTGAAGTTCGGCGGATCGATGCTCTGGGCCATGATGATCTACTGGATCTTCGCGGCAATCCGGCCGGCGGCGAGTTCCACCGGCATCGCTGTCAACGCGGTCCTGTTCGCCGCGGCGGTCGAGTTCTTCAAGCTCTACCATGCGCCGGTGCTCGACGCCTTCCGCCGCACGCTGGCTGGAGCGCTGCTGCTGGGCCGCTTCTTCTCGTGGTGGGACATCGCGGCGTATCTGGCGGCCGTCGCCCTCGCCATGACGATCGACAATCGCCTCATCCGGCGGGGCGGCCGCTAAGACCTCCGGCCGCGGAAGCGGTTCGCCAGCAGGAACTCCTCGCGCAGCTCCGGGGATTTGAGGTTCTCGCGGATATGCTGGAGCCGCTGTTCGAGGGCCAGCAGCGTCGCCGCCACCGGTGCGGTGTTCGACAGGGCGACATCGCGCCACATGCTGTACGGGCTTGCCCCCAGGCGCGTCGTCTCGCGCAGGGCGCGACCGCCGATGGCGTCGATCTCCGCGCGGCCGGCGGGATCGTTGGCGAAGGTGTCTTCAAGCAGGGCGGCGAGGGCAGTCGAGAGCATCTGCGGCAGATGGCTCACCCAGGCGCAGATCGCGTCGTGCCGCGCGGCGTCGAGATCGAGGGTGCGCGCGCCGAACCTCGCGACCCAGCCGCGCCATTCCGTCTCAAGGTCGGAGGTTTCAGAGGTCGCGGGAGTGAACAGCCAGGTCGTCCCGCGAAACAGCCCGGCCTCCGCCAGCGCCGCGCCGCCGGACTCCTTGCCCGCCATGGGATGTCCGGGGAGAAACGACGCTCCGGCAGCCGGAAACAGCCTCGCGGCCGCTTCGGCAATCTGTAACTTGGTGCTGCCGACATCTGTCACGAGCTGCCCGGTCTTCAGCACTGGAGCGAGCAGATGCATCCAGTCGAGAATCGCCAGCACCGGCACGGCAAGTACGACGACATCCGCCTCCCGCGCGACTCTCAGCGCCTCCGCGCGGCTGTGCGCGAAGCTGTCGATGGCACCGAGAGCGAGCGCTGCTTCCAGCTCGGAGGCGCTGGCGTCGAACGCGGCGATCTCACCCGGAAAGCCAGCCTCGCGCAGCGCCAGCCCTACCGAAGCCCCGATCAGACCAGCTCCGATGATGAGGATGCGATGGATCATTCGATGGAAGGCTTGCCCGCGCGCGTCGAGAACAGCGCCGCCTCAACGATGGTAGCAAAGCCGCTGTTATCGCCGCGCGTGTGCGAGGCAATCGAGGCGTCGATCATCTGCTGCTGCGTGAACCCGGTGCCGACGAGCGACCACGAGAGGGGGTGTCCGGCGTGCAGCCCAAGCTGCCGGATGAACTCCCGCTGCGTGCGGCCGTTGCCCTCGCGAAAGGGATGGATCGCGTTGATCTCGCCAAGATAGAAGGCCGCGCGTTCGACGAAGGCGGGAGCACCGAGGCCAGCAAGCAGCTTTTCCTTCGCCAGCCTGTCGAAGAGCTCCTTCAGAGCGCCTGCGATATGCATCGCGGGCCCGAAGTTCGCATTGCCCTTGGAGATGTTGACGACGCGGAACTCTCCGGCCC
>Ga0116227_10015931_pt1 | contig 10991 bp, 10 predicted proteins | sample S1TSphgellanicum_FD_89693 | JGI IMG/M metagenome (GOLD analysis project Ga0116227, IMG submission 89693) | Host-associated microbial communities from peat moss isolated from Minnesota, USA - S1T2_Fb - Sphagnum magellanicum MG | ecosystem: Host-associated > Plants > Peat moss > Unclassified...
GCCATCTTAGGCTGGGAGCCCAAAGTTGGCCGTGCCGAAGGTTTGAAGATCACTTATGAATACTTCAAATCCCTTCCCGATAAGGAAATTCAACACAAAGATTTTACTTACTACAATAAATAAGTAACCCTTATTCTTCACAATAAAAAAGGCTGCCTCAATTTGAAGCAGCCTTTTTTGTTATTCTGATTATTCTAATTATCCTTTTGGATTCAGAGCTTCGGTAATACGCTCAGATAGATCTTGTAAGTGGTACTTAGTCAATGTGTCGGTAGTGCCAGATAATGCACCTTTGATCATTGTATTGATCTCGCGCAGTTGGCCTTTAGTTACCGAAAATACATCACTGTCTTCAGCATCAGCATCGCTGCTTCCACCGCCACCCCCTCTTCTTCTGCCACCACCGGCTGCTAATGCAGCTGCGGGATCAGGTGCCGGAGCAGGAGTGATCAGGTCGATAAGTTTACCAACGTACAGTTTTTGCAGGTTACGGCGATACACATCAACAGCTTGGTTAGCCTTAACTTCTTTAAACACAATGCCATTCATATCGCTGTAAAAATCAGTGATTTTGTAAGCAGATGCACCATCAGCAGCTTCGGCAGCTATCAGTTTGTATAGCGTGTGGTTAGTTAGCAAACGGTTTAATACAGCCTCCTGGCGAGACGAAATAATTTGCAACGGATTGCCTTGAGTGTTCTTTAAAATACCCTCTTCTAGTAACCATTTAGGTGTAGTAAACAATTGCTCATCCAAAAACGCCATCGCTTCTTTTTGAGTTGCAGCAGGTGTGTATTCATATACAGTGCCGGCTTGCTCAACAGTTTTAGGGTTCTCGTAAATACCACCAATGTTTTTGGCTACATGGCCCATATAACGACCAAATTGGGTAGTTAACTGACCATACATGTTGGTCAGATCTTCATACTGCTCGTTAGGCTCACGTGTCCACTCAGGTAACTTAACAATAATGCGTTTCAGGTTTTTGATACCATAAGCGCTCGCCTTCATCGCGTTATCGCTCAAATCCTCATTTTGTGAATGCGGATCATCAGGGTTAGTTTCGGTACCAAACCATAGGCGTCTGTTTTTGGCGCTTTCAATGGTCATTTTATTCAATACAGGTATTTCGGCTTCAGCGCTTTTTACACCTGGCAAAATTCTGTATCCCCATTCAATAGCCCATTTATCATAATCACCAATGCGTGGGTATAAACCAGCTTTGGTAATATTATCTTCTGGTTGTGCAACGTAGTTAAAGCGGGCATAATCCATAATTGATGGTGTGTGGCCGTTAGCTTCAACAAAAGCCTTGTTACGTAACATCTCAACAGGTACAGTAGAGCTTGAACCAAAGTTATGGCGTAAACCTAAAGTGTGGCCAACTTCGTGTGATGATACAAAACGGATCAGATCGCCCATCAACTCATCACTAAAGTGCATAGTACGTGCACGTGGATCAACGGCTGCGGTTTGTATAAAGTACCAATCGTGAACCAATTTCATTACGTTATGGTACCAGTTAATGTGCGTTTCCATGATCTCGCCACTGCGTGGATCTGCAATATTTGGTCCGCTGGCATTCTCAGTTTCTGATGGTTTGTAAACAATGGCCGAGTGGCTTGCATCGTCTAAACTCCAGGTAGAATCTTGTTTAGCTGTTGGGGCCATTTTAGCTATGATCGCGTTTTTAAAGCCTGCTTTTTCAAAAGCTTTTTGCCAATCGTTAACACCTGCTATTAAATATGGTACCCATTTTTTAGGAGTAGTTGGGTCAATATAATATACAATTTGTTTTTTAGGCTCCACCAGTTCGCCGCGTTTGTATTTGGCCATATCTTCTGGTTTAGGCTCCAAACGCCAGCGATGTATCAGCTCAATATTTTTAACACCTTGTGGGTTGGCATCAAAATCAACATAGCCACTTGCAAAATAACCTACGCGGTTATCAAAGTAACGGGCCATCATTGGCTTTTTAGGCAATATCAATAAAGATGTATTCAACTCAACCGTAGCTGTTGGGGCATAAGGATTATTAGCACCACCACCTGTTGGTGCAGGAGTGCCACCGCCACCACGTCCACCAAAGCCACCCGCTGCTGCCGATAAAGTATAAGTTTTTACAGTAGTGATTTCAACATTGGTAGGGAAACTTTTTACACCCTCAATATAACTGCGATCAGCCTGTAAATTACCTAAACGGATACGGGCTTTAGCTCCAGCCGATCCAAAAAAGAAGATCTCGCTATCGCCATTGATGTAATCAGTCATGTCGATCACGCTGCCCTTACCATCCGGTGAATAAGCTGCGATGTTAAAAGCCGATGATATAGCCTGTATGTTTGAACGTTGCACAGCCTGATACATTGATTTTGTGCTATCCGGGCTGTAAGTGCTGTACGATATTTTGCGCATAAAAATGCGGCTTGCAGGACCTTTTTCAAAGGTAATTACCGTGCTTCCGATTTGATCGCCTGCGTAACCATCGGCAGCCCTAACATCGGCACCAGCTTTTGAAATACGGCTTACCACCAGTATCTCACGGTTCAACACGCTATCCGGAATTTCGAAATAGAACTTATCGTCTACTTTGTGGGTTTTAAATAAACCGGTGCGGCTGATAGCCTTTTCGGTAATAACGGTTTTGTAAGGGCGTGGCACAGCTCTTACAGCAGCTTGTCCACCAAAGCCACCAGCTCTTCTGCCAGTTGAGTCAGCTCCGGCACCAGCGCCGCCGCCTCTTTGAGCTACGGCCGCTCCGCTTATCGCGGTAACCGCTAAAAATACAGCGAGTAATTTTTTGTTCATATTTATGTGTTTAAATCAAATAATAATCCAGTAGGTAAATATAATAGCTTGCTCAACAATAATTTAAGTATAACCTGAATGTTACAAACTTGTAAAGAATTTAATTCTGAAAATTAATGATATTGTAAAATTAACTATTGATAACATTAAAATAACCAAAGGTAATAGTACATAACTAAAAGTAATGAGATGTGATATTCAAGGCAGGGCTGCCTCAAAAGGGGGATAAAATAAGATATTTAAAATCTTCTCCACCGCGTAATTGAGGCGATAGTGTGGCAATCCTCAACTATGCAAGTCAATGATTTTGCTTGAACTTAATTCCCAGGAGAAAATATAAATCAATCATTACTCACAAGGAGTGGGGGGATAAAGTAAGATGTTTTTTCAAATAACAATCGGTGTAATCCTGATCTTAATCAGTGAAATCCCAATAATCAAATATACAAAAAAGCCTCCGGAATAGCAATTCCAAAGGCTTTTATAATTAATCAATCTAGTTAATATCCAACAGTAAAACGTTGTTTAATAAACTTCGGCTCTTCCAATTCATTGATCAAAGCATCTGCATAATCATCATATGTAATACGACTATTACCATCAGCATCAAACACCGGGTTATCTTCAGCAATAGTGTATTTACCAGTTTTAGCACCAGGCTCAATTATGATCGCCGGACTAAAAAACGTCCAATCCAAATCATTCTCATTACGGAAAACCTCTAACGATTTACGCTGCTCATCAGCACCCGCTTTCCATTCAGCCGGGAAGTTAGGTGTGTCAACCAACTGCACACCCGGAGCAACCTCCAGACTACCCGCGCCTCCAACATTGATCAGGCGTTTCACACCGGCCTTTTTAGTAGCCTCAACTACCGACTCTGCCACCGGCGTAAACAACGAATAAGTCTCAGGCTTAGCCCAATTAATCCCAAACGAACTGATCACCGCATCATGGCCTTTCAATAATTCAGCCAGTTCATCCGTGTTCAAAGCATCACCCTTAACCCAGGTCAGGTTATCGTTTTGTAACGTTGCCGATGACGGGTTACGTGCTATCCCGGTAACTACATGCCCGCGTGTTAAAGCCTCATTGGCTATTCTCGAACCAATATTTCCGTTGGCTCCAATAATTGCTACTTTCATTTTCTTGTTATTTTTAGTTTATGATTTTTATTAAATTGTAATAAATTATGTTACAGTTATGTCCAAAAAAAAGGTTAATCAAAGCGATTTAAAAATTGCGCCAGGGTAGTGCCTTTCAATTGCTCAACCATGGCTCGCTCAGCATCATCATAAAGGTTAGTTAAATGATTATCCATTTGCCTGCCGATAGGGCATTTAGGGTTTGGCGCATTCTTAGCCTGCCCCAACAATGGCGATTGCCTTACCGCTTCATACACATCCGATAAACGAATCTCTTCGGCCGCCTTATTCAAATAAGCGCCACCATTTTTGCCTTCTTTGCTATTCACCAGGTCATGCTTCCGCAGATTGATCAGTTCCTTACGTACCAAAACCGGGTTAATATTAATGCTGCTCGCCAAATAATCCGATGTCAGCACCTCACCCTTAGCCGAAGCCAAAAGTGTTAAGATATGCACCGAAATAGAAAAGCGACTGTTATTCATTACTGTAATATTTGTTATTACAGTACAAATGTAATAATTGTTTTTTGAAATGCAAGAAAACTAAAAAAATAGAATCATCATCGCGTCATTGCGAGGTGCGAAGCCATCCCTAACTTACAGAGCCGCCAGAAGGTAGAACTACCCCTTCTTCATGTACTCCGCAATATCCCGCTCATTCACATCGCCACTATTCTCAAAAGCTTCAACAATATGCTTCATTTCGACTTCGCTACGGTTCTGACTCAGTTTGTTTTTAGCTTCCAGTGATGTTACCTTCATCTCGAAAGCAACAATACCGTTCAACATCCTAAACTTAAACTCATCAGGTAAACCGTTCCATTGTTCCAAATAAGCTTCCTCATAAAATCGGATGCTCTTTTCCATCAAAGCCAGTTGATCGGCCAACTCACTCAAAATTGCAGCTTCACCATAAGCATGTACGGCGATGTAGTTCCAGGTAGGTACGCTTTGTTCCTTCTCGTAATGTTTGGGTGAGATATAAGCATGTGGTTCAGTAAAAATAACCAGCATGTTAGCTCCTAAGTCTTTAACCTGTGGATTAGCTTTCGCCAGATGCGATAAAATATAAACCTCACCATCGCGCTCTTCGGTAATAAACGGCAAATGATTAGCCACAGGCAAACCATCAGCCGAGGTAACAAGCGTACCAAAACTATACCGCTGCATAAAAGCAACAATATCAGCCTGATCAGTATTCGCAAAATGTTTAGGGATGTACATAAGATAAGATATTAGGAATAAAAAACCATGTCATTGCGAGGTACGAAGCAATCGCAAGAAGAAGATCAGTGTGTTTATCGGAAAAAATAATTTAGATCCCAGTCGATAATATCATTTTTAAGATGATCAGAAACAAAGAACCAATTAGTTTCCGAAGTGATTCGCAGATCACATCTATATTCAGTTTGGATTACGGTTACAATGTGTTGATACCACATTAAATATGTCCATTCCCTTGGTTCGGGTGAATACAGACGTTTCTTCTCATTATCCCAATGAACCTCAGTAGCAGAACGATATATCAATGTAAACTGCTCGCTTTCAGGCTTCATGCACAACTTGCCAGCATTGTCAATCATAATATCAGTAATGGTATCTGTATTTTTCATAAATCACATCTTCTATCTCATCTGATACACATCTTACATTGATTCCAGCATACTCTTCAAAACCGCCTGAGCAGCCCAAACCCTATTCCCAGCTTCATGCAACACAACAGAATTCGGTCCATCCAATATCTCCGAAGAAAGCTCCAGATCACGCCTCACCGGCAAACAATGCATCACCTTAGCATCATTCGTATCAACAAGTTTGGCGTTGGTTAACATCCAATCTTCATGCCCGGTAACTACCTTACCATAAGGCTCGTAAGCGCTCCAGTTCTTCACATAAATAAAATCAGCATCCTGTAAAGCCTCAGCCTGATTATGCGTAATGGTAGCACCCTGCGTAAAATCTTCGCACAAATTATATCCTTCCGGATGAGCGATTACAAAATCAACATCAGCCTTGCACATCCATTCCGAAAATGAATTCGGTACAGCTTGCGGCAAGGCTTTCACATGCGGCGCCCAGGTTAACACAACCTTCGGCCGCTCACGGGTTTTCAATTCGGTAATGGTTACCAAATCAGCCAAACTCTGCAAAGGATGGCGTGTTGCCGATTCCAGACTCACTACCGGTATCCCGCAAAACTCAACAAACTTATTAAAAATCTCCTCGCTGTAATCTAACTCACGGTCTTTCAACCCGGGGAAAGACCGTACACCCAAAATATCCAGATACTCACCCATTACACCCGCCGCTTCGCGGATGTGCTCAACGGTAGTGCCCTTCATTACCACGCCGTCGTTCATTTCAAGCGCCCAGCCTTCCTTGTCAATATTAATCACCATCACATTCATACCCAGGTTCAAAGCGGCCTTTTGGGTGCTCAAACGGGTACGCAAACTCGGGTTCAAAAATATCAAACCCAAAGTTTTGTTCTTACCCAAATCCTGGTTAGCATAAGGGTTTTGCTTCAAAGCCAAAGCATCAGCAACCAGTTGGTTAATGTCGGTAACGTCGTTTACAGAAGAGAATAATTTCATGTTATGGATGTATTATAAACCATGTAATCCACGCATTAGATTTGACAACTTTTTAAAAGTTGTCAAATCTTTCGAAGATCAGGTCGAAATGATATACAATTTTTTAATGTGCGGCTACCGCGCTCGCTTTCAAAACAGTACTAAAAGCCTCCAAAAACCGATCCGCGTGTGCCTTGCTCAAATTCAAAGCAGGCAACAAACGGATCACATTCGGTTTAGCCTCACCGGTAAATATCTTATGCTTAAATAGCAACTCTTTTTTCACATGCGAAAGCTCCTCAGGCAGATCGATCCCGATCATCAACCCACGTCCACGCACTTCCTTAACCTCGCTGAATTTGTTTAATTCGCTGATCAGGTATCCGCCAACCTCCGCAGCATTCTGCATTAATTTATCCTGCTCAATCACTTCTAAAACCGCCAAAGCAGCCGCGCAAGCCAAATGGTTACCACCAAAAGTAGTACCCAGCATAAAGTAAGTAGGTTTAATTTTTGGCGCGATAGAAATAGCTCCTATCGGGAAACCGTTACCCATGCCTTTAGCCATGCTGTAAATATCGGCATCAACACCGGCAAAATCGTGCGAGTAAAATTTACCTGTACGGCCATAACCGCATTGCACGCTATCGGCTATGAATACGGTGTTATTTTCATCACAAAGGGTACGGATCTTTCTTAAAAAGCTTTCGGTAGCAACCTGTATGCCGCCAACACCTTGAATACCTTCGATAATTACCGATGAGATCTGGTCTTTATTGTCCGCGAAAGCCTGCTCTAAAGCAGCCTCATCGCACCAGGGCAAAAATATAACGTTATCGGTCTCGTTTATCGGAGCTACAATCTTCGGGTTATCGGTAACAGCCACAGCCAAAGATGTACGGCCATGAAAAGCCTTTCTAAACGCGATCACTTTTTTGCGCCCGTTATAAAACGAAGCCAGTTTTAAAGCATTCTCGTTAGCCTCGGCACCCGAGTTGATCAAAAACAACTGGTAATCTTCTTTACCCGATACATGGCCCAGCTTGGTAGCCAGTTCCTGCTGCAAAGGAATCTCGATAGAGTTTGAATAAAAACCCAACTGGTGCAACTGATTCTCCAATCGATCCACATAATGCGGGTGCGTATGACCAATAGAGATCACCGCATGTCCCCCATACAGATCCAGATATTCAGTACCATTGGCATCCCAAACCAGGCTGCCCTGTCCCTTAACAATGTTGATCGGGTTGATCGGATAAACATCAAATAAATTCATCTTTTCGAGTTTTTATAAATTCTAAAAATACCATCACCGCGTCATTGCGAGCGATAGCGTGGCAATCTCTATGCTATACAGAGCGGCTTTGCATATCCAACCTGTCTATGTAGAGATTGCCACGCTGCGCTCGCAATGACGCTTTTATATTAAAACGCCACCGCCTTTAATCTCAGCCCCGCCGTTTCCGGTAATCCAAACAACATATTCATATTCTGCACAGCTTGCCCAGATGCACCCTTCAATAAATTATCCATTATACTAATAATGAAAATCTTATTCCCATGCTTCTTCACCTGCACAAAACACTTATTCGTATTCACAATCTGCTTCAAATCAATATTACGGTTGGTTACATGCGTAAACGGATGCCCATCATAATATTCAGTATAAAGCTTAGTCGCTTCTTCTTCAGTCAAATCACTCTCCGTATATATTGAAGCAATAATTCCTCTTGTAAAGTCACCACGGTAAGGCACAAAATTCAAAGCACCAACTGCCGTTGATGGCTGCAATTGCTTCAACGATTCACCAATCTCATTTAAATGCTGATGATCAAAAACTTTATATACCGACAGGTTATCATTCCTCCAGGTAAAGTGCGAAGTAGGAGATAAGCTTTGCCCAGCACCGGTCGAACCCGTAGTTGCCGTAATATGTACTTCATTAGTCAGCAAACCTTTACTCGCCAAAGGCAACAATCCCAATTGCAAACAAGTAGCAAAGCAACCCGGGTTAGCAATATTTTTAGCCATTTTGATGCTTTCTCGATTTAACTCCGGCAAACCGTAAACAAATTGCCTGAAGGTAGGCTCCGGATCAGCAGTTAAATGTTGATTCTGGAACTTTGAATTTTTACCCAACCTAAAATCCTGACTCAAATCAATGATCTTTACATGAGCCGCAATCGGGTTAGCTTCCAAGAACTTCCTCGCATCACCATGACCAACACATAAAAACAACACGTCGATCTCATCCGATAATTCACCACTGAACTTCAACTCAGTATCGCCAAACAGATCAGTGTGTACTTCATAGATGTAATTACCCGCGTTACTGTTGCTATGCACAAAAGCGATCTCAACATTGGGGTGATTCACCAAAATACGCAGCAACTCACCACCGGTATAACCCGCGCCGCCAACTACGCCCGCCTTAACCAGGGGGGAAATAGTAAGATTTTTTTCAATGTTTTGCTCCATATCCAATAGTATTATTCCCTTTCCGGGATTAACTGTTTACCCTGTCATCCTTAACCGATGGCGTGGAATACAAAATAAATTCCAGATCGGTATTGATCTTATTGCTGATAAAATGTTTCTGACCAGCCTTGATCTCAATCCCCTCATTAGGTTTTAAAGTAAACTCCTCACCATCAATTGTAAATGTTGCCCTTCCGGTCAAAATAAAAAAGAACTGGTTGGCTACTTCGTGATAGTGCAATTTCTCGCGGGTATCAGGCGGCATCAACTCTTGTTTTATCGATAACGCGTCCGTCTCCACAAAGGTCCAGCCGTAGCAATCATCCCCCCAGGTGTATTGATTGATACAGTTAGATTTTGATACCGCGCCAATAAAGGCCGGTACGGGAGAAATATTATCTTTTTCGTTATCCATTATATAATTTAAATTCCAGCTTTAGGGGGCTAATCGTTAGTTTTATTAACCTTATGGTAAATCATTACCTGGTTACCAAATATTTTTGAGAAACCTTTAACATCCTCACCACTCCACGAGTTATTCATCTCGCCATAAGTGCCGAATTTGTTCGACATCAGGTCGTGATCAGATTCGATACCAATGATCTGGAACCGGTAAGCGTTCAGCTCAACAAATACCTTACCGCTTACCTGCGCCTGGGTATCATTCAAAAACGCCTCAATGTTGCGCATGATCGGATCGTGAAACTGACCTTCGTGCAACCAGTTACCGTAGAAAGTTGATAATTGATCTTTCCAGGATAATTGCCATTTGGTCAAAGTATGTTTCTCCAAAGTATGGTGAGCTTTGATGATGATGATAGGCGCAGCGGCTTCAAAACCAACACGACCTTTAATACCTATAATGGTATCACCTACGTGGATATCACGACCGATACCATAAGGCTGAGCAATGGCCTGCAGCGCCTGAATGGCTTTGGTAGGATGATCGTATTGTGTATCGTCAATAGCTTTTAATTCGCCTTTTTCAAAAGTCAACGACAGTTTTTTAGGCTCAGTTTGTGTTACCTGTGTAGGCCATGCATCCTCGGGCAAACCCTCGTTTGATGTTAAAGTTTCTTTACCACCAACTGATGTACCCCAAATACCTTTGTTAATAGAGTATTTGTTTTTCTCGAAGTTCATCACTACACCATGTTTTTTCAAATAGGTGATCTCTTCTTCGCGGCTCAGTTTCAAATCACGAATAGGGGTCAATATCTGAACCTCAGGAACCAGAATGTTGAAGATCATATCAAACCTAACCTGGTCGTTACCGGCGCCGGTGCTACCGTGGGCAACGTATTCGGCGTTAATTTCTTTAGCGTAGTTGGCAATAGCCGTAGCCTGGCTAACACGTTCCGCACTAACTGATAAAGGATAAGTATTGTTTTTTAAAACGTTACCATAGATCAGGTAGCGGATGCAGGTATCGTAAAAGTTAACAGTCTCGTCAACTACGTGGTGACTTGTTACCCCCATTTCGTAAGCGCGTTTTTCAACAGCTTGCAGTTCTTCATCGCTAAAACCACCGGTATTTACAATTACCGAATGCACCTCCATATCAAGGTCGCGGGTTAAATAGATACAGCAGAAAGAGGTATCTAAACCACCGCTGTACGCCAATACTACTTTTTTCTTCATTGTGTTAGTTTGTCAAATGTCAACAGTCAGTAGCCAATCAATAGCTACTATTTTTATTTCTATAAGTAAGCGGAAACTCAATCAACCACTCACTATTCTCTATTCACCACTTAAATTAATGATCGTGTCCTATCTTTTTCAATGCGTTCTCAATCCGCTCAAGCAAATTAGCCTTGTGCGTAATCTTTTTCATTTTCTCTTCGTATTCCTTTTGTTTTTCGGCAGGGTCAAACAGCATGGCGGTGCACATGCAGTTTTTGCGGCCCTTGCTCATCAAAATATCGTAGTTAACGCAGCTTTTGCAGCCGGCCCAAAAGTTCTCGTCTTGTGTCAGTTCAGAGTAA
>Ga0116227_10015932_pt1 | contig 10990 bp, 11 predicted proteins | sample S1TSphgellanicum_FD_89693 | JGI IMG/M metagenome (GOLD analysis project Ga0116227, IMG submission 89693) | Host-associated microbial communities from peat moss isolated from Minnesota, USA - S1T2_Fb - Sphagnum magellanicum MG | ecosystem: Host-associated > Plants > Peat moss > Unclassified...
ATTGTTCCCCTTTATGCCTGATTTTTATCTGTCATATTTGAAAAGCCGGTTTCACGGCACCTGTGAAGGTGCCGGAGACGAACTATTGATCTGTTTACACGGCTTTGGCGAAAGCGCCGCTCATTTTCAACCTTTAACCGCCACTTTGGGCGATACTTTCACCATCATAGCGCTGGACATGCCTTTGCATGGCAGTACCCAATGGGAGGAAGACCGGGTATTCGAAAAAGCCGACCTGGCAGCCCTGGTGGCAATGATCCTGCAGCAACAGGGCAAACAACGGTTCTCCCTGTTGGGGTACAGCATGGGCGGGCGACTGTCTTTATGCCTGGTGGAAAAGATGGCCGATCGCATCGACCGGCTGATCCTTGCCGCCGGCGACGGACTTCGGAATAACCCCTGGCACATGTTTGTCACGCAAACCACCGTCGGAAACAGGCTGTTTAAATACAATACGTATCATCCCCGGCTGTTTTTTACGTTATTGCATACCTGGAGGAAACTGGGGCTGCTCAATCAGAGCGTCTACAAGTTTGCCCTGCACCGGATGAATGAACCGGAGAAGCGGGCATTGGTATACAACGTATGGACAAATCTCCGGCATATGATGCCGGATAAAAAACGATGTAAACAATTATTAGCCAGATATAACGTTCTAACTCTCCTGATATTCGGGAAGTATGATCGTGTAATTCCACCTGTGCTGGGTACCCGTTTTGCGGATGGATCTTTTCCCTGCCGGATACTGGTACTGGACAAAGGTCATCAGCTGATTTCCACACAGCTGGGACTTATCATCAAATCAAATCTTTAATCTGGATGTATCTTTTCGTAATTATATTACTTGTGCTGGCTTTGGGTTATGGTATACTGATGTTGTGGTACAGCCTGGGCTGGAAGCGACTGAAGAGTTTTTCACCGGCTGCTCAAACTGCTGGTCATACTGCTGTTACCGTGATTATCCCGGCGAGGAATGAAGGAGAGAATCTCCCGGCATTACTGGAGGCCCTGCAACGACAAACCTATTCTGCTGCGCTACTCGAAGTAATCGTGATCGATGATTTTTCTACTGATGATACCGCCGCAGTAGTCCGTAATTTTCCGGCCGCAAATATCCATTTGCTTGAGCTAAGGCAACACCTCAATATGGAAGAGCGACTGAATTCGTTCAAGAAAAAAGCCATTGAAATTGCGATCTCACAGGCGAAGGGCGATCTCATTGTTACTACAGACGCAGATTGTGTAATGGGACCGCGCTGGATCGAAATAATGGTACAGTTTTACGAACAACATCACCCGAAATTCATAGCCGCACCGGTTAGCTTTTATAAAGAACATAACTTCTTCAAACGACTGCAATCACTGGATTTTATGACCATGCAGGGCATCACCGGGGCCGCCGCTCAACTGGCTGCCGGCACCATGTGCAACGGCGCTAACCTGGCTTATGAAAAACAGGCGTTTCTTGAAGTAGGTGGTTTCTCCGGTATCGATAACATTGCTTCCGGCGATGATATGCTGCTGATGTATAAGATCTACAGCGCTTACCCCGACAAAGTGAGTTACCTGAAATGTGAAGAGGCGGTGGTGCGTACCCTCGCGGTAGATACCTTGCGGGATTTTATGAACCAGCGGATCCGCTGGTCGTCCAAAGCGGATAAGTATGAAGATAAACGCCTCACCTGGGTGTTGCTGCTGGTATACCTGTTTAATGCCGGTTTGCTGGCATTGGCAGTACTGGCGTTATTTCTGCCGGTATGGTGGCCCTGGTTCCTGATCATCCTGCTGTTTAAGGTAACGCTGGAACTCTATTTCCTCTTGCCTGTGGCGAAGTTTTTTAATAAAACAGAACTGCTGTTGTGGTTTATTCCGGGGCAGATATTTCATATTCCTTATATTGTTGTTGCCGGCTGGCTGGGAAAGTTTGGTAGTTATCAGTGGAAAGGCCGGCAGGTTAATTAAAAATCGCCTCCTTTGTCAGATATGCAGCCTTACTGGAAAAGATTATACCGCAATAAAGGAGCTGTGGCCGGTTTGGTCGTTATTGCCATGGCGGTGTTGATCAGCATTTTTGCCTATGTGATAGCGCCGGATAATACCCCCAATGCCAACAGGATGGTGCTGGAAATAGAGGGGCAACACCCCGGTTTCCGGATTCATATGCTGGCATTGCCAAAAGAACAATCACCTCCTGCGCAGTCGGTGTTGCAGCGAATTTTCAGTGGACGGGAAGCTACCATGACCTGGATTCCGATCCGCTCCTGGCAGTTCCGGGACAGCGTACTGGTGGTACAGCGTTATGTAGATGAATCTACCAGCCGGGAAGAAGTATATCCGCTGGCAAAAGCGGTGTACGGGAATCAACCGCCCGGCGCCCTCACTACAAAAGATTTACAGGAAAAGATAAAAGGTAACATCTTTACCCGCACCTACTGGCTGGGTACCGATAAATTTGGCCGCGATATCCTTAGCCGGTTACTGATCGGCACCCGGGTGAGTTTGGGCGTGGGATGTATTGCCGTGGTAATTTCCCTGAGCATCGGGGTGTTACTGGGGGCGGTGGCCGGATATTTCAAAGGACGTACAGATGATATCGTAATGTGGCTGGTGAATGTGGTGTGGGCCATGCCCACGTTGCTGCTGGTATTTGCGCTGACACTGGCGCTGGGAAAGGGTTTCTGGCAGGTGTTCATTGCCGTGGGACTGACCCTGTGGGTAGGGGTGGCACGTATTATCCGCGGACAGGTATTGGCGATCCGGGAACTGGAATATATAGAAGCTGCCAGGGCTTTGGGATATGGACATGTAAGGATCATCACAAAACATATTCTGCCCAATATCATGGGCCCAGTGATGGTGGTGGCTGCCGGTAATTTCGCTACCGCTATTGTGGTGGAAGCGGGACTCAGCTTCCTGGGAGTGGGGGTACAACCCCCACAACCGTCGTGGGGACTGATGATCAAAGAAAACTATAACTTCATCATCACCCATAATCCACTGTTGGCATTGGCGCCGGGAATGGCCATCATGCTGCTGGTACTGGCGTTCAATTTGTTGGGGAACGGACTGCGGGATGCCCTGGATGTGAGAAGTAAAATTTGATTTGCATATAAAAAAAAGCTAATTTCATACTCCTATATAACTTGAAGTATGCTATTGAAAACTTGTTTCCCTGCATTTTTAGCTGTTGCGTTGCTGACTTTTTCTTCTTGTAAGAAGAAGAAAAGCGACAATCCTGCACCCGGTACGCAGGAAGAAACATTAGCTTTTGAGTTGCCGGATGTGCAACTTGGGAAGTATAATATTGCCCAGGACAGCACCTACGCCTTAAAGTTGAACATTACTTCCAAATTGCCGGAGAAAGGCGTAAAAGTAACGTTGAATGTAGCCACAGAAACAGGTAGCATTCCTTTAGGGCAGGACGATATAGCAGATATCAAGACAACACCGGTTACCATTACGCTCCGTCACCTGAAGCCGCTGAAAACATATGAAGTCACCATCAGGCTGGCTTCGTTGGGTAATACGGGTAATGTAACCCCTCCTCAGGTATTTTATCTCACCAATAAGTCTGCAGAATAAGGGGAACGATTAAAATCCGCCTGTCCCGAATCGAAAATTGTGTAGGTTTGCAAGCTCGCAGACAAAGGAATCGTTTATGCAAATTGCTGTTAATGCCGCTTGTTTACGACAGGACATGCCTGCCGATACCGGGAGCGTGACAACGGAAATAATACTGGCGATGTGCCGGCAGCAGCCAGCCCATCAGTTCACATTTTTTTTTGACGGGGAGATACCCACCGGACTGAATTTTCCGGCCAATGTAACAAAGGTGCTGTTGCCCTTGAAAGGCAATAAGCCCTGGCATCTGTATTGGTGGCAGGAATGGCAGCTGGTAAGGGCCATGAAACCGTTCCGGCCGGATCTGTTCCTCGGATTGGATGGCACCCTGCCTTTGCGTAGTAAAGTGCCTGCAGGGGTATTGGTGCGGGACCTGTCCTTTTTACGGGACGCCGGCCTGCAACCTGCTGTGCAGCAACGCTCACTGAAAAATATTATCACCAAATACCTGGAACGGGCCAGGAGAGTAGCCGTGCTGTCGGATACCAGTGAGCAGGAACTGCTGCGCTATGCGCCCGGGGTAAAAGATAAGCTGGCGCGCCTGGATATAGGTATCGCTGCCGGGTACAAGCCCCTGGAATGGGAGCAACGGGAAACGGTGAAGCGGGCATTTACCGGCGGAGCCGAATATTTCCTGGTAACCGGGAGTATGCATCCCCGAAACAATATCATGCCGGTGCTAAAGGCATTTTCGGCGCTGAAGAAACGGCAGCGAAGCAATATCAAGCTGGTACTGGCGGGGAAAGTGACCCCGGCAGGGGCAGATATCGCCGCCGCTTTGCAAAGCTATAAGTTCCGTCAGGACGTGGTTTGTATAGAAGATGCCGACGAAGATACCCTTGCCCGGCTCACGGGAGCAGCGTATGCACTCGTATATCCGTCGAGGTTTGAAGGACTGGCCCTGCCTGTGTACGCAGCACAGCGATGTGATGTGCCGGTGATCGCATTGGATAGTGCGGCCGCCAGGGAAGCAGGAGGGGATGCGGTGTTGTATGCCGATCCAGCCAGCCTGGACGACCTGTCTGAGAAGATGAGTCTGTTATATAAAGATGAACAGTTACGTGCCCGTTTACTGGCAAAGGCGCCGCCCGTGAAGCCTTTCAGCAGTTGGGAACATGCTGCTGAACAGTGGTGGTTGCAGCTGACAGGAAGCGGTTTTTCCAAAATCAGCAAATGATGGCTATTTTTGCGCTTTAATTGAAAATCATGAGTAAAGTATCTACCATAAAGATCCAGGTTGGACTGGACGATCAAAAGGTGCCCGAGTCAATAGAATGGAGCGCTACCGATAACAAAGACGAAAGGATGTTGAAGGCCAAAGGCATGATCGTGTCTTTCTGGGATCCGGGAGAAAAGGTGGCCCTGCGCATCGACCTGTGGACAAAAGACATGATGGTGGATGAAATGGCAGACTTCTTTTTCCAGACCATGATGACCATGGCGGATACCTACGGAAGGGCCACTCCTTACAAAGATCAGGCAGACGATATGCGTGCTTTTGCGAAAGACTTCTTCAAGAAGTTCCAGGACAAGCAGGCTGCCGAAGAAGGAAAATAATCCATTAAACCTTACGATATGTCATTAGAATTAAATATCAACGCAGAGATCAAAGCTGCAATGCTGGGCAAAAAGGAAGCAGACCTCCGTGCACTCCGTGCTATCAAGGCCGCTATCCTGGTAGCTAAAACAGCAGAAGGTGCCAAGGGAGACCTCACCGAAGCAGATGAATCAAAGCTGTTACAGAAACTCGCCAAGCAAAGAAAGGACTCCCTGGAAATTTTCCGGGCGCAGAACCGGGAAGACCTGGCAGTTAAAGAAGAAGAAGAACTGGTAGTAATAGAACGTTTCCTCCCCAAACAGATGAGCGAAGCTGAATTACGTACAGCCATTACTGATATTATTGCCTCCACCGGCGCCAGCTCACCCGCTGATATGGGTAAAGTAATGGGCGCTGCCACCAAACAACTGGCTGGCAAAGCGGACGGAAAAGCTATCTCCACTCTGGTGAAAGAACTGCTTACTAAATAGTGCAGTCTGATATTTAACTCCCTGATGAATGGCTACCCCGGCAGGAAATCATCTCCCGGAAACAAAAAAATCAGTCAGTTAAATATCAGATTTCCTATATTTCTATCATGCCTATAGATATTATTTTTGCTATCATTATGGTTTTTGCCATTTACCGGGGCTATACCCGGGGATTGATAGTAGCCTTATTTTCTTTTGTGGCCGCCATATTTGGGCTGGCCGCAGCCCTGAAACTGACAACGGTTACCGCTTTATATGTACAGGAACATTGGGAAATGCATACCCGATGGGTACCTGTCATCTGTTTCGTTTGCCTTTTCCTGGGGGTAATTTTACTGATACGACTGGGAGCAGGCGCGCTGCAGAAGCTGGTAGAACTGGTCATGTTGGGTTGGCTCAATAAACTGGGGGGAATACTGTTGTATAGCGTTATATTTATAATAATTTACAGTGTAGTGCTGTGGATGGCAAACCAGGTATACTGGCTGAGCCCCGAAACGAAGCTGCAATCTGTGGTATATCCTTATATCGAGAATATTGGCCCGTGGGTATTGGATCATATGGGAAGTGTGATCCCGGTTTTTAAGAATATGTTCGCCCAGCTACAGGCATTTTTTGAGCAGGCAGCCCGGCATATTCAACCTGGTTAACTCGTTCCAAAGATTATTTAGATTAATAAAAAGAATTATTTTAGCTTAAAATTGACTTTCAAGATTTGGCAATGGATTACGAAATCAAAACACAGGGTAAGTTTAATTTTATAGAAGAAGGAGAAGGAGAACCACTGGTATTATTGCATGGACTGTTTGGTGCTTTGAGCAATTTCTCGCACATGATCGAATATTTCCGGCAGTATAACAAGGTTGTGATTCCGATGTTACCCCTGTACGATTTAAACATCCTGGAAACATCGGTAGGCGGACTAGCCAAATATGTGCACAAGTTTATTGAGGCCAGGGGATACAAAAATGTACACCTGCTCGGCAACTCTCTGGGAGGGCACGTAGCATTGGTTTACCTGCTGAAACACCCGGAAGCACCTATCAAATCACTGATCCTTACCGGCAGCTCCGGCTTGTTCGAGAACGGAATGGGTGAAACCTATCCTAAACGCGGCGACTATGAGTATATCCGCAAGAAAGCAGAACTTACCTTCTACGATCCCAAAATAGCTACCAAAGAACTGGTAGACGAAATGTTTGAGATAGTGAACAACCGCCTGAAAGTGATCAAGATCATCACGCTGGCAAAATCAGCCATCCGCCACAATCTGGGCGATGAACTGAAAGATATTAAACAACCAACCTTACTGATCTGGGGCAAAAACGATACTGTTACACCTCCCATGGTCGGTGAAGAATTTCAAAAACTGATACCTAATTCTGAACTGCAGCTGATTGATAAATGCGGACACGCTCCCATGATGGAGGTGCCGGAAGAATTCAACAAAATTCTGCACGCTTTCCTGGAGAAACTGAAGTTTCAACCTGCCAGCTAAACCGGTACTTTCCCGGCAGTAAAATGACTACACCGTCAGGTGCAGTGACTTCGCGTACATGTAATTTCTTTTTCTGTTGGCATATTCTTTACTATTATTGTATCAGAATACGCTAACATGATCGCCAGAGAACTCATATCTTCAGTACCTGTTCTGCATCCCTCGGATTCCGGAGCAAAGGCACTGCGCCTGATGAACGAATATCATCTGACGCAGCTGCCGATGGTAGTAGATAGCAAATACCTGGCCCTGGTGGAAGAAGACGATATCATGGATCTCGAAGATCCCGATGTACCCCTGGAATCTATGGAGTACAGCAGTTCCCGCCCGGCTGTCATGGAATATGCTCATCTCTTTGAAGCACTCAAACTCTTTTACGACTTTAAATTATCTGCCCTCCCGGTGGTTACTAAGGAAAATGAATACCTCGGTATCATTACCAGAGATAATCTGCTGGCTGCGCTGGCCAGATATAACGGCGTAAAGGAACCCGGTGGTATCATCGCATTCGAAGTAGATCCCCGTGATTACGCCCTCAGCGAAATTGCCCGTATCGCCGAATCAAATGATGTGACCCTGCTGAGTGTAAACACCATCACCAATCCCGTGACCGGCAAACTCGAAGTAGTACTCAAAACAAACCGCCAGGAACTGCAAGGACTGGTCGCTACCTTCGAACGCTTTAACTATGTCATCAAATACATCTTCGCAGAAGAACCCGAAGAAGAACTGCTGAAGAAAAACTACGACCTGCTGATGAATTATATCAGTATGTAAAATCCTGATAAAGACAATTTCCACCATAGGTTTTTATTATATTTGGAGATTGTCAACACTTTTAAACTGTTTTTTAAGGACCTACATGCTGAGATGCTGTTACTACCTCCTGGGCTTAGTCTGCCTGTTGGGATTTGTGATACCGGAGAATGCGGCAGGACAGTCTGTACCCGCAAAGGATAGTAGTTACCTGATTGTACGTAACATCATCGTTGCCGGTAACAAACAAACCCGTACCTCCATTATTCTCCGGGAAATAAGCACCGTACCTGGAGATACCATCTACCTCCACGACCTGGCTAACACCCTCGAAGAAAGACGCAAACAATTACTCAATACCTCCCTCTTCCTCAACGTGACCACCAACGTAAAAAACTGGAGCGGCGACGAAGCCGACCTCGTTTTTGAAGTGTGGGAACGCTGGTACACCTTCGCTTATCCCATCTTCAAACTGGCCGATCGTAACTTTAACCAGTGGTGGGTGGAAAAGAACCACAGTCTCAGCCGCGTTAACATAGGCGTGAGCGGTACCCAGGAAAATCTCACCGGCCGCAACGATGCCCTGAATGCAGCCCTGCAGTTCGGTTATACCCAACGCTTTGCACTCCAGTATACCATCCCGTATATCGATAAACATTTCCGTCATGGCCTCGGTATTATCGCTTCCTATAACCGTAACCGTGAGGTAAACGATAGTACCAGCCTTAATAAACAACAGTTTTTCCGCAAAGATGAATTCCTGCGCCAGGTATATATGGTGGGACTTAGCTATAGCTACCGCCGCGCCATTAATACCCGCCACCAGGTTTTCGTGAATTATAACTACGAAAAAGTAGCGGATTCTGTGGCCATCATCAATCCCAATTACCTGGGCAAAGGCCGCACCCGGGTACGTTTTCTGGATATTACCTACCGCCTCACCTATATCAGGGCCGATAGCTGGGTATACCCCTTAAAAGGCGTGAGTATCCAGGCGGAAGTAGGAAAAAGAGGTGTTCCTCCGCTAGATGATATCGATGATGTTCACTTCAAACTGAACATGGCCAAATACTGGCAACTGAAGCCCAAAACCTTTGCCGCCCTGGGTATCCGCAGTATGGTCAAGTTCTCCAATGAACAACCCTATATCAACCAGCAGGCATTGGGCTACCACGACGATTACCTGCGCGGCCTGGAATATTATGTGGTAGACGGCACCAGCTTCGCCATCCTGAAATCTACCCTCCGTCAGGAACTGGTTTCATTCAAAGTAAAACTCCCTATCGTTCCCAAAAAATTCAATACCGTTCCTGTACGCATCTTTGCCAAAGCCTTTGGCGACGCGGGTTATGCCCACAATAAATTTCCCGGCAACAGCTTCCTGAACGACCGCTTCCTCTACACCGGCGGTATAGGGTTCGATATCGTATCTTTCTACGATACCTGCCTGCGGATTGAGTACAGCTTTAACCAGTTAGGGCAAAAAGGACTATTTTTACACACAAGCGTGGACATGTGAGATGCCTTTAGTTGCTAACGGTTGCTTGAAAAAAGCGTCACTAAAGGAGAAAGCGAACCGCTAAAAGCTTAAATAATTATGCAGGTAGCACTATATAGCAGGGGATTTATTACAGAAGATATTGGAAACATCCGCCTGTTACTGGAGGAGTTAAAGCGGGCCGAAATAACCGCCACCATTTACGAACCTTTTTTCCGTACCCTTCAACAACACATTTCTTTTGAAGAAACACCCGCACTGTTTTCTGCTGCGGAAGACCTGCCGGGGAAAATCGACTTCCTGGTAAGTCTTGGTGGAGACGGTACCCTGCTGGATACCGTTTGTTATGTACGCGATACCAATATTCCCGTGATAGGGATCAATTTTGGCCGTCTGGGCTTTCTGGCCAGCATTGGTAAGGACGAAATTCATGCGCTGGTACAGGCCCTCCTGAATCGCACCTACGTGGTAGATCAGCGGTCGCTCCTGCATCTCGATGCCAATATCCCCCTATTCGGAGATATTCCTTACGCCCTGAATGAATTTACCATCCACAAGAAAGATACTTCCGCGATGGTAAAAATCCATACTTACCTGAACGGTGAATTCCTGAATACTTACTGGGCCGATGGCCTCATTGTAGCTACCCCCACCGGATCTACCGGCTATTCGCTGAGTTGCGGAGGGCCTATCGTATTCCCGGATGCAGGTAATTTTGTGATTACCCCTGTTGCTCCCCATAACCTGAACGTGCGGCCTATCATTGTGCCAAACGACAGCATTATTTCTTTTGAAGTGGAAGGGCGCAGTGATCAGTTCCTCTGTACCCTCGACAGCCGTATGGAAACCATTGACAACCGGGTACAGCTGGCAATTAAAAAAGAAGCGTTCAAACTGAGCCTGCTCCGGCTGGACGATAGCAACTTCCTGCATACCCTGCGTAATAAACTGTTGTGGGGAATTGATGCGCGCAACGCCATTAAAGTATAGAATTGTAAAATATATTGTTACATTTACAAATATATTGCCTGCTGATTGTAATATGAATTATGCCCGTGAAGGATGCAAGCGCTCATTAGTAAGCATAATCATCAGCCATACATTAAATAAATCCGGCATTTTAGCGTTTAAGTAGAACTGATTTATGCTGAAACCACTTCTATATCCTAGATACATCGTTTTAATATTGCTGGTGTCAGCAGGTTGTCTGTATGCGGAACGTGCCGCTGCGCAAAATGAGCTGGAATATGTGGGAGAATTGGGTTTTTCTGTGGGAGGCGCGCAATATTTTGGAGATCTGAACACCCGGGGGGCTTTAAATACCCTGAAACCTGCCGTTGGGATCTATTACCGGAAATACATGAATGACTATGTGGGGATTCGCCTGCATGGCCGTTATATGCAGCTGGGTTATTCTGATACCTACAACAAAAATGAGTTCCAGAGCCGCCGGAACCTCAGTTTCAATACTAATTTATGGGAGTTGTCCCTTCAGGGGGATTTTAATTTTTTCCGGTTTGAGCCGGGAAGCTTATATGAGCGTTTTTCGCCCTATCTGACCGGCGGCGCCAGTATTTTTTATTTTAACC
>Ga0116227_10015933_pt1 | contig 10990 bp, 5 predicted proteins | sample S1TSphgellanicum_FD_89693 | JGI IMG/M metagenome (GOLD analysis project Ga0116227, IMG submission 89693) | Host-associated microbial communities from peat moss isolated from Minnesota, USA - S1T2_Fb - Sphagnum magellanicum MG | ecosystem: Host-associated > Plants > Peat moss > Unclassified...
GTCGACATGATCAGCGCCTTGCAGTAACGTGTTACCCGTATTACCTTCGTCGTCGTCGTCGTTACTGTTTGTCACTTCGGCTGACTGCATCGCATCGACATCGTCAGTAACACATTCACTGCCGTTCACGCCTTCCGAAGATGGCTGGTAGACAGCTGCCTGAGGGATCATGATGCCACCTCCGGAAGCAGGAACGCCTGCTGGCTGCCCATTATAATGAGGAACTGGAAAGGCGAAGCCGGGGTTCAGGGGACTCCAACCATATGCTGGCAATGTCACCTCGGACATCATGATGTCTCGACTCTGGAACGGAGGTGGGGCGCCGGCATTCGCAGCATGAGCTGCTACTGCAGCAGTATGCATTTGCCGATGAATTGCTGGCAGATCCAATTTCGAGCCCAGCGCCGAGCCAAAGCCGCTTTGAAAGTGTGCAATCGTCTCGGCGTCGGCCGGTATCTGTCCGAAGAAGAGCAAAGCCGGCACTGCGTAGACTGGGACCGGCATCGAGAAATGAGCTTGAGGAGCTGCAGCTGCTGAGGCAGTCTGCTGCTGCACCCGATTCTGGTCCTCGACCTGCACGCAGTCTTGCTGCATCCCACTGTCGAGGTTCGGAACCATGTTGAGATCGAAGTCCATCCTGCAAGGCATGAAAGTCCGGGGTGCAGCTTCGTGAGATCACCAAAAAAATTGTTCCCACATGATCGATGACACTGCATACGACTTCAAAAGATTCCCAGAACTACTCCATGCGATCTCGAACTGAAGAACGCTGCACATACCTGTGTAAGTATCAAAGCAACGAAGACGATCTGAAAGCAAACAGAAACTCGAGAGCTGTTCAAGAGTTTGTTGCGACCACAAGCAGTAAGTGTAAACGCCTCCAACAAACCTGCAAACAAACACACAAACGGAAGAGAGTTGATCACTGCACATGTAGTATACGATGTCTGACATGAAACTACACATCTGCATCATGCATTAGTACGACAGTTCTTCAAACACCGGCCTCCTGCAGAAGTTCTCCCGAAAGTTTGAGACCTGTGCTAACAGCAAAAGTTTGATGCAATCGATCGAGAAGTTTATACGGGAACCCCGCTACTCACCTCTGAGTCCACGCACCCCGATGGCCTACAACCCCTGCAATCGCTCGAGACACTCCGTGTAGGTACTACAATGATCGGAAAATACAGCAGAAGCAGCAGGAAGCAAAGCTTTAGTACTGCACATTGAAAAGCTATCTTTAGAGCCAAAAAAAAAACAGTAGTAGTGCTCAAAAACTCAGATCACCATGAAGAGCTCCAACTGCACCACAAAATCTCACACAAAATGCAGTTCCAGAAACGACAGATCGCAAGAAGAGCGAGAAGGCGAGAGAGAGAGAGCGAGAGAGTGCGAGAGCGAGGGAAGAGACAGAGTGAGCGAGCTCCGAACCTCGCGACTTTGGCAGCGAGCGAGGGAGGGAAGAGACCCGGGATTTCTTTGGGTCCGTTTCTTCGGGTCGATGTACTCACTCGGGAACCGTTGGTTCTCAGTCAACGAAAGGCACTCAACCGGTCAAAGCACTGGCAACATCCCCAGTTGTGGTCCACAACAATATTGGGCAGGTACCCACTTTGGCAAGTAAGAACTGCCACCGGTTCCAGTTAGTAAGAACTGAACTGGAACTGGGTTGGAATTGGAACAGGAATAGGAGCTTGGTTTTGTTTCTTCAAGAACCAGACCAGTTCCCAGTTGTAATGAGATGTGGAGCCAGAACTGGAATTGAGATTTTTGAAAAATAAAAGTGACTAGAATAGGTGGCTAACTGGCAATCAGGGTTGAAGAACTGGAACTGGAACCAGAGTCCTAGTTCTATTAATGTGTGAAACTGGAACTGAGATAATACTAATTTATTTTTTAGAACTGCAACGGGAGGTTCTTCATATAAGTAAAGAACCGCCAATTACTGGTCCACAACCGGCAAGGTACTAGTGAAAAGTAAATATGGGTGACTTGGGGACAAACACAAACAGTTAGTAACTTAGAACCAGAAGCAGATAGAAAAAAAGTTACATTTTGGTTCTCTCTTTGCCTTGCATAAAATATGGTGATTATGCACTAGAGAACAGGCCATGAACTGCAGATTCTACCAGGTATTCCCTCACTGAATAGAACCTGAATAGAATCACCCCTGCTTGCAGCAAGAGGGGTGGAGGTTGGGACCTAGGAGCTAATAGGCTACTAGGCTAGTAGGCATTGGGGGAACTTTAGGGTTTAGGCTACAAAGTTGATAGGAGCCTGAATGGTAAAGTTTGTAGAGATTGGGGGAACTGATTCTGATGTTTTTGAGTTTTCATTCCGTGTTCAAGATTTTATCGAGAGTTTATTAATAGCCCCAATTGCAACACATTAAAATTAGGTGGGATGTTGACTAGTGGGCATGGTGGTTAATTCTTGTTTAATGATGTTGTTTGTTTGTTTTTGCCTTCTCTTTTAACTATGGAAATTGCATTGGGACATATCAATTTTACTCCATTGGCAAGGTTCAATTTGGCTTTGCACTAATTTGATTTTTCATATTCCCATTTTAATCATGCTTGCTCTTAGAGGTTCCTTTTTGCATTCTTATCCCTTGTGCTACATGAGAAAAAGTAATCCATCAAGATCTCAGATGATCTTTTCTGCACTCTGTTTTTTCATGATCTTGGTTGATTTTGCAAGTAAACCAAATTATGTTACAAGTTTTTTCTTGAGTAATAGTACATTGTTGATTTTTGCATTGCTAAAGACGATTCAACATAAAAAGTTTCCTTGCCATGTTATATGCTCTAAAAAGTTTGATTTTTGTGTATCTCCTACTATTGTAAAAACAACTTATGCCTGAACCAAAATTCAAATATGTATGAAATTTAAAGCATATTTTTCCTTAACTTGTTGGCCAAGGCAAACAAATTAGTTTCTCAAATTCATTTGAATAATTCAAGAATTTAACATAGAGTAACAACTTTTCAACTCCAAATTAGTGGCATTATAATAATATGTTAAGGTTACATCAAGTCTTCCTACTCAACACTAGCATACTCCTTCTAGCAAACATGTGATCATGGCAAGTAGCAAGGTGATTAGAACCATGACACCTTACTAGACAATTAACAAACAACAGTGTCATATGGTCATTAAGTTGTCATAACATTCCTGCTATCCATATGGTTCAACTTTGTGTTACAAGTCATTTGCACCCATCTTGTTGATTAGTTGTAATTAATTCGGGCAATCGCATATACTATGTGGGGCAGTTTCTACCACTTATTAAGTGGGTACCCACATTACAATTTACAAGTGTGGGAAGCTATTTTATTTTATATTTTATATTTCTGAAAAATTAATGTAATATCTAAATGGTAAATTCACAATGCATGGCAAGTTAATAGGCTTGATTTTTTTGTATTTCATAATGCATGAACATGTTCCCTTTCTGTTTGGTGTATGACATGGTGGTTTTTAAGTTGAAATTTCATGCTCTTGTACATTTTATCAAGCATTCAAAAACCAACTAGATTTGTGGACTTTTAAATTCTAATTCATTTTAAATGAACAATATTGTAGTTAAAAAAGGGTGGGTAAGTTGAAAAGACCAGGAATGGTTTCTTTTTACAATGAAAGGAAATTGTGTTGACAAGGATGGAGTGGGGTTTCATTTGAACCATGCTTCCTTTCAAGCACTCACCCTACAATCTTGTGTTTTCATCCCCAAAGTAATTAAAATTAAAATTTCTAATCATGAAACTTGGCTAGGAATCAAACAAATATGTTTCAAAACTTTTTCCTAGCCCATGGGTAATATATATTATCCTTTGAAAGTGGGCAATTGCCATGACATTGACCTCATTAAAACTACAAATTATTAATATGAAAATTGGTGGTGGATATACACGTCAACTTTGCAAGGAAAAAATGAACTTGAAGACTTTCAAATAGGAATGACTTGAAAAAGTGTTTTAGGCTTGAGAAGAGTGAAGCTTGATTGTGAAAAGCATTGTTTCTTTTACTGGCAAATTTTCGCCAAAATTCGACTTGAAAAATATGATTTCACCCTACACAAAGGACTTTTCATGTAAAATTTTGTCCAAATTCGCCAGATTTTGAAGATTATTTTTTTCAAATCGCCAGATTTTTATGATAAGTTCCAGCAGGTAGCCAATAATATAGAAGGATTCGGTTTTTTTTTTACTTTGATATCTAGTATGCAGCCAAATTTAGCTACATTATTTTGTGAATGATTGCCACTATGGCTACATCACAAAATCATTAAAAGAAACCCTGGTGAAAAAGACGTTCAATAAAGTTATTTTTAATGGAGGAAATTTTGGGGGAAGTGCATGGGATTCTTTTATTTCATTGTAGTGGCTTGATAAATGCATACTTGGTTCTTTAATGACGAGTACTTACATTGAAATGTGCAGCTTAGAAGGTGGAGAACCCTTTCAATGCAAGGAACAATTATTGAAAGTGTGTTAATGAGCACTCTTTTAGATTCCTGAACAACATAGGAACGACATTTGGTGTGTTGCTTGTTTCATGTTGATTTTATGATGTAGTTTGTTTCAATCAGGTTTTTATTTTTCAATGTTGTGATGTAGCTGAAGTGAGGACCATCCATAAGATGATTTAGCAAGATTTGGCTACATTCTAGATATAGAAAAAAATAGAAAAGCCCAGAATCTTTTTATATTCTCAGTTATATCTACTCTAACTTATCATAAAAATCTGGAGATTTGGAAAAAAAATCTTTGAAATCTGGCATATGTGGGCCATTTTTCCCATGAAAATCCCTTTGTAAAGATTGAAATCATATTTTTCAACTCAAAAGCTGATGAAATTTCGCCCCAAAAAAAACACTGATTTCAATGGCTTCAAAATGTTACAAGTTTTGAAGGACAAAGATCATCATCCAGCTGATGAATTTGATGAAAGTTTGAGATTCTTTCTTTCATACATACCCGCTTTGGACTTTCATGAATCAAACATGACTCAAAATGCAATGGTTAGTCTTTTAGCCAACGCTTACATATTGAAACATCTTGCTTCTTTTCTCTACATAGGCAAACACATACATACTCAAGGTGGCTCATTTGCTAGAACAAAACTCGCTCAAAGTTTAGTTTTGCATGTATTTCAATAATGTGAGGATGGTTTACATGATTTGGTAAATATGCATATCATTTACTTGTAAAGAACCAATAAAATAATTCTAGTATAATTGGAGGGCACCTTAACCTTGGTGAAATGTCTCCCTCAAAAGAGGATGGCACATTGCATGTAAGCGTCCCTAAAGTGACAAACCTTAGATGTTGGCATAAAGTTCATCATCTCCTATCCTACTTGACTTTTCTTTCCGTGCTAAAGTTCTCTTTCCAACAAATTTCAAAACAAATATTGCACAAAGTATAATCATTTGGCACTCAAATGAATTTGCCCCATCGGGTATTTCTTTTAAAAGCTCCCATTCCTTTGTCAGGTAAATAAGGCCACTCAAAGAATGAGTCCCACGCTCAGCTCCCACCTCACCTGGGGCATGCATCACCATAGCAGCCTTGTTGTCCACCCTTCCCCTACACATGCTATAACAATTCAAAGAAAGCCCATATGGTTTATTTGAAATGCATTTTGATATAAAATTGAATTCTATATGAAGACTTTAGTTTAGCCAATATTTTCATTACAACACGTTGGAAGTTTGGAAGTTGGCATCTCAATTTCCTTTGAGAAAAATAAATGTAAACATATAATTTAACCTTTTGTATATGGGATCTTAGAGGACAAGGAAAAAAAAATTCTAGCCAACAAAGAAAAACTTGCAAGCAAATTTCAAGGCTACTGTGGGCTTCCACAAAGACTCCAAATCATATATACAAACATTGGTTGTGATTCCTAAATAAATCCCACTAAAGTTGCTCTTGTTGCTCTTCCTAAAGTAGGAAGGGCAACTTTGGTGATATGGATGGCCTGGATGACCCACTTACCACTGGGAATGTAAATTTCCCATGGAGCTTCAAAGTTATTTTTAGGAGAAATTTTCCAATTTTTAAAGCCTTATTGATTCTTATCAACCTCCACACATTAACCATAGCTATTGTGCTTTGCATTAATTAGATGAGCCCTCACAAGTTCCAGTTTTTTTTTTGGCAATGAAACAATTGATTGGCCCATCACTTTTTTAAAATGAAACTATGGAGGCTCCCCAATTTAGAAGGTTTTATTTTGAAGTGTAGAGTTTCTCCCCCTTTGGCCCACCTATAAGCTAAAGGAGAACAACATTTCCTTTGGGATTAAAGTGAGGTGCTATTGGGAATTCTTTGGGGAACATGTCAGGAACTTGGGAACTCTTCGCTTTGACACCCCCTGCCCCTCCCCCAAACCTCAAAAACAAACAAATAAATAAAGCTTGCATGGAAAGTGGACTGTCCACTGTCCAAGAGGAAAGTGAACAGTGGACAATCCACTCTCCACACTTGAAAATAAAAAACCACCCCTCCCCCCGCACTCACAAGAGAAAAGGGAGGCCCTTTCACTCCATGACACAACTTCTCATTGGTTGCATAGAAATTCTATTCATACAATTGGCTGCCACTATTTTTGGCCTGGAGTAATAACCCTTCCTAAGAACACCCTACCTATTCAGTCATTTTGGAAAAACTCATGGTTAGCCCAGTTTTTATCCCATTTACTCGTTGTTTGGTTGATATTTAATATAAACATTTATGCCCCTTCAAATATAACCAATGTACCCATGTTCCAAATATGGGTTTGAACTTTGAACCCATCCCTGTTCAATTGTGCACCAACTAGACACCAAGTTATTTTGTGACCATTACACTGTTCACCTTTCAAGTTTGTTACCCTGATTTTATGCAAGTTTGACATAGTCCACATCTATGATGGTCTAAATATGGATTGTGGCAATTGAAGTTGTTCATGGCTAGGAGTACCCTCTTGTAACTCAAACATGGGCTTCTTCTTCACCTCAAACGTAAAGTACTCCAAGGTTTTTTTCTTTGTACTTGAAAACACCTCCCAGCATGGAAGACATATTTGTCACTCAACCTTCTGCTAGTTGGCTGCAAACCTTCCACTGTCCAGGTTAACACTTAGAACCCTTTTGTAGTTTAAGATGGGAAAGGCCTGCTTGCTCAAGTTGGCCATCCTTAATTTTGGGCCTACACCCTCAGTTTATTCCTCTGGGGGGCCTTGCCCTCTATGTAAAGAATCCCCAACAACATACTCCTTTGTTAATTTAGGTCCCCTTACAAGGCAGAATTTCCAATGTAGATGGTCAAATGTTAGCTGCTCAATAGGAAGTCCTCAAGCCATCTAGTGCAGGTTTCCCCTAATTGAGTGGTTTCTCACTAATACAATTTTAGAACAAGTTTTGTCCCCATTACTAAAACCCTCAAGTATCATGTAGTGCAATGAAGTGCACACTTCAAAATCCATACCATAGTAAATTGCTAATTGCTTCCTAATAACAACAGTTGACAAGGGGATGGTGCATCAAGGAGAGCTTGGCTTTGCACCAACTACACATCTGCCTAACAATGGCAACTGTGCAAATGCATCCAAACGGTTGCTGGGGGCCAGGTTAGGACAAGTGTTGTGCAATTCTTTGAATTTGTTTAAGAACCATGGTTACATACTTGAACCAATTCTTTGATGTTTTGACAGTCACAGTTTGGGTCTTAAGAACACCCTGATGACTGCCAGGGTCTGTTCTTGATTCCTGTTTCTAATAACCGCCCAACACTTGTTAGGACTTAGGACAAGTGTTGTCCAGTTCTAGTTTTTAAAGAGAACCTCCAATCCCAACTCATGGTTTTTTTTTAAAATTTGATAAAACATTTGGTTTCAGTCCTATCAAAAAAACTGTAGTTTGATCGAACCTGTGCTTTGGTTTGAAACCCGGTCATAAACATTTGCTTTGGTTTCGGACCTGGTTCTTCACATTCTTAAAGATCCAGTTTCAAATTCTTCCACAAAAAATCCAGACCAGGTCCAGTTCAGGAGCCCAGTTCCACCTGTTTAGCCTTGGGTTAACCAGCACGCACAGTTGCTACCATGGTTAAAACCCCAAAGTCCATTTAAATTGTTTCTGTATGCTACAAAACTTCCATGCTTAGACGAAATCAGGGTTAAATCTAACCCTTTTTGGGCTTAACATGTCTACTAAGAGGCCTCACTCAAAAAGGTGAAGGTACCAACATGGTTGCTCGTTCACCCTGGCCCACTTGTCTACATTAAGAGCCTGACAATGAAAATATTGTAGATAATAACTAGCATCATTCAACCAATGAAAATTGGCCACCAGAATAAGTACACTTAACATGCAACCTTGCAAAAAAACCCATATCTGCCTAGGGAATAAAAAGTACATAGAGAACCATAACCAGTAAAAAAAATTCAACCAAAAACTTTTGTCATTTTTTTACCAAAAGCTTTGGAAATTATATTGATTTTTTTTCCTAGTGTAAAATTGACTAATTTTTCTATTTTGGAAAACCTCCATTTTTTGACATAAAATTTTTCTTCTAAAAAACCCTAACCATAATGTATATAAAAAAGGTTCAGAGACCATTTCCGGTTTCTCCAGAATTTAGAACTTATGGTCCCCATAACCATACATGGTTGTCAGGAGGCATGGCAACATCCCAATGGACAACCACACACAAGTTATAACTCATAACTCGTGTGTGCGGAGACATGTGAAGCGCCCTGATACGCCATTGGTCTGTCATCATAACTTGTGCCATAGACAACCGGTTATGTCCAGTAACCCACAGCCTCTGGCTGGTTACCTAGTCCATAAATTAACCTAAGAATTGGATGGGAACCCTAACACTAATTATTACCCAATGCTCTCACATTGTAGTTTGTGTGAATGAAATGATTCCACTTTAGTACTGCAATACACATTAGTACAACTCTGAATGTTGAGAATTGTTGGGAAATCTCCTTAGCACTACCTGTTTGGTTTACAATTAGCAGAGTATTTGTCTTGAATATTTCAAACCATTATGTCCAGTGATTTTTCCTCAAACAAATTGACACATCTTTTGGGGGAGAAAACTGGAAAAAATCTGGAGAAGTGTGTTTTTCTAGTGTAAATTAAACTATATATTGAAATTTGGTCGAGAAAGATCTTTTTTCTAATAGACTAACAGGATGTTGTGTATTTCTTTCCAGAGTTACTATGGTCACATTCTAACTGGAAAGCACCATATAACCATTGTTACTCTAGGCTGCAAATCACCAATTTACTAAAGAATGACCTATGTTGTGCAGATTTTGTGAAGTAAGCCTGCGCATCTAGACCAAGCCTAAAACAGATGCACCTTGGAGAGGTCTTGTAGCCAAAAAGAAGGGGTCCTCTAAAGATAGACGACGCATACACCAACTGATGCGAACCTTGACATCAAAGTTCTACAAATCAGGCTCACACCCGCTAACAACTTTCCATTTTCAAAACTCAAAGCTGCTCACTGCTCTCCCTAACTCCTCAATGATTCACAGACTGACAAACACATCAACACAGCAACTCAACGACTCACACTTCCTATCCTGCACTTCCACACTGATGCGACTTCAAAAAGAAATTTTTGATTCTCATTCACAGAAACGTGTACATCTTTGACAGCTCAAGCAATTCTTGCCATCAGCAGTTCACAAAACAAGAAGATGGTCCGATCCTTCCCCAAGTCCAGTCCTCCCTCTTCCTAATTCCTCTCGTTTACTTCTACAACAAGAGCTCCACCCAACTCAGACACAGCGGAAAAAAAATATCAATCAGCTAAACTCCTTGCTTTCCAACTCCCTACCTCTTTCCTCCATACCGTCCATTACCAAAAAACCCCGTCCTTCCTATCCTCCTCATCCACCATCGTAAGCTTCGTCCGGAAGCTTCAGTACCAAACCGCCATTCTCCCTAATTGCATCGCCGACCCTAGCCATAATTCGGAGCCGCCACACAGGCTCCATACCCATTCATTGCAGCCGTCATGCAAATCACTCAATACATCACCCCTCTCCCAAATCAACCAAGCTTCCCATTCGGAAGTACAGTAAAAGCAGCCATCACGAAAGCAAACAGCTCAACTAACCAACCGCCCACTTCCCTGATCAGTGACACCCAGAAGTTGATGTGACCTAATTTAGGGTTACATATGTAGCCCCTCCCTTCTTAAAAAGCTGAATCCCTCAGCTCTGTTCAATCTGGTTGCATGTGGAATATCTGCAGGTCCCTCCTAGATCTCTCCCATTGACGCCCATCAGCATCTTGGACAACACAAAGACGACAGCCTTCTTCAAAGTCATAATTGCCTTTCCCATCCACATGTCCAACAAATCGGTACGGGCCTTCCCAACTCGCGGCCAACGCGCGCTTCTTGCCGGGCTTCTTCATTTTGACCATGGATTCTCCAGCAGTAAGACCTTCAAACAGGTGCTTGCCTTTCCTGCTTGCATACGTGCCTCGTTGCTTCTTCTGTGCCTGTTCTACATTGAGCAAGACGTTCTCATGTATGCTTGCTATGAGCTTCACCTTCTCCAGAAATTGCGTTGCAATCTGCTCAACATTAACTCCATCACCCACAACTCCAGTCAGTGCACTCAGATAGTTGTCAGCTCTGAGTCTTGGTGATCGACCGGTCAGAACCATGAATGGCAAGAACTTGGTGCTCGCCTGGACCCCACATCTGTACCCAAACAAAACTTTCACCAAGTGTTCATCCCAACAGTCAACATTTGCTGGATTCGTGGCCAGAACCGTGATACCATGCTTGATGGTTTTGATCATGCGTTCTGCCATCTCGTTGCACTGAGGCCATTGAGGTGCTGTGCGCTGATGCTGTATAGCATAGTCCTTGCACATGACTTCAAACTCTGCACCCCACTCCCCTCCGTTGTCAGTTAGTATGAAACCAGGTACTCCATACCTACAAATCAAATCGTCCTCAAGGAA
>Ga0116227_10015934_pt1 | contig 10988 bp, 9 predicted proteins | sample S1TSphgellanicum_FD_89693 | JGI IMG/M metagenome (GOLD analysis project Ga0116227, IMG submission 89693) | Host-associated microbial communities from peat moss isolated from Minnesota, USA - S1T2_Fb - Sphagnum magellanicum MG | ecosystem: Host-associated > Plants > Peat moss > Unclassified...
ACTTGCTCCCACACGAATGGTGGGATTTTATTGAAGTTAGTATATGCACATTTGCACCCATCACTCATCACATTTTAGCATAAATGTGTTCCAAATCATTGTGCAAACAAAATTGGAATTCATATTCATTTGTCCATAGCAAAGTGCGAATTTGGTTAACATCAAATTGGGTGGAGGACCTAATGTACATATACACTAATAGCAAGTTCTTGCAAAAATGACATGGTGTTAACCCAATATGAGAAGAATATGAAAATTCAATGTTTGATATTGATGAAAGTGTAGATGAAAGCAATTCATCGGACGAAGACCCCACAACATCAAAGGAACCGAATGAAGATGAAGTCAAGCATGACCCCTTTGAATTCCTTGATGATGACAAGATTCCATTTTCAAAATTGTTGTCTAATCCGATGGTTTGGCAAGTTCAAAGGTTTAACAATGGCGATGCAAATTCAAACATTCCATTATTAGACGATGATGTTCAAGTGTCTAATGCACCCCCCTAGGTTGTACATGCTACAACAGCCCCAAGTGAGGACACGTTCATGTAATCAATGAATTCCATGGAAATGGACGTCGCAATTAACACAAACATGCTATTTGCACGAAACATCATTCTGAAGCTAGACACACAATAGACATTAAATAACACTTTAGACATAAAAATGGATTCACGCATTAATCCTCCTAATATTGTAGTTGATGACATGGGGATATTGCATTAGAACCAAGTGTGGGCATACATATGATCACTAACACGAGTGCACCCCAAGTTGTGGATCCAAGTCCTTCAAGTCTTAAAACAACAAGATTGGAAAAATCAGCGAAAGGTGATTCAAATTTTGACCATGCACCAATCAACAAATACTTATGATGTCCAAGATGATGCACCCCCATGCTCCTTAATGGATTCAAATGTGAGTCCAAATTGAAAACAACAGAAGAGCAAGGAGTCGGGGCACGTTCCCTGGCTCGCAACACTTTGAGGGGGGGTAGAGGGGCGTGTTGGAATTCTAGGATGGGATTAGGAAGAGTGACAAGCATAAACTACTCACGCAGACCTATGCAAAACCAACACAAGGTGGTTAGTCTATATTTGAAGCATAAAGTAGAGCCACAAACCTTGAAATTCTACAACATTATCAATCCCAACACTTGTATTATAACCCACTGTTATCAAAAAAATTACTAGTGCTATTAATTCTAACAGAACAAAATTTTGTTTATGTAAATTACTAATTAGTCACATACGTGTGAACCTTCACACACTTGCCATGGTGGTAATATACAATTGGTTGCCATGTACTAATCTTTATTAAAAGTCTAAAACCTACTGGGTATGGCTTGAGGTTAAAACTCTCAAGGTTCTTTTAGTCCATATGAGTTGCTAACCCTTTCTCCTATTAATGCAACTAGGACGAGTCACGGGCAACTCATATTCACAAGACTCACTACAGCCCGGACTTTGGGGAAGCCACCACCTTTTCCCTTATAGTATACTCTGTGCCTCTCCATGAGACCCACGCCCAAATGATTTTTTTTCCCGGGACTCCCAAGTGGGAGTTTCAAAATTACCAAAGTTGAGACTCCCGTGACTTTGGGGCCCCATAACTTTGTGTGCAAACCTCTGATTGAGATAAGGTCTAAAACAAAGTTGTAGCCCTCGTCGAGAGCTTTTCAACTGTATGTTACACGTCACCTGAACGCAAGGAAATCAGGTCGATTCCTGACTTTTAATGGTCGGGAATCAAACTGCCAATTTGACTCCCGACCTTTCTTTTGGCCATAACTTGTGTTTCAAATGTCCAAATGGGTGATGCAAGCTCATTTTAGACATTTATGTTTCAATTTCTTTCCAATGGTATAAATAAATCCTCGAGCCATTGGGTTTTGACCCTTGCAATCGCTCTCTGAACATTTGGGAGTCCACTGGGACTCCAACTCCCAAATGGAAGCTCCTTTGGGAGTGTGAAGGTTCATTCCCTCACACTTTCGTTCAATCCTGGGCTTCCCTCTTGGCCCGCAACCTTGCAAGCCCTTGCCTTGGTCACGAACCTAAGGTTAAGGTTGCAACACAAGACCCTTAATACTTGAAGTTCCAGTGGGGTCAAGATTAATCACTATGGCAACTTCCATGAATCATCTTTTGCCACCTATTGAAGACTCATCCACACATCGAGTTATTCGACTTAGGACGCCCACTATTCAAAGAATATTTTTTTTTGTAGGTGAACATATTTATGAACAACCACACACTGATTTTAGATATTGAGGGACAATGCCCCACCAAACAAATTGAGACAAAATGTTGGGGTTGAAATATCATCACAACCTTACATGGGATAAACACTTGAAAAGTGGAGGCAAGGCCCAACAATGATGATGATGACAATGACATCAACATTCTTGATGAAATAATTGAAGCCCCAAATGATAGTTACTACCTTGAGCCTTGACCCCAACATCCAAATTATACCATTAGTCATCCTCCTAGGTCACAAATCACAAGGGCTTCACAACCATAAACATTTGGCATTTTGCAATTTTTACACATAGGTTGAACATTATGTGCAAATCCACATGGTGGCATAAACATATTTTCTTCCAACTATATATTTCTTTGGTATTAAAATTGTAACCATGTAGTTTGGGACCCTATTTCGAAATTGGTGTATTTCATATAAAACAATTTCATATCCATAATTCAAATTAAAAACTTTCAATTTCAAGGGCATTTATAATGGTCCACAAGGGAAAAAAAAAGGAGTGCTTAGTTATAATTATTGTAATAAAAAAATAATGAAAATTTACAAAAAGAAATAATATTTTATTTATTCAAACCGAATCACTTGCAATATCTATCAAAAGATGAAACCCTGATAATACACCACCAAAATGGTACTTCCATGAATTTTTAAATAGATCTTCAAGTGGCAAAGATGTTTGTTCCTATTTTTATTTGTGAATTCATCTGAAAGTTAACAAATGTCATATTGTGTCAAAATAATCTTGTGTGTCATAAACATGAAACTCTATTGGGATGTCCTTGTATAACAAGTTTTCAAGCAAATTGGAGACATTTAAAACATAGACTTTTTCAAATGCAGATGGAAGATATTTGACATTAGTGCCATTGTGATCCTAAGCTATGAACACACTCTCCCTGTCCATTACACATTCTCAATTTTGACATATAATGTCAATGGTATGTCCTTGTACAATAAGTCCTCTGGTCATCGAAAAATATCCACATCATATTGGCCTTCTTTCTAACCTAGGAAATATATGACATATGCGCTTTCATAGACCCAAGTCACGATGGTGTGGTTGTCCCATTTGCCAGCTTGCTTGATTATCTTTCCTTCAATTTCATTGTTCGAGATATTTTGTTTCGTGAAGAAAGTTGGAATTTAAAAATAACAAAAAAATGTGCATGGAGTCCTTTGCACAATGACTTGCCCAAGGACAACATTATGTTGCATTTTCCAGCAAATAAACTACATGTTGTGTACATAAGTGTGTGCAATTAGGGTGAAGTTAGGCACTTGCAAAAAGTGATGCCATCATTGTATGTTTTGCAAAGGAGCAAGATGCCACCAATGCAAAAAAAATGTGTTGTTGGGTTGCCCCATAATTGTTTTTTGTTTATAACAAGTTAAGAATTACAAATTCCCTTTGATGAAATGGCCAAACAACACGCCACAACTTTGAAATCTGAAGCATATTCGGTGAGCAAGTATGCAAATGTCATATGGGGTGGTGATTGGTCCATCAAAGTATTTTGTGGACAATTCAACCAAGATGTCATTTGGGAAATTGATCCATCACATGTATGACCCAAATCCAGAAGCACAAATAATTGTTCAACATGTCGTGCGTACATTAATGGGGTCTCCATCCATTTGGACTGCATTTGAAGAGAGTTATTGAAGGCAACCATAAACAATTTGTAGTTGCTAGATATGGAATATGGTGTAATTTGCATGATCTTTCAAAAATGACATGTTTTGGACTTGTGGATTTTGTAAAACTCAATTTTGTAAGTGAATCATGTTGTCATGTGTAATCGAATTTGAGATTTGTGAATCCATTTTCTTTACACATTTGAAATTTGTGTTCGGATCTATGCTTTATAATGATGATGGGTTTTTTGTAAACATAAGATACAATGATCATATATAATTTTACACAAGTACTTGTGGTGATTGAAAATTTTCAGTTGTCGTAGGCTTGGTGACTAAAATTCATTTTCAATCACCAATCATAATGGGGGCAACCCAAGTATGACCAAGGATTTTTCTATGTCCATCCTAATGGACACATTAAGACAAACGCCGACATGACAGCCGACACAAAATGGGTGCGTCATGCCAATTTTGACAACCCTAGTGTCATGCCACTTCATTGCAATTTTCAACATCCCAAACATTTATCCCCTTGAGCCTTACTTGGTTGTTGTTTCCATTGTCCACATTGTCATCATGTTGTGATTAACATGTTTTCTTGGGGGTGTCCCATTGTCATAAGATATTTTTCTATCATTTTTGCCACTTGTTCCACCATCTATTACAATTTTCATTGTTCTTATTAGTTGTTATGTCACCTCACTTCATTGTTGGATCTACCATTGTGACCAACATTGCAAGTTTCTTGTATACAACATATAAAGATGATAAATCCAAGTTTTAAATGATCCATATATTAAAATAAATTGTGTAACAATTTGTTTATAAGTTGAAAATTGCCAAGAAAATTTAAATATTTAGTTAAAGGAAGATGGTTATTTAATCTAAAAATTCATGAGGATCAAAAATACCATAATTACTTGAAATCATTCTTGAATGCATGATTATTCTTGTTGCATAAAATAATTATGTATTATAAAATAACTCATAAAATATTTATGAAGTATTATTTGATAAGTTAATTATAATCTATTAATTTATTTATCTTTTCAATTTTTTGATTTAGTTGAAGTGGTGATCATCCATCCATAAGCCAAAATATGAAAGTAAAAAAAATGTATATCCTTATGTATTTTTTGGTACCTACTTGAACCATGTGTACAAAAATCTTGCAATGTTTTTTTTCAAATTTAAAAGCCTATAACATACTATGAAATCCTCCAAGTCTTTTTGTAAAATAACAAGTATATGGATCATTCTTTTTCAAAGTAGTTGCAAAAGTTATCACAAATTAAAATTGTAAATAAACTTGATAACATGATGAACAATTAAAAAGATATTTTGCATCGATTTTTAATGATTTCAAAATCTATTTTAAGTTTTTGTTATGTGAAGCCCATGCCCATGTGTTCAATATGATGTATGTAAACATTATAAAAAAGAAAAGATATAGGGTATTTCTCTTGGTTTGTTCCTTACAATGTTATTGGAACTTGATTTCATGTACATACCTTGACCGATAATAAGACTTTTGGTACATTGTGTATTGGCTTTAGTGGTTAAAGGAAATTATCCCATCCTTCTAAGTAGATTAAAAATTGTTAGTTAGGAGAAGTGGATTTAGAAACATATAACCATTATTGAATTGAATAGGGATGAAGAAGGGAGCACCTTGTTGGTATGACAAGTAAAGATTTGTCACTTTTCATCATATGGTATGAGGTGATGGTTTTAGCCTTGGTGCTTTCAGCTAGTATATAGTAAGCAATATCACCATGAGTATGGCACTATTGGGTAACTTGTACAATTGTCAAATAGGGGGACAATTGACATGACAAGAAACCAAAGGGTTGGCATGTGGTTGAGTCATCCAACTGGGGAGGGGGTAGTTTCATGAAGAAACCTCTTGAAATATTTAAGTGGACATTTTTATTCATTTGAAAGCATAAGGTGTGTGGACCTATTGATGTGACAAATAAGGTTATAAGCTAAGTCAAAATTGAAATCCATGGACATCATCCAATTTGTCATTGGATAGAAATGACAATTGTTATTACATTCAAGTGAATGTGAAAAATTGGGTTTGTTTTGTATTATTTAAAATTTTGTAAAGTTTTGTTGTAGGTGGGCCAATTAATGTGACTAGGTAGTTAATTTTCCCCCATACAAAACACTATGTTCAACATTGTATAAAGCTAATATGTGTTCGAGGTCATATACTCATTAAATAGCTCTCATTATATTTACAATGTTGTTCATTTACAAAAAATTCATGGTTATGGCCCACACATGTCTTACATAGCTAAAATATCATGTATGGATGAAACCAATTATAGACATAAAAGGCCTAAAAATGATAGAGGTGAAAGCACACTAAGGGTGAATCATTTTTGTTCAAAAAGGTGATGTATAACAAGTATTATAGTACGTAGCAAACTAAAATCTTGATGGCATCCTTTGGCTAACCTAAACACAAGTAAAAAACTTTAGAATTTGCATAATAACATTTTGAAATTCAAAATTCATTTTGAGTCAAATTTAATCTTGATCCAATGGTTAGATGAGGAGGATTGAACAAAATCAACGGCCATGGGGCCTCATGTTTGTGATTCATGAAACATTACCAAACAAAAGGAAATTAAAATAATGCAATAACCATCTATAAAATGTTTTTTTCTTTAATATGGTAGTGGGTGTTTTTTAAAGGAAGATATTATTATGCATTCTTACTAAAAAATGCAAAAAAACACATTTTTTGAATGGAATTTCATCCAAATTTTTTAAATTTCTAAATTGTTCTAGATTTAATTGATGTATATCAATATCATAAACCATAAAAAAATTCACCCAATAATTCAATCAACAACCCTACTTTTAAAGTACATATTCAAACTTTCAAATTTTGTGATAGGTTTTTTTTTGTCACAAATATACTCCATACATTCAAATTCTTCAATCTTTGTTGGAACTTTCAAAATAATTGATTAGATTAAATCTAAAGCTAATCAAATATACTTAAATAAATAAAAATAATCCAAGATGTGAGGTCGATACATTACCAAAAAATTGAATTGTAAAAAGATTATACTTGTGACTACAATTTTGGGGGGCTTAGTGTCCTTTCACCCTAGAACTAGTTCAAATATTGAAACAAATGAGTATAAATTGGATAGTTGTGACCCACATGTCTTACATAGGCTAAAAAATTTAGTTGAGGATTAATCTAGTTATAGACAAAAACTAGGCCTAAAAGGGGTAGAACTAGTTCCCATTTTCATTATGAAATGAAGAACCATTCACAATTGACAATAAATAATTAGATGCCAGTAATTAAAAATATGCTCCTTTTCCATTATCCTCCAATACCTTTTCTCACTATGTCCAATACCATGACCATGTCTACAATTTGCAATATTTTTATCAAGACATATGGGTGCTTTGTTACCTAACTTTTATTCCCTATAATTTAACTTGCACATATCTATAATGGATGAATTTCAACTCAAATATAGGAATGTTCATGAAAATAACCCCACCCACTTTAGAACGTTGGTGACATTTGTAAGGTGAAATGGAGAAAGACCACTTGGAGTTGATGGAACATTTTTGTTAAAAAGAAAAAAACGTCGATCATGATTAAAAAGTAGGGAGATGAAGTTTGGGCAAAGTAATGCTTGAGAGTTATTGCTAAATAGCCATTTTAGGAGCAATAGAAGAGTGTGTGGAAAATTTGAGGCAAGCCAAAAAGGAAGGGCAAATGATGTTTAAGGATATAATTAAATCTAGGGGAAAAAAAGAAGAGGAGATACAATTGCAAGGGTGTGAAGTCTTTGAAAGTTAAATAGGGTTCTTAAACTTTTTTGTTTTGGAGCTTTTGAGGTTCAAGTAAAACTATTTGGATGGTGGTTGTGGGTAGGCAAACTGCACATGAGACAACAATTGTATTAGTGATGCATGTTAATTTAAAAATTATTGTTACAAGTTTGAGTACTTAGTTATGTGGGAGAAAAAAGGAAATGGAAGTTAGCAAGTATGGTTGAGGATGCTTGTTTTTTCATGTTGTTGTAAACATTTAATTTCTTATCCTATAGAAGAAAAATGAGTTTCACATGCTTGAAATTTAAGGTTGTGATAATGGATTGAAAACCAAAAGCTTGAAAGTATTTATTGGCTAAGAAATCTCTTAGGTTAAAAAATATGGAAAGATTTTGTGGTCACTTGTTTTTGTAAAGCTCTAAAGATTCTTTTAAAGTGTTGTCTACATTACTTCTAGACTTGCACAATGCTTGAACAACTTTGTAGCTTCCCACAAATTTCGACACATCATGCTTGATGATGCCCCACTTGGTTTCTATGGTCCTTGCATGCCTCAATGTGCATGTTGTAGGATGTTAATTCTTATTGTAGTGCTCACAAACTTTGTCCCAAAACATAGCACTTTTTTGCCCATTCCCTATGGTTGAGTCTTGCAAGATGTGCAAGGAGTAGCACAACTACTTTTTTTCATCCACAAAATTTTTTTTCCCTTGAACTTTTTGCTTGACAACATTCCTAGAATTTTGGCATGGTCAGTGACCCCATGTTTTTGCATGTGGCAATATGTCAACATACACACTTGATGGGCATGGGTGTGGTCCTAGTATATGTGCAAGAAATGTGAGGCCAAAGAGAGTTTTTAAAAATCCCAACATCCATTTTTAATGTGCAATGCAATCTTTGAGAATAGTTGTGGCCCCTACTTGAAAGTGTGGTTAGCTTACGGTGTAGAGTGAACATTGGACATGCCCTAAGGATCAACATTCAAATTCACACACATACTCCATGTGGGTGTATGTGCATTCAAGGAGTAAAAGTGGGGGGACTTTTAGTTGATCACATGTTGTCATATGTTCAAGCCTTAATTTTTGATCACCCTTAAACCTAAAAATGTGGACCTAGAACTAATTGATGTTTAAGAATGGTGTTCATTTATACATGTAAGTGACAACATCTCATTTATGTGCAATCTTGGGTATTTGTTTTTAGATCATTGTGATATTGTTCATTGTTTGGATTTTAATGTAAGTTTCTTTGGTTTGGTTGCAAGATAAAAAACAGAAGGGCACACAAAAATTCTTTTCAAATTTTGTTATATGAATTAGTTTTTTACAAAAAGTGAAATGACAATCTTTTTCTGCATATCATATATTCTCTAATGGGTGTTGATTGATTAGCAAAATTCAAGGGTAAAAACATAGTCAAAGGAGCCACCCAAGTGAATGGACTTTCTTCAAAATTATATGTTTATATGTTTGAAAGATCATAGGGGAAGCATGATAGTTTGGATTATTATAAATTTTTTGGGAATATTTTCCACTAATTGCAAAGTTTACATGCTCAAAGTTTGACACATAAAAAATGTTTTTGCATGTTCGAAGCACTCTAGTTTTGAGAGTGAACAATCTTTGTTTTTTTTAAATGTCCTTTTTTCCTACCAAATGTTCACCATTCCTTCTAAAAATTAAAGAGGATTTAACATTGATGATTAGAACAACAAAAAGATTTGAACCAATGAAAATTGTTTTTATAACCGATTTGAGCACATTTCATTCAAAAATACTTTTGACCCTAAAAATTATGAATTTTGAAAATGTGCTTTTAACAAAAGTTCATGTTTGTGTGATAGAGGACATGAATGCATAATATACATGATATAAAATCAATTTGTAGTCAAAATGTATTTATATTTAAAATGCAATGCTAAAGGGGTACTCAAAATACAAATTAAAAAGTTATAAACCAACACAAAAATAACACATGTCATGTGCAATCCTTGGAAAAGAACTTTTACTTTGTGCCCTTGCTCCTTTGACCATGTTTTCACCCTCAGGTTTTCTGGAATTGCATTTTGTTTTGGTGATTACTTTGATAACAATGCCGTTCATGGGTGTTGATGGAATAGCAAAATTGTGACTTTTTGGAAGTGCATTTTGTTCTTGGTGATACTTGGAATACAATTGAAAACTCTTGAACATCTTTGAAAATGTACACACAAGTTTAAATATCATCATCTATGGTGCTGTGCAGGAATGTAGGGAAGCATTGCCAATTTTCATTGAGTATGTATGAATGGCAAAAGATTTGAAGTTGTTGGAGATTCTAAAGTTTTTGTAATGGATTATAGGCAACTCGTTTCTTCACCCTCATGTCTAGACCTACTATTCTTCTTGGTGAACTCTCGTCTATACTTTGAAGTTTCAATAATATCATCTTGCAGGGGAGATCATGATGTACATTATAGTTGAAAGTCTAACTTGTCAACGTCACATGTAACGGAGCTGCAGAGATCTGAACTGAAGCTTGATGAAGTCCTTGCAACAAGAATTGCATTTCCATTGTAATATATCAAGCAACAAACTTAGTTGAAATAACATACCTCTATTACACTCTCAACAACATGCTGATAGTCTCCAATTCAAAGGATTTTGAAATTGGAACCTTCTTGAAGTCTTTGCAAGAAAATTGAAAGAGTGAAATGGATAGGATGAGGCCATTGAAGCTAGTCCTTGGTGCTAAGACAAAATGGGTGACAAAGTGAGAAGAATATGCAAGAAACAAGGGGATGATGATCAAATCCAATCCTACAAAGGAATATTTTTGGGCGAATTTTCACCTCTTGGTGACCCAAAAAAAAGGGGTAGTGCCAATCCTACAAAGGATAGTTTTGGAAAAGAAGTCTCAAAGTCGCCATATTTTGATGGAGAAAAAACTGAATTTGCCATCTCTTGACAGCAAGTTCTAGTATGTCACCAGCAGATAGCAGGAATCCTAAAATTTTTAGTGTCCTCTCTCTCACATGTAAGCCAAATTTCTTGTGGAAGATCCTGGCATGGTATTATCGATCCTAAATTTTCCTAATATCCTCTTGGACCTGTAGCCAAAATTTGCTAAGTCTTATTGTGGATGATCCTGGCACAGTATTATTGATCCTAAATGTTCCTAATATCCTCTCCGACCTGTAGCCAAAATTTGCTAAGTATTATTGTGGATGATCCTGGCACAATATTATTGATCCTAAATGTTCCTAATATCCTCTCCGAC
>Ga0116227_10015937_pt1 | contig 10984 bp, 7 predicted proteins | sample S1TSphgellanicum_FD_89693 | JGI IMG/M metagenome (GOLD analysis project Ga0116227, IMG submission 89693) | Host-associated microbial communities from peat moss isolated from Minnesota, USA - S1T2_Fb - Sphagnum magellanicum MG | ecosystem: Host-associated > Plants > Peat moss > Unclassified...
AATGTAAGGGGATGGGTGGTGAGAGGGGGGGGGGGGGGTGGGGGGGGGGGTTGTTGGATTGTGGTTTTCAAAGGAATAGGTGTTTGAATAATTTTAATGACCAACTTGTTTATGGTTGATTATTGGTGCAAAATATTTGTTGAGAGGCATTGCAATTTAAATTCAAACATATTTCAAAGCTAGTAAAATGTATTTACCCAAACGTCCTGGAAGCAAAATACTTACCAAGGGAAAATGTGATCAAATTCGATTATGAAAATGGTGGGGCCGGGGCTATTGGATCGATGTATTGTGCACAAAGTGGTGAGATTCAAATAACTTTTTGTGATACCTTGCCAAAAGACTTTGAGTACAAAAGAATTGAAAACAATATTCATGGAGGAAGGTGGGAATATATTTGAAAAGAGAAAAGGTAAAAGCACAATCAAAGGAACAACCCAAGTGAGTGGACACTCCTTAAAATTACATTTTTGTACATTTGAAAAATTACAAGTAAAACATAATAATTTGAATTGTCATAATGTTTTTTGGAATATTTTCCATTAATTACAAAGTTTACATGTTCAAAGTTTGACACAAATCAAAAATGTTTTTGCATGTTCAAAACATTCAAACCTTAAAAGTGAACAATCCTTGTTTTTTTCAAACATCATTTTTTCTACCAAATGTACACCATTCCATCTAAAAATTGACAAAAATTTTAACATTGATGATTAGAAGGGCAAAAGTACTTGAACTGATGAAAATTGTTTTAATAAACCATTTGAGCACATTTGGCTCAAAAGTGTTGTTGACCTTGAAAATTATGGATTTTGAAAATGTCCCTTTAACAAAAGTTGTTCATATCTATGTGATAGAGGGCATGAATGCATAATATATGATATAAAATCAATTTATAGTCAAAATATATTTTTTATCTAAAATGAAATGTTAAATTGGGTACCCAAAATACAAAATTATAGTTATAAACCAACAAAAAAATGACACATGTTATGTGTAATCATTGGAAAATGACATTGACCTTGATGCCCTTAGCTCCTTTGACCATGTTTTCACTTGAAATGGGTTATTTAAAAACAAATGTCACAAGGTTTGCCAAAAGTGTTTTGTTTCCACTACATCAAAATGCGTTTTAGTTCACTTTAGGTTTCATTATATTTTGAGTGAATTTGGACATTTTTACCATGGTGAAACTAGTTAACCCCTTAATGAATGGGGACCATTTGGTATAGACAATGAAATGGTTCATCATAACTTAATGAAACAAGGTTACTCTCAAATGAAATACAAATTTACCAAGGCATTCATTTGTTGGTTAATTAACTAAACAACATGGAATCAATGAAATTTAAATGATTTAATATATAATATTATTAATAATTTCATAACTTTTAGTGTATGAATTATTGACATGTGTCATTACCTAGGTTAGGTTTAAACCTAACCTAGGTATGTAGGCCACCTAATCAACATATGCACTTACTTTACAAAATTAAATAAAAGAATATTCGATCCATTTACCATTGTTAACCACACACACCATTTGTGAGGTTTGATCACTTGACCTTTAAAATGTAAACAAACAACCCTACCATCAAGTCACCCCACTTGTTGTGATAATATGTTACATTACATTTTATTTATCAAATATTTTATTTTAAACATTATAAAAACATTAACTTTGAAAATTCATATTTTATTGAGATTTTGTTCAAATAAAATGATTTGAGTTTACTTTTAAAAAAATTTCAATAATGAACATAATTACATTTATTTCCTTTTGAAAGTGTAAAATAATTTGAACAATTTTTTTTGAATATCATTATTCAATAGCATTTCAATGATCATTTTTTTGAAAAAGAAATGTTTAATGAATGGATAATATTTTTGTTAATATAATAATACTACCTATGTTATGCTACTTTTAGTTATTGTAAGGTTACTTTTCATTAATCTAAATTATTTCACTATACATTATTTATGGCTATTTATGGTTATTTTTTATATTTTTTATTATTTTTTATTATTTCACCTTAAATTATTTGGCAATTCTAAACAATTTTAATATATGGCTATTGGTGGCTATTTTATAGGTGGTTATTAGTGATTATTTTATTAATGGCTATTAGTGGTTATTCTATTAATGGTTATTAGTAATTATTCTATTGGTGGCTATTGGTGGTTATTATAAATTAAATTACCATAGGCTATTAATGGTTATTATATTAGTGGTTATTAGTGGTTATTAATGATTATTAGTGATTATTATATTAGTGGTTATTAGTGGTTATCAATGATTATTATATTAGTGGTTATTGGTGGTTATTAATGGTTATTATATTAGTGGTTATTAATGGTTATTATATCAATGGTTATTGATGGTTATTAATGTTTATTCTATTGTAAACCATTGGTGCTTATTTTATTGATGGTTATTTTATTGGTGGTTGTTGATGGCTATTTTATTGGTGCCTATTAGTGGTTATTTTAGGCTCTATTACGACTATTGGTGATTATTCTATTATAAATTACTATTGATATTATATGTTATATTATCATAGGTTAATAGTATTTTATTATAAGTTATTCTAAATTTATTTTCATAAGCTATTATTGACTATTTTAAATTATTTTACCTTAAGGTCATTATATTATATTTTAGATTATTTTAAGTTAGTATACTTAAGATAAAATAATTTATAATAAAATAAAGTAACATGATCTTGAATAACCTAAAATATAATTTGAAATAACATATATTAACTTTAAATAAAAACCTAAGGTATAGCCTAAGGTTAATTGAGTAATTTAATTTAAAATAATTTTAAAACATATAATATGTTAGCTAGGATATTTTAAAGTAGAATAACATACAATAGTTTAATGTATAATAATTTATAATAACATAGGGTATAAATTAAAATAACTAATGTATCTTAAAATAATATAGGTTATATCATAAATTAACATATATAAGATATTTAAAAATAACATAAAAATAAACCTATTTATTACAATAAATTATAATAGTGAATTATGTCAACTAATAATGAAACACAATGTTTACATAGTGATATTATAGTGAAATAACTTTAATCAAAGTGAAATCATTAAAATGTAATGAACTTATTTCACTTTAAGGTCCCATAGTGATTTAAGCTAGTGAACTACACCCCACTTTTGTGATAATGTTATTCAACGAAGGTGTATTCACATGTATCATTTGCCACCTTAAATGGAATAATCCAATTCCCTATAATACTCATTGTTGAAAAAGTATGAATTTTTTTATTTTGTAGGAAGTTTGAAAGATTTGATAATTTGAAGGATTTTTTTCATATTATCACACATTGTAAAACATTATTAACAAATCCACAAGATGTAAGTAAACATATTGTGGTTTAATGTATTTTGCAAAATGAAGGTCTCTAACATAGTAGAATTGTGAAAAAGTTAAATTTAACAAAAGAAACAAAATTAGAAATATGTTATTCAACATACCTAATTATGTTGAAAGTGAAAGTCCTTCTTATTGCTTACATAATGAATATGTAAACACATGGAAATCCTTTTTTAGATATTCAAATTTCATTTATGTAATAGATGAACTTGTTATCATAATGGATGGTAATATTATCTTTAATACTCAATTGTAATTAATAGATGAAATAAAATTAGAATATCATATTATGATATCCTATCTACCATTCATGATAATAAAATTTTCAAAATATATCACAAATATGTTAATTATTACTATGAAACATTTCCATACCTAACTATCTTTAGTAGAGATGAAAAAAAAACATCCTATAGGAGTGTATGTCATGGGTGGACTACACATCGTATGTCTCATGGAAATGTAATTTGATATTATAAAAAATATGTACCAACACATATTCAAGAAAGTTTAAAAGGATTATGTGATTCGATTACAAGTTAAATATGGACAAATGTCAAATTAAAATTTGGAAAAGATATTAATGAATTTTTTGAAAGTCAAAGTTCACAAATAAAATGTATCATGATAGGTTTAGAATCAGATAGAAGTAATGTACATGCAACTCATATTACAAAAAATGCATATATTAAACTACATGTTGACAAAAGGCATATAGATTATTCCATTATGGGTTGGTTAACAAAAGGTGCACCAAGTGGAGGTTATTTTCAAGTGCACCAATTATATATGGTACCAATTTGCAACTAGCCATGACTATCAATCTTCCTTCGGAGCAAATCCATTGTTCATGGAACAAAGGAATATGGGGAACAATCATTACGAATTGGGAGATCCTACAAGTTAGGTTATGCATTGGTGAACAAAATTTTGTATATGGTAGAATGAGAAATCAAATTACTTCTTCCCTGGGGTTAGTGCACCAAAGCTTAGGAAAATCCATTGAACATGGAAATCCCCAAATACTTGAAACACCTAGAGGAATTTTCTAGAAAACACAACTTGAAATGTTTTGCTAGGATTTTTCATGACCATCACATCTTTGAAAAATGAAAATTTTCAATCAAGCCAAATTTTAGGCCACACATTTGAATGAAAAAACCTTTTTATAGTTTTAGGACTTTGAGAAATTTGGAGTTTTTGACCAAATCAAATGATTGTACAACAATAAAATTATCATGAGCCAACTATTGACAAAACTATCAAAATATCTCTTTCAATATGTGGCAAATATAAAAAATGAAGTATTGTAAAAAAAATAAAAAACCCATCACAATAGGTGGTTAATTAAATATTAAATATTAATTACTCAAATGCAAACATGTATGAAAATACTAAAATCTCAAAAACTTCAAACCATTTTTTGTTTAATTTAGTGTTTAATTTGAACCCAATGAAACTATTTTTTTTCACAATGTTGATTATGTTAACATTTCAAAAAATAAACATATTAGATCAAAAGTTGATTCCAAAAACTATATTTCACAACTTAATTCTTTTACCTTGCATGACATATGAAAACCATAAAATTGAAAAGATATGAGGAAAAGGAATGAGGATGAATAGTTCTTTCAATTCCCTTTTCCTTCATCTTCGAAAAAAAGAATTTATGATGGCATCTGTTTTGGTCATATAATGAATTAAGGAAAGAAAGGTAAAAAATGAATCTAAGACAATGGTGCTTTTAGTTCCTTGCTCTCCCAAATAAGTATCTCATATTTTTATTATCCTTTCATTAACGGCCACTCCTTTCAAGAAATACAATTTTAATGGCATGGTACAATTAAATTTATGGGAGGATCACATATTTCCACATTATGCCAACATCAGGTGGTGCAATTTCAAACTTTTAATGTGACTTTTAAAGTTAGCAAATCTTATTTATCCTTTGGAAAATATAAAAAGATTCAACAAAATATGCACAATTAAAAAAACATTTTTATTTTATTGGGCAAATCTTTGGCCAATATATAATAGGCGTAGTCACAAATAGTAGAAATAAACATCTTATGGTTCAAAAAATATATATTGCTTGAAAAAACTTGAGAAAAGTCATAGCATAAAATTGTTGGGAGTGTGAACCTAGAAAAGTCCAAAGTCTTTGGTTAACACTCCTACAATCAACCTCTTTATGATCATGTTTGAAATTTGAATGTATTAACACATACAAATAATACCTAACATGTGCAAAAGTAGTAACTTATGGTTTGCATAAAATTCCATCTCCTATGTACATGTGTAAAAGTTTTGTGTACTAGGGCAATTAACCCTTATTTTTGCACATTTAAATGTAAGATAAGCTCATGGCTATGTAAGATAAGATCAAGGCTATGTGCTTCACTAATAAGGGTTTGCATGGGGCAAAACAAGTATATGGAATTCTCCAAGTAATTCACAAAACATGTAAATGTTTTCATTTTGGTAATAATATTTCTCTATATACATAATGGGATCAAGATTTGACAAATAGTTTTAAAACAAAAAACTTCACACTGAGACAATATTTACTTGTATGGATTCTAACTATTTGATATACATTGAATTCATAATTTACCTTGTGATTTCACACCTCATTGTGTAAAAAAAATAAAATCACCCCTTATGCAAAAGATGGATATTTTTCAATTACAAGAACCCAATTATTCATAGGAGCCCAATTGCTCTTGTGCATAACTATGAACACTGCTATAGTGGGGCTTTTGTATGCAATGGTAAAGAACGATGAGTTTGGGGAGGGGGTAGAAGGGGATAGGGATACAAAATTGATATGCAATGATAGGCCCCCTAGCACATAATAATGCATGACAAAGTAGATGAATTCATTAGCAAAGGTAAACCAACACCACTTGAGTATCTTGGTAATTTTTATTTGAAATTAGGCATTAGATTTAATCCATGCATGGGGTCTAGGATCAAGTTAAGAACATAATTTGAGCATTTTTAAAAATGTTGCTTGATTTTGGGTTTTTGAATATGGGGATTGCTGTATTTGAAATATAAAATATAAAAATAAGTATTAAAGCTTGTCAATTAGAATTAAAAGGGAAATTGGTGTGAATATTATTAACCAAAACCAAGGTAGGAACTAAATTCGAAACAAGACTAATGTTACTTTCAACAAAACTTAAGAGATGGACCAATCACAAGATTAGAATGACCCAAAAATTTGGTTTCAATTTAGGTTTCAATTTTTTGTTTTTCAAAACATTTGTTAAAGTCATTATATTTAAATGTTTATTTCACAATTTGTTTGAAGGGGGACATTAAACACCTTATATACATTTTCTAGAACAATAAATTTGGGAGTGTGGTGAGGTGGGGGCTAGGGGTGGCACTTGACATGTAATTGTTCCTTTCAAATGCTTTAGAAACTCAAAATTTCCATCTTTACTTGTGTCATGTAATTGATTTAAATGGTCTCATTATATTGGTTGTACAATGTTTGTAATTAAAACAATTTTTATTTGGGGGTATTGGAAGTAACTTCAACTAGATCTTATTTTAGATTTGACCTTTTCAAATATATATTTTTAAAATAAAAAAGGGGAACCTTAACATGTGTGAAACACACCCCCCACCCCCCCTCCCCCCCCCCACCCCAAATGCAAAGAACTAGGTCTAAACCAAACTCAAGGCTCCATAAAAATAATTTAGACCTATTGAATCAAAACTGAAAGTTCTTTTGACTCACAATATGAAAAAAATGAAAATAAGAATGGGGGCTATATTAAAAAATAAGAACTAAACATCAACAATTTTTTCCATGGTAGTTGATGCCATGGGTATTAGTTCACCCAAGATGAAATGTGTGATTGATTTTGCTAGGGTGAACCCACATTAATACATTGACAACTTATCTTAACCACCTATTTGATGCCATGGGTGCAAGTTCACCCAAGGTGAAATGTGTGCCCAATTCAACTCAGGTGAACTCACATTGATACCTTAGCAATTTTGAGTGGGCTCCTTAAAGGTCATGATATTAAGCCCCAAAATTGTTGGACTTGGAGCACAAGACCTTGATTTTGTCTAAACACATGATATTTATGATGTATAAAAGCACACATAGTACCTTGGTAGTTCTTAACTAATTTATATATTTTTAACAATGTTGAAACTTTCACATTTTCTTGTTTCAAAAAAACACATATTAGGTAGGTCGATGTCTAAACACATAAAAACTTAGAACTCATTGAAAATCAAGGGAAGGCTCATTTGTTTATGGTGTACAAAGAGAAATTGAAGCTATTCTCTTGGCACATTTGAAGCACTAAACATTGTAAAAAATGGATCAGAAATGAGAAAATTATGACCCCCCACAGTACGTGGGCTTCAAAAGTTGAAGAAAAACCACACTAAACACCAAGAAACCGTTCTCCAAACACCCAAACCCTCCTTGGAAGTTGCTCTATTGCCTTTATAGTTCCAAGATGATTTGTAAATCTTAAAGTGATGTTTTCATAGCACTTTAAATCGCTTACTTTGAATAAAAAATGAAAAAGTTATGAGCTTTGAAAGTAGGAAGGGTCTAAAAGAAGATAAATATATATGTTTTTTAATGTTTGTAATTTGGAAAGCCATTTTTTTCCCCTTGTTTTTCTTTGTTACTCCTTTCCATGTAGAGTTCAAAGATGATTTGTAGAACTTAAGTTAACGCTCTCATAACCTTTGAAATCATTCAAAATGAAAAAAATGAGAACATATAAATAAGTTTTTGGTCACTAACCTATGTTTAGTGGTGCGCATTTGTACGCTATGCGTAAGGAAATTGAATTCTATTGAAATTTTTAATAATAATCCATACTTTGCAATAGAATATCAAAAATTTATTTTGTTTGGTACACATGTGCTGAACCTGCCAAGGTATAGTAGTTACAATTCAATGGCCTTCAGTAAATGAAGTAAAAAGCAAACATTGTGTTATTAACTTACTAGTGCTGGCTAGTTCCTTCCGATTCTTAACATTTTTCAAGGGCTTGATTTTAGTTTTGTTTAAGTTTTTTTCTCCAAATATAAAAATTAATTATAGTTTTGGTTAAGTTCTTGGAGCTAGAGCTCTGCAATTAGATCCATTTGGGTACCCAACCAACATTAGTTGAAACTAGAAGCCCCAAAATTGTTTTAACTTGCTCTTAAACATTATAAAGACCTTTTTAGAATAATCCAAGGTCCCCAAGTTTAAATCTAATATTTCATGGGCCTATAGTGAGGCCTCACCAAAAATTAGCTAATTATCCATTTTTAGGGGAAGAAAAAAGTGAAAGGACCCATTCTCTCTATGTTCCTTTCTTTCCAACAAAAGTAAGAAATTTTAAGTAACATTTTTTAATTTGACAAAATTTTGCCGAATTTCAGTTTTAAAAAAATGATTTTGACATATTCAAAAGATTTTCCAAGAAAAAGATGACCCAAATTCACCATATTTCAAGAAAAACTATTCCAAATCACCAAATTTTTATGATAAGTTCCAATAGGTAGCCAAGAATATTAAAAAATTCTGTTTTTTTCCAACTTTCACTTGTAATATGTAGCCAAATTTGGCTAAATCATCTTATGGATGATCATCATTTCAACTCATCACAAAATTGAAAAAAAAAACCCTTGTTTTAGGGGTGACCCTTTTGTTCAAAAAAAAATTAAATAGTTCATATGGGGTCCCTTTTGGTTTTTTTTAAAAAACAAATTCATGTGGGGATCTTTTTGGTTGTGCCATGGATATTGATTTGTTTCACGACGTTGGGGGAAAAAAAAACCAAGAAAATCATATGGAGACTACGAGATTAATTACCCATTTATGGAAAGAAATGAGTGAAGGGAATAAAAGATAACTATTCTCTCTATTCCAAGAAAAATAAGAAGATTTAGGTGGTGTCCCTCTTGGTTAAAGGAAATTCAAATAGTTCATGTGGGGTCCCTTTTGGTTATACCATGAATATTGATTTGTTACACAACCTTGTTGGGAAAGGAAAAAAGCCAAGAAAACTATATAGGGGCTATGAGTTTGATTATCCATTTATGGAAAAAAATAAATGAAAGGAACAAGAGAGAATAATTCCCTTTGTTCCTTTCTTTCCAAGAAAACTAAAGAGCTCTTAGTGGTGACCATTTTGGTCATACCGCAAATATTGGATTTGTTTTATGTAATGTCCCTTTTGGTCCAAAAAAACTACATAGTTCATGTGGGGTCGCTTTCATGGTTATTTTTCAAATTCCACCAAGAGGTGTATTGGTTAGGATCCCTAGTATTTATTAGCAATAAATGGCAATTATCTTGGATGGGCAATATATTTTTTGTTGGAATCCTACCTAGTTTTAATAATCTACATGAACACATTATTTAAATCTAATGAATTTTAACATTTTTTTATCAAGACATGGCAAATGTTTTGTATTTTTTCTTAAAAGACCCTTTGTTCAATTTGCTAGGGTTTTTTTGTCCCCAAGTTGTAAAAACTTGCCCCCACAAAAACCACTAGTCCCTTTTGGTCATACTATGAATTTTGATTTGTTACACAACCTTGTTGGGAAAGAAAATAAATAAATAAAATCATGTGGGAAATATGAAGTTAATTATCCATTTATGCAAAGAAACCAGTGAAAGGAACAATAGATAATAATTTTTTTGTTCCTTTCTTTCCAAGAAAAAATAAGGAGTTCTTGGTGGTGTCCCTATTGGTTTCCTATGAGGTCCCTGCATGTAATATGTTTTTGGAAAGCTTTCATTGAATTCTATGCGAAGTGACCAAAGGTGATTGAAAATTTGGTTGTTAACGATTGAAAATGACATTTGTTGACGATTGAAAAATGGTTTTCGTCACCCTATTGTTGGCAACCCAAAAAATTCAATCACCATACGAATGACAACCGAATATGAGTTTTAGTCGCCATCCAAAAAATCTAAATCATTAGATGGCAATTGAAAATTTTTGGTCACAAGCAATTTGTAAAGGGGCATGTAATATGTTTTTGGAAAGCTCTCGTCAAGTTTTACATGTGCCGACCAAAAATTTGGTTCCCAACAATTGAAAATAACAATTGTGAGCAACTGAAAAAAGGCTTTGGTTGCCAAATTATTAGCAATTGAAAAAAGGTTTTGATCACCCAACAATTGGTGACTAAAATTTTTTCATTGGTCATTTGGCATATGGCGACCAAAAGACGATTCAATTGTCACAAGGAAACTGGGAACAATCAAAACTACTCCCTTTTCGATCACTAGTGAACGTACCCTAGGCACCAAAGATGATCTTTGACCTAAGTTGACCTAGGTTAACTTTATACTAATGTGATGCATGGTTACATCTATGTCCAAATGCATCTAATATGCGTTGTGATGGACACATGGACATGATGACAACCCTACTTCCTATATATTTGAAATTACCCAAGACTACCCACTTATTCTAACCTACTCCCCCCCCCCCCCTTTTCCCCTTTTACAAAAAATTCAACCCTTCCCCCCCAAAAAAATAAAAAAAAACTTTAATTATTGGACCACACCACCAAAAGGTGAACTTTTTTTCA
>Ga0116227_10015940_pt1 | contig 10980 bp, 10 predicted proteins | sample S1TSphgellanicum_FD_89693 | JGI IMG/M metagenome (GOLD analysis project Ga0116227, IMG submission 89693) | Host-associated microbial communities from peat moss isolated from Minnesota, USA - S1T2_Fb - Sphagnum magellanicum MG | ecosystem: Host-associated > Plants > Peat moss > Unclassified...
CGGCAACACGGCGCTTCGCCGCACTCGGCATGCGCGTCTGTATGATAGACCGTGCGGAAGCCATGCTTTCACACCAGGCCGCCAGCATCGGCGGTGAGGTTATGCCCTATGTCGCCGATGTCGCCGATCGCGCCGCAATCGAAAACCTGGCGTCCGAGATCCATCACCGCTTCGGCACGGTGTCGGTGCTGATGAACAACGCCGGCGTGGGCAATGGCGGTGACGCTTTGTCCAACCCCGATGGCTGGGCGCGCGTTCTCGGCGTAAACCTTCTCGGTGTGCTCCACGGCGTGCAGGCCTTCGTCCCCGCCATGGTCGCCGGCACCAGCGCAGGCCTCGTCATCAATACCGGCTCAAAGCAGGGTATCACCCAGCCACCCGGCGATACCGCCTACAACGTCAGCAAGTCGGCAGTGAAATCCCTTACCGAGGGTCTCGCCCACACACTCCGCCAGCAAACCGCCGGCCGCATCACCGCGCATCTCCTTATCCCCGGCTTTACCTTCACCGGTATGACCGGGGCAGACGCCAAGCCAGCAGGCGCATGGGCGCCCGAACAGGTGATCGACGTCATGCTCACCGGGCTGGCGGCCGGGGATTTCTACATCCTATGCCCGGATAACGAGGTAACCCGCGACATCGATGAAAAACGCATCGCCTGGGCCGCCGGCGACCTCATCGAGAACCGCCCCGCCCTCTCCCGCTGGCATCCCGACTGGCAATCCGCCTTCGCTGCCCACATGGCCAAGGCATCGTCGGCACATAAATGCGTCGGCACGCCGACAGAGATGCCGCCTCAAACAAAGGCGTGAGGCGCCCGTTCGACCCCGTAACCCGATTCGGTTAATGTCGAACGGGCCCTAAGTCCTGAACAAATCATCCATGTTCTGAAACGCCTTGAACTCCAGTGCATTGCCCGATGGATCGAGAAAGAACATCGTGGCCTGCTCTCCCGCCTGACCCTTGAAGCGAATATGCGGCGCGATCACAAATGCCGTCCCAGCGGCTTCCAGCCGCGCCGCCAGCGCCTCCCATTGCGGCATCGTCAGCACCACACCAAAATGCGGCACCGGCACGTCATGCCCGTCAACCGGATTATGATGCACCGCGCCGCTACCATCCTGCGGCTTATAATGCGCCACGATCTGATGACCGAACAGATTGAAATCCACCCAGCTTTCCGCGCTGCGCCCCTCCGGGCAACCAAGCAAGGTGCCATAAAACTGCCGGGCCTGCGCAATATCGTGCACCGGGAACGCTACATGGAACGGGGTGAGGGAAGATACACCGCCCGCCGCTCCGATATCATCGTGCATTATCGTATCCATAACGAAACTCTCCTTTATCTGCCACGCTCCATAGCCTTGCTTGCCTTGCCACGCGGCGGGCCGGCATCCTTCGCACGCAAATGCTCCAGCACGAATGCCCGCATATCCTGCATGGCGCGCCGATAGCTGAACTGCGGAAACATCACGTTGCGGAACAGGCAGCCATCCAGAAAGGTGGAAATGAACACCGACATCCGCTTCGGATCGACCGGCCGGAAAATGCCCTGCGCCATGCCGGCCTTGATCGCCTCGCCGAGCACCACATTTTCCTTGTCATAGAAACTGCGAATCGCCCGGTCTACCGCCGCCGTGCGGTTACGCGTGCTTGCGTAATCCAGGCTGATTTTCGCCAGTTTCTGCAACAGCACAAATTGCAGGATATGGATTTCGATCCACAGAAAAATAATCTGCTCCGGCTCCTGAACATTCCGCCTTACATCTTCAAATTCGCGGAATGCGACATCCACCGTGTTGGTCACCGCCTTCAGGAACAGCTCTTCCTTGCTGCCGAAATGATAATAGATCAGCGCCGAGTTGATGCCGGTCGCCGCCGCTATATCCTTGATCGTCACGGTCGAATAGTTTTGCTGCGCGAACAGATCGAGTGCGGCCGCCTGTAACGCCTCCACCACCTCGGCGGAACGCTGCTGGGATTTTCGCTGTTTCGGCGGCGCCTCCGCGGCGGTTGTGGCCAGAGATGCGGCCGGGCGGCTCTGAGCAAGGCTCATGGATGTGGCTGCCTCATGCTTCTTCCGGATATCCGGAAATATGCCAGTGCCATCTGCCCCACCGCGCTGTCAATGCAGGCCAGCCCAGGCCAGGCACGCCCATTGGCCCGGCATCTGCATCAGCCGGCGCATGACCATACCTGCAATGCTCGCCAAGCGGGTGACCAAACGCTTCGGCGACGTCCAGGTGCTGCGCGGCGTCGACCTCGTCGTGATGCCCGGCCAGGTAATGTGCCTGATCGGCCCGTCCGGCTCCGGCAAATCCACCTTCCTGCGCTGCATCAATCATCTCGAGAAAATCGACGGCGGTTCGATCGCCGTCGATGGTACCTATATTGGCTATCGCCGTCATGGCAATACCCTCCACGAACTGCCTGAACGCGCCATCGCCGCCCAGCGCGCGGGCATTGGCATGGTGTTCCAGCGCTTCAACCTGTTTGCCAACAAGACGGCGCTGGAAAATGTCGTCGAAGCCCCTGTCGTGGTGAAGCACGAGCGTCTGGCCGACGCGCGGGCGCATGGCGAGGCTCTGCTGGCACGGGTGGGCCTTGGCCATCGGCTGCATGCCTATCCGGCCGAGTTGTCCGGCGGCCAGCAGCAGCGCGTAGCCATCGCCCGCGCTTTGGCCATGCGCCCGCGGCTGATGCTGTTCGATGAACCAACCAGCGCCCTGGATCCGGAACTTGTCGGCGAGGTGCTGGAAGTGATGCGTGGCCTGGCGGCCGACGGCATGACCATGATCATCGTAACCCACGAAATGGCCTTTGCCCGCGATGTGGCGCAGCGTGTGGCCATCATGGATGAAGGCGTGGTGGTCGAACACGGCACCCCGGCCGAATTATTTACCACGCCACGCCACGCGCGCACACGCGGCTTCCTCGCCAAGCTTCTGGCCGGCTGACCACCTCCGACCCGCATGAACGCCACATAATGAACGCCGCGCGGCAAGATTGGCGCCCGCTTGTGCGATTGCATCCTGCTCTGCACATATAAAAGGCATAGGCGGCACCGACGCCCCTATTTTCTTAATTAATCGATCAAAAATATTTTGCCGTCCCGCACCGAATATCTCTAAGCTGGAACGCGGGCTTCGTTTCACAGCGTACCTGGCGGGGTGCATTCCTGGTGATGCCATCGAGAAAGACCGAGTCGCGGCCAGCCGCCTGCCAGAAGCCGGCATTCTACCGGCCATGGTGTGCGGTTGCCGGCCTCATTGCACTCCTCACCTGCATGGTCACGGGGCAGGCCGGCGCTGCAACCTTGAACGATATGCTGCCCGATAGCATCCGCAGGGCAGGGGTACTCACGGTGGCGACCGACGCGCATTACCCGCCTTGCGAATCCCTGGCGGATGATAATGCAACACTGATCGGCTTCGATCCGGAAATCTGGAATGCCATCGGCGCCAGGCTCGGTATACGGATGCAAGTTATCTCTACCGCGTTCGGCGGCCTGATTCCCGGTGTGCAAAGTGGCCGCTACGACATGGCCATGGAATGCATATCCGATTCCGCCGCCCGCGAGACACAGGCGCTGTTTATCGATTACGCCTATGCCACCTCGCAACTCTACGCACTGGCCAGCAACACCGCGCTCACCGATGATCCGCTCTCCATCTGCGGCCTGAAAACCGCGGCCCAGACGGGCACCGATTCAGTCGAGAGTCTCGCGACACTGTCCACCCATTGCACCAAACTCGGCAAGCCTGCCCTCTCGGTCGCCGAATTCCCCGATGCCCCGTCTATGTTCACCGCAATGATCTCGGGCCGAGTCGATTTTGTGCTGGATGATACAGTGTCCGAGGAGGCAATGCGAACGCAATTCCCGGTGCCGTTGAAAACCTACCAGAACGCATTGTTGCCCAGGCTCTATACCGGGATGATCGTGCTTCCCGAGTCGCGGCAATTGGCGCAGGCGCTCCTGGCCGGGCTGCGCGCCATCCAGACCGACGGCACCTACGCGGCCATCATGACCAAATGGAAACTCTCCTCTCTCATCCTGAAGGATCCCGGCATCAACCTGGCAACGTCCCGCGCGCTCCCGGTACCGGCACCATGACTCGAAACACCGCACCCGTAGGGAGGGCTTCAGCACACCGCGCCTACACTGCCCGGCCGCGGAATGAGCAAATGGCGCCACGCGATGTCTGACCACATCACCCACACATGGCAAGATGATGAGCAACTTGTGGTCGTGCCCGCACGCCATCACGCCCGTATCATCCTGTTGGCGCCGCTGGTTCTCGCCGCCTTGGGCGTTCTCTATTCGGTGGCAACAAACCCGCGCTTCGCCTGGCCTGTGGTGTGGCATTATCTCTTCAGCCCCATCATCCTCGGTGGCCTGCTGAATACGCTATGGCTCACCCTGATTGCCATGTCCCTTGGCGCCACACTGGGCATCGTGCTTGCGGTCATGTGCATCTCGCGCAACCCCGCCACCGCCGGCGCCGCCCGGCTATTCATCTGGTTCTTCCGTGGAACCCCCGCCCTGGTGCAACTGATCTTCTGGTATAACCTCGCGGCTTTATACCCGTCCTATCATCTTGGCATTCCCTTCCTCGCACCTTCGCTCATCTCAGGTTCCGTAAATGATCTCATCACACCCTTCACTGCCGCCATACTTGGGCTCGGCTTGAACGAAGGCGCCTATATGGCGGAAATCATGCGCGCCGGAATTCTCTCCGTCGATCGCGGACAAGCCGATGCAGCACGCGCCCTCGGAATGACGCAACTGATCGCCCTTCGGCGAATCATTCTGCCACAGGCAATGCGATTCATCATCCCGCCCACCGGCAACGAGACTATCGGCATGCTGAAAACCACATCCATCGTCAGCGTCATTGCGCTCTCCGATCTTCTCTATTCCGCCCAATCGATCTATTCAAGAACCTTCCAAACGATTCCGCTTCTGCTGGTGGCCTCGCTTTGGTATCTCGCGCTCACCAGCCTGTTCAGCCTGGCCCAGTCACGCATCGAACGCCGGTTCAACCGCGGCCAGGCTGGGGCGAGAGGGTAGCGCGCCATGGAACTTGGCCTGTTCAATTTGATGTCGGTGCGGGACAACCCAAATGGCGTCGCCGGCGTTATCGATGATACGCGGGTGATGATCCAGCTGGCGGAAGATATCGGCTTCGATGTCGCCTGGTTCGCCGAGCACCATTTCACCAACTACTCCATCAGCCCATCGCCACTGATGATGGCCGCGCATTTCGCCGGCACCTGCCAAAAGATCAGACTGGGCGCCGCGGTTGTAGTGCTGCCGCTCTATCATCCAATGCGCGTGGCGCAAGAAATCGCGTTAGTTGACCAACTCAGCGGCGGCCGCCTGGTGCTGGGTGTCGGCAGCGGCTACCAGGCCTATGAATTCGACCGCCTCGGCGCCGACGTGGCCAAGAAAACCGAGATATTCCTGGAATACTGGCACATTGTCGAACAGGCCCTGCTCACCGGGCAAGCGCAGTTCGAAGGCGAATTCATCAAGATACCACCATCCGTCTTTACCTTGCGGCCGCATCAAGCGCCGCTACCGCCGCTCTACGTCACCTCGCTGGATCCGCGCGTGCTGAAACGCCTTGCCCCGCTCGGCGCCATACCGTTCATCACCGCCGGCTGGCGAGGCTCGCCGGCGCTGCCAGCCATGGCAGATCACGCCCAATCCGCATGGCGGCAAGCGGGGCTGAGCAGCCGCCCAATGCCACTCGCAATCCAGCAATATATCCATGTCACCAACAGCCGTACCGAAGCGCTGGAGGCCGCCGAACACGCACGCTTCGTCGGCCGCATGGTCGCGGCTTTACGTCACCCGGATCTCACACTCCGCGGCGCCCATCTGCAGCCGGCACCGCTGGAAAATGAGCCTGACCTCAGCGTGTTTCGCGATAACCTGATTATCGGTGACGCCGCCTATGTCGCACAGCGCGTGATCGCCGAATGCCGCCGCTTCCGCCCTGTGCATTACAATTGCTTCTTCCAGTTCGGCGATATGCCAATCCGCCGCGCCGCCCGCTCTCTGGAGCGCTTCGGCGCCGAAGTCCTTCCCCTGGTCAAAGCAGAAATCGGCAGGGCACTCGAAAATGCATGAGCTTTCCCTCTCCCTCCACCGGAGACCGCATCGTGCCAATTGAACGGCCATTGGCCGAGATCGTCCAGGCGGTGCTGGCCGGCTCCGGCCAAACCATCGCTGAGGCGGAAACCTTGCCGCGCGAGGCCTATACCTCGCAGGCCTTCTTCGATCTGGAAGTTGAAAAAATCTTCCGCAAGGATTGGCTCTGCGTCGGCCATATCGCGCAGATACCCAATGTCGGCGATTATTTCACCGTCGATGTTCTCAACGAACTTCTGGTGGTGGTGCGCGGGCCGGATCGCGTGCGCGTGCTATCGCGCATCTGCCTGCATCGTTGGGCACCGGTGGCCACAGGCCAGGGCAATACCCGCCTGTTTTCCTGCCCTTTCCATAAATGGGCCTATGCGCTGGATGGCCAGTTGCTCGGCGCACCCCTGATGGAATCAGCCAGCGGATTCGAACCGAAATCCTGCCGCCTGCCTGAAATCCGCAGCGAAATCGTCGGCGGTGTCATCTACATCACCTTCGATAATGCCGCCTATTCCATCTCCGAACGCCTGGCTGACCTCACCGAGCATCTCGCCCCTTATGGCATGGAAGATCTCGTTGTCGGCTGGCAAGTAGAGTATGTCTGCAACTTCAATTGGAAAATTGCCGTTGAAACCTTCATGGAGTGCTATCACCATATCGGCGCCCATCGTGAAACGGCCGAACCACTCTACCCCGCACGCCTCACCCACGTAGATGATAGCCGCGCCGGCTGGACCATCGCCTGGGAACATTTGCGCCCGGACGTGCCAACCGAACAGGCGCTCGCCAACGGCATGCCACCCTTCGCGCATCTCACCGAGTCCGAACTGCGTGACGACTCCCTCATCCTCGCTTATCCGCTCACGCTTTATGCCGTAACCCCGGCGCGTATCGGCGTCGTCGGTCTCATCCCAGTCAGCCCGCAGAAAACAATCTGGCGACGCAACATGCTGGTGCCGCGCACCACCGCTGAACTGCCGGATTTCGCCGAACAGGTCGCCCGCGCGCAAGCCTTCAACGACCGCATCGTCGGCGAGGATTTGGCGGTAAACGACATGCAGCAGATCGGCGCGCTGTCGCCCCTGGCGCGCCCTGGCCGGCTGAGCGATCTGGAAAAAGTCGTGTGGCAGCTTGCCGATTTCGTGCGTGACCGGGTCAGGACCTAAGCCAATGGAATATACCCGTCTCGGCCGCTCAGGCCTGAAAGTGTCCCGTATCGGGCTTGGCTGCATGAGCTATGCCGATCCCGCCCAGGGCTCTCACCCTTGGGTTCTGAATGAAGAGGCGTCGCAGCCCTTCTTCCGCCAGGCCATCGAGCTCGGCATCAATTTCTTCGATACCGCCAATATCTACGGTGCCGGCACCAGCGAACAGGTGCTCGGCCGCGCCATCAAACGCTATGCGCGCCGCGAAGAAGTCGTGATCGGCACAAAACTTTTCAACCGCATGCGCCCCGATCCCAATGGCCGCGGCTTATCCCGCAAGGCCATCATGGCAGAAATCGATGCCAGCCTGCTTCGCCTGGGCATGGAGTATGTCGATCTCTATCAGATCCATCGGCTGGATCCCGAAACCCCGATGGAAGAAACGCTGGAGGCGCTGAACGATGTCGTCAAGGCCGGCAAGGCGCTCTATGTCGGCGCCTCCACCATGCTGGCCTGGCAATTCGCCAAATGCCTCTATCTCGCCGAGAAACATGGCTGGTCCAGGTTCATCAGCATGCAGAACCACATGAACCTCATTTATCGCGAAGAAGAACGGGAGATGATGAGTCTCTGTGCCGCCGAGGGTGTCGGTATGACCCCCTGGAGCCCGCTGGCACGCGGCCGCCTCACCCGCCCCACCGCCAATGGCGCCCTAACCGGCCGTGCCGCCACCGATCAATATAGCAAAACCCTCTATTCGGCCACAGCGGAGGCCGATCGTGGCGTCATAGACCAAATCGCCTCGGTGGCGGCGGAGCGCGGTATCGCAATGGCGCAAGTCGCCCTCGCATGGCTCATGCAGAAACCAGCCGTCAGCGCGCCCATCATCGGTGCCACGCGCGCACAGCATCTTTCCGATGCCGCCCAGGCCGTTTCCATCCACCTCTCCGTGGAGGAGATTGCGCGGCTCGAAGCGCCCTATATTCCCCATCCGGTCGCTGGTTTCTAGCACGCCATGTTATGGAGCCAACGTACCTGGGCGGAACTGCCCGCCGATCTGCAGGAAGCCGGCAACGCGGCCCTGCTGCCGGTAGGGGCCACGGAACAGCATGGCCCGCATATGGGCTGCGGCATGGATGCGGTGCTGGCCGAAACCCTGTGCAAGGCAGCCTCACTGCGCACGCAGGTCCCCATGTTGCCAGTGCTGCCCTATGGATGTTCGCTCGGCCATAGCCGCAAATGGCCCGGCACCATCGCCATCGATCCCGGCACGCTGATGGATTTCGTTCACCAGATCGGCAGCTGGGCGTTTTATTCCGGCGTGCGGCGCCTGTTCATCATCAACACCCATGTCACCAACGCGGCCCCGTTGCGCTGCGCTCTGGAAAAGCTGCGCGCGGAGCACGATACGTTGATGGTCGCATTGGTAAATTCCGCCACCATCAGCCCCCGCGTGCGGGCCGCGCATTTCGCCGATGCCGAGGATTGGCACGCTAACGATGCCGAAACCTCGCTCATGCAGGCAGTGGCGCCCGATATGGTCCGCAACCATCTCACCGCCGATGCCGACGATCCCGACCGCACCTTTGGCAACGTGTTCGCCCATCCGGTGAACCATACCAGCCGCAACGGCGTCACCGGGCGCCCGAGCCTGGCCACCGCTGAAAAAGGCGAGCGCCTGTTCGCCTGGATGGTGGAAGACCTCGTCCACCTGATCCAACGCGGCCTCACCGAAACGCCACCCTTCCCCGACTCAGCCCCGTAGGGTGGGCGTCAGCCCACCACCTCCCAGCCACCTAAACACCGTAAAATAACCCACTCCCAACTCCAGCTCAACGACACCACACAAGGAATGCCACAGTTCATGGCCGAGTCAGAGAAAATTGCCGCCCTCCAGAAAGACCTCGCTGCACGCGGCGTCAGATACTGCCTCGGCGCCTATGTCGATATCCATGGCGTGCCGAAGGGCAAAACCGTTCCGCTCTCCCATCTTGCCCACATGGCACATGGATCGGAACGCTATACGGGCTATGCGCTCGATGGCCTTGGCCAGGCACCGAATGACGATGAACTCGTATCGGTACCGGATCTGGACCGTATTATTCCTCTGCCGTGGGAACCAAAGCTCGCCTGGATACCGGCCGAACTGCATTTCGAGGGCAAGCCATACAAGCTCGATACACGCGTGGTGCTGAAAAACGTTCTGGCCGATGCGGCCTCGCTCGGCTTTGGTTTCAATCTCGGCATCGAATGCGAAGTCTTCCTTCTTCGCAAGAACAATGATGGCAGCCTTGCTGTGCCGAACCCAGACGACAAGCTTCGTAAACCCTGCTACGACATGCGTGGATTCACCGATAGTTTCACCTGGCTAGACAAAATTGCCAGTTGCATGGACCATCTCGGCTGGGGTCTCTACTCCTTCGACCATGAGGATGCCAACGGCCAGTACGAATTCGATTTCGCCTACGCCGACGCAATGACCACCTGTGATCGCCTCACCTTCTTCCGCATGATGGCAAAGCATTATGCGAAGGAGGAAGGTTTGATTGCCACCATGATGCCAAAGCCCTTTGCCGACAAAACCGGCAATGGCGCGCATTTCAACATGTCGCTGTCTCACCTTGCCACCGGCCAGAACGCCTTCGCCTGCGATCCTGCAGAAGACCCGCGTGGCCTCGGCCTGACCAAAACAGGGTATTATTTCATCGGCGGTATTCTCAAACATGGCCGCGCGCTCTGCGCCGCCTTCGCGCCCACGGTCAACAGCTACAAGCGCCTCGTGCGCCGTGGCGCCATGAGCTATTATTCCTGGGCACCCGTATTCAACTCTTACGGCTCCAACAACCGTACAAATTCAGTCCGCGTTCCCGCCGGCGGCGGCCGCTGCGAATCGCGCAATGCCGATGGCGCGGTCAACCCGTATCTGGCGGCAGCCCTGGTGCTCGCCGCCGGGCTGGAAGGTATACGCAACGAAATCGATCCCGGCGCGCCGAATGACGATAATCTCTATGCCATCAGCGAAGCCGAGCGTACGCAGCGTGGAATCGAATTTCTGCCGCAAACGCTGCAGGAAGCCGTGGCTGCTTTCGCCGCCGATCCGCTGATCGAAGCAACACTCGGCCGCGCGCTGCGTGACGAATTCATCGCCTACAAGACGGAGGAGTGGGAATCCTACCATCTCTCCATCAGCGCCTGGGAAATCGAGCGCTACAGCTACATGTTTTAAGTTTGCCGCGTATTGAAGGGGGTGGCCAAAATGCGTTTAAGATGGACAGGTGCCAGTATCATTGCCATTGCCGCCAGCCTTGGCGCTACCAGGCCGGCGGCCGCACAATCCGCCGCCACCGCCGTGCCGGCCGCAGCGTTGAACACCGCCGCCAATCAGGGCGTGATCGAGCAGGTGCTGGTCACCTCGCGCAAGCGCACCGAATCTTTGCAGAGCGTTCCAGCCAGTATCCAGGTTCTGGATAGCCACAAGATAGAGCAATTGCAGATCTCGGATTTCCAGGATTACGCGAAATTCATCCCTAGCCTGGCCTTTCAGACACTTGGCCCAAACCAGACCAGCGTGTATCTCCGCGGCGTCTCCAGCGGTGATAACGCCAACCATTCAGGACCTCTGCCGACAGTCGGTGTCTATTTCGACGAGCTGCCGATCACCACCATCGGCGGCACGCTGGATATGAA
>Ga0116227_10015941_pt1 | contig 10979 bp, 10 predicted proteins | sample S1TSphgellanicum_FD_89693 | JGI IMG/M metagenome (GOLD analysis project Ga0116227, IMG submission 89693) | Host-associated microbial communities from peat moss isolated from Minnesota, USA - S1T2_Fb - Sphagnum magellanicum MG | ecosystem: Host-associated > Plants > Peat moss > Unclassified...
AACAACATTCATGCAGTCAAGTATCTATTCAAGTACGTATATAAAGGACATGATCGTGCAACTGTTGAGATTTCGCACCATAGCGACAATGTCACTAAAAGGAATGTGGTTGAAGCCGATGAAATCAAAAAATATTTCGACTGTCGTTATGTATCTGCATCTAAAGTAGCGTGGCGCATCTTCAAGTTTGATATGCATGAGCGGTTTCTTGCCGTTGAGCGTTTGCAATACCATTTGCCCAATCAACAAATGGTGTTGTTTGACGATGACGATGATGTACAGGAAGTGGTAGCACGATCAGCCATTTCCAAAACGATGCTTACAGAATGGTATAAAACAAACCAAGAATCGGAAGCGGCACGAAGCCTTACGTTCGATCAATTCCCTTTGTAATGGGTGTGGAATCGAAAATTGAAGCGATGGACAATGCGCAAGAAAGGTTTTGCCATTGGTCGCATGTATTATGCATTGCCGACATCGGGTGAACGAAGTTATTATTTGTGAATGCTACTGAACTGCATCAAAGGTGCCACATCCTACGAGCATTTGCGGACAGTGGATGGCACAGCGCATGACACATTCAAAGATGCATGCATTGCAATGGGTTTGTTTGCAGACAACAATGAATGGCATCAAGCCTTGGAAGAAGCCGATGTTTGGGCCTCAGGATGACAATTGCGTGACATGTTTGCTTCGATGTTGATGTTTTGTGAGGTCACGAATCCTAGACAGCTATGGGATGCACATTGGGAGTTTTTGAACGATGACATTGAAGCAATGACACGTTACAAGCGTGATGATCCAATTGTTACGCTTTCTGAGGATGCATTAAAGGATCGTGCATTATATGAGATTGATCAGGTTTTCATTCGCAACGGACACCACCTGGAAGATTTTCCAACGTTTCCCAAGTCTAATTACATCCCTTCTGTTCATGGAGGAAACCGATTGGTCCAAGAAGAGCTGGCTTATGATCAACATTCATTGACCATAGATGCAGACAATGTAGAACACAGGCTCAATGATGATCAACGCACCGCATACAAAACTATTTTGAATGCTGTGACAAACAAAGAGGGCAAATTGTTCTTTGTGTATGGTAGTGGTGGAACCGGCAAAACATTTGTTTGGACAACACTTTTGTCCTGTCTACGAGGGCAAGGCAAAATTGTGTTTGCAGTTGCCTCATTAGGAATTGCATCATTGTTGTTTCTAGGCGGCAGAACCGCCCATTCAAGATTCAAGATTCCAATTGATCTGCACGATGAATCAACTTGCAACATCACACAACAGATGAAAGTGGCCGAGTTGGTGCGTAAAACTGATCTGATCATTTGGGATGAGGCACCGATGATGCATCGCTGAGCTTTCGAAGCTATTGATCGGACCCTGTGTGATTTGATGCAATTGGATGACGCAGAGGCAACCAAGAAAATTTTTGGTGGGAAAACCGTGGTCCTTGGTGGGGATTTTCAATAGATCTTGCCTGTTGTTCCCAAGGGAGGACGAGAAGACATTGTCAGTGCTTCGTTGCCTCGATCACATCTTTGACAGCATGTTATAATTTTTCGTCTTCATATTAACATGCGAATCATGGCAGCCAATTCTGAAGAACAACGAAAGTTTGCCAAATGGGTGTTGAATGTTGGAGATGGTAGTCTTCCTACCATTGCAGAAGAAGAAGGTGTCAATCTAGATTGGATCAAGATTCCATCCCATATGAGGTTGCCAGCAGAAGATTGTAGCTTAAGAGGATTAATCTGAACCATCTATCCGGATCACCAGTGCCACTCTGGAGATGCCATGTATTTTATGCAACACAGCATTCTAGCCCCCAAAAATATTAACGTTGATGAAGTCAACAATGCAATTCTAGAATCGCTATATGAAGAATTGCACATGTACCTGAGTGCAAATTCTTTGACTCCAACAGAAGAAGGTGCAAGTTTGCAGGAGTTTTAATGGATTCATTGTATCCAGTGGAATTTTTAAACAATTTGCAATTTGGCGATATCGCAAATCATAAACTGGAACTCAAAGTGGGCATGCCAATCCTTTTGTTGTGCAATCTCAATCAATCAATAGGATTGTGCAATAGTACGAGGTTGATTGTCAAGAGATTGGGTCAGCGTGTCATTGAAGCAAAGATCATCACATGGAATAATGTCAGCAAACGTGTGTTCATACCTCGCATCATCATGTCCCCCTCCGGGACTGATTGGCCATTTGTTTTGCGTCGTTGTCAATTTCCTGTTCGAGTGGCATTTGCGATCACAATTAACAAGAGTCAAGGTCAGACATTGGATAACGTTGGGGTATATTTGCCGTCTCCGGTCTATTCCCATGGTCAACTATATGTTGCTATTTCACAGGTCACAAGTAGTGTAAACATCAAGATTTTTAACCGCCAGGGTCCCGATGGATACATGCGAAATGTCGTATATAAAGAGGTTTTGGAAATGTAGTTTGTAGTTGTAATTTTGTAATATGTACCATCAAATACACACGCACCTGTGCATTAGGCACAGGGTTCACACTAATATATATATATATGCCTTCATGTGCATGGGCCTTTGGTTTCTTTACATTTTATCCCTATGTCACCACCATGTTCACTTCAATTGTTTATCATTGATCATTTGGAGTTCCAAAACCTAATTCTTTTGGAGCCCAATTTGATACAAATTACACCATAACTCAATAGAAAAAAATTCTTTAAAAAATTGTCAATTTGTAATGGACAAAAGCACAACCGAAAAAAGAGGTGTGCACTAAACCCTAAACCTTAAACCCTATCAATAAACGAATTGTGTAAGAAAGAAAAAAATCTTAATAGATTGTCAATTGTAATGGATAAAAGCACAATCGAAGAAAGAGGTGTGCACTAAACCCTAAACCTTAAACCCTGAACCCTATCAATAAGCAAATTGTGTAAATAAGGCATTTTCTTTTGGGTTATGTCCCTATGCGACCATGGCTTTCACTTCAATTGCTTATCAGCAGTCATCAGGACCTCCAAAACCCTAATTATTTTCTCCCGCATGGCAACATGTTCCCTTCTACAGTCTATCACCAGTCATCATCAACCAGAGTTACTTTTTCACTAAGTCACCACTTGGATTCTCTTATGCATGGCAAGGCAGCATAGGGGAGCTTCTTCTTTATTTTTTTAATTAATTAATTACTATTATTATTATTTCCCCCAATTTTGTGATATCAAAAAATTTGGCAAAATTTCCTAAAAAATTAGTTGAATTTACACTAGGAAAAAAAAAATCCCAAATTTTCTAACCTTCAAATATATTACAAAAATCCCGCCGGTTTTGGTAACCTATACATCCAAATCTTTTTGTACTTAAAGGAACTCATGTAGTTGATTGAGTGGGTAGATCAATGATGTAACCATTGTTGAACTATTGGAGTGGCTAGCCATGACCGAGTAAAAATCTCAAAGGTGTGGTTGTTCAGTGAATAATGGTTTGTCCATTTGTTCATTTTTTTTTGGCTTTTTTTCCCCCCCTATTTTTTCCAAACATGTCCCATCTAGTGTTTTTTTGTTTTTTTTTTAAATTAAAAATTTATAATTTTATTTATTCAGGAGGATTTTTCCATAGTGGCCACAAAAAGGATCCCAATGTGACTTGTACAAAGGACTTTTGCCAAAAAAAAAAAGGTGCCAAAATTACAAGAAGATTTGAATTAGGATTCATACATTGGTTACATTAGAATTGATTTTAAATTGTTGTAGGTGAACAACTCTTCTTATGTTACGAGGAAGTACTTGTTATAATTACTTAGGTAGTGGGGGAAGCATGTGCCTTCAAGGTTGCTTCCAAGCTTAGTAATGGGGAAATGCCTACCTAGTACCTAGTTCCCTTCACCAAGTACAAGGAACCTCAGGCAAATGGGTCCCCTTATGAAAAGGCAAGCTAGGATCTCTTTCATGTAAGAGGGAGGGAGGGTTTTTTTTTGTTCATGACCGAAAAGGAAATTTTAATAAGACATTAAAGAAAAAAGAGGTTATTTCAATTTCCTTGTTTTGAGGTACATGGGGGTCATTGCAAGTGAGTGCTCTTCTAAGCTTACTCTTTCCATCGCTTTCTCTTGTTGATATGCTTCTTGTGATCGGTGGAAGGTTTTGATCATTTCAAGGCTTACTCTTTCCATCCCTTTCTTTTTTTATATGCTTCTTGTGATCGGTGGGGGTTTTGATAATTGCAAGTGAGTGCTCTTCTAGGCTTACTCTTTCCATCGCTTTCTCTTTTTGATATGCTTCTTGTGATCGGTGGAAGGTTTTGATCATTGCAAGGCTTACTCTTTCCATCCCTTTCTCTTTTTGATATGCTTCTTGTGATCGGTGGGGGGTTTTGATCATTGCAAGTGAGTGCTCTTCTAGGCTTACTCTTTTCATCCCTTTCTCTTTTTGATATGCTTCTTGTGATTGATTGGTGGGGGTTTTGGAACATGATTTGTTTTGATGCGATGCCCCCTCTTTCTCATATGCTTCTTGCAATTGGTGAGAGCTTTGGAACATGATTTGTCTTTATGCCCCCACCATGACCCACTTTGGGTTTTGCTCTTTTGGCTTGGAATTGGGTGCTCTCTCTTTGTTCCTTCTTTCCCTCCTTTGTTGAGTGCTTTGTTTCATGAAGTTTGCCAAGGTTTCATCAATTTTCCCCTTTCCATATAGAGAAGTTTCATATAGTATTTGTTTCCACGTAGCCAGCCTCTTAAGCAACTTACTATTCTATAAAGTCATGATATCCAGGGTAAGCTTCCCTAAAGGCCATAAGGTTTGATTGATCTGAAATTTGTTTAGGGTTTTCAATTGGTCAAGGTTAGGTCATGAGAGGGGCTTCCATTCTTTGAGGACACTGTTTTACTCTTTACTTCCATTATAAACTAAGGGATCCCGAGGAATTCATGCATAAACAAATATAGAGAATGGTGAGAAATTGAACCAATTTGGAACCAATTTCCTTGTGCCAGAACAACGACAACAATCAGAACCAAGCAAACACATTTTTATTGTGTAGTCTTAAGTTTTACCGACACCCATCCAAAAAAACAAAACAAAACAAAACAAAACATTTCTGTTATACATAATCATATAACTCTGCAGATTAGCTTGGTTGTCAAGTATTAAGAGCTTTATCCACACCCAACCAAAAATAAATCAAAAAATCCAACATTCAACATACCTGCAGCAGACTTCTTTGCCAAGCTTAAAGTATGAAGTGTTGTTCCATCTTGTTTATAATTAGCAGTGGTTTTTTGTGCTGCAGCTATGGCTCAGAAGATGAGTACTACGGCTTGCATTCCGCTGTATACTGTCAAAATGTACCTTTCATAGTTGTTTGCAAGACTGCTACATACTTTTTTCCAGTCGTAAGTATTACTGGCCACTGAAGAAAAAAATAGCTCCCTGGAACATAAACCTAAAAGTGCTCAATGAGATCAACAGAACAAACACTGTCCTCGTGAATACTCTCAGTGCATGTCTTACAGTCTTTTCAGTGCAACAGAAAATTGAGCATGTCCAAATTGTGTCACCGTTCAAGGCAGATCTGTCTGTTTCAAGGTTGATTAGCAATCCGCTGATTTGGCCGTGTCCTGCTGCTTAAGATACTGAGTTAGGTCGGTTTCAGTCATGTATGTGTACTTGTATGTGAAGCCCTCAGGTTCCCAAGGAGCAGCTCCGTCAGCTCCTGTACCTGTGACCTCAACTGGTTCTGCTTTTGGAAGTTTTGGAAGCTGTTCTGTTGTGGGTCTTACAGCAGCAAGACAATTCATTTGAGGTTCACACTTTGGCACCTTCAGGGGGAGGACTTGTTTTTCTTCACTTGCTCCATTGGACATCAAAGGTCGTCTCTCTGAAGCCAAGCTTCGGGTTGAGCTTTTGGGATCTGGGGCACTGACATTACCAGCATCCACTTGCATTCTCTGCTCCATCCTTCCCTGCTGAGATTTGGCTTTGCACTTCAACAGTGCTGAGTAAATTGCTTTTGTCGCTAGTTTTCTCAGTTGCTTTGTTGACACCTTTGAATCCAGCATTTGAGAACCACCATTCTGCAGCTGGGAACCTGTTGCTGTAGCTCTGTCTGTTTCTTGGTTATGGTTTTCAAGGTTTGGCAGATCCATTTTTTCTGTTGCTCTTCTCAAGCCCATTGGCATTTCTGGTATATATGGCTTTGACTGCCTGTTGATTTGGTAATGTGTCCGCCAGTCATCAGGCCTGCAACTGGAGCCACCTTTGAGATCCACAACCCTGAAAATATGGACTCGGAAGACTGGGTTTTCTGGATTCCAGCTAAGGAACTCAAACACACAGACATCACCTTCCTCTAAGCAATGGGAGAGGGAAAAGCGCTTAAACGATTTCAAAAGCTTGGCCCGATCGTTGACAGTCCATCGAGCCTTGAATTTCTGGCCATGTACATCCAGAAGGGTAATTGTCACATGCTTTTGGGGGAGCAAGTCCTTGAAAGTGTTTGGCAATGACTGCAAGAAACAGATACAAACTGATACATATCAGCAGCATTTCGCACAGTATCCATGCTAGGTGAATTAGCCAAACCTAGCAAACCCTAAATCCTAAACCCAAGACACCAACCCTGCATGCCCTTGTTTTGGAAACGCCACTCTTAATCAGCCCACACCCAAGAGGCCGTTCCTCCCTCTACACTACATGCCCTTCTCAAAGACATCACCTCCTTAATTGACCTAGCCCTCTAGATGTTTCAGAACATGGTTAAGAAAGGAGACTTTCTCTGAAATCTAGGAGTCATTCCTTTGTCCAAATTCAATGCAAATATCCAAGTAGAATAACCCTAAACTCACCACGATAAAATGGCGGTATACAGATGAGTTTGTCAGCACCACAACAGCACTTGGGTTTGCCGTCTTGAGAGCACGTGCAGCTGTTTCAGCCTGTCTCCTCTCCTTCTCTGTAACAGGGCGTCGAAGAGACACAAATGATGTCTTCCCACCCTTTTGCAACATTGGAGACTTATAAGCTTCTGGCTGCCTTCCTCGAGGCATCTGCTCCCTTTGGAAGCTTGTACACAGAGCATTCTTTTGAGTTGTCAGATTGTTAGCAAGTCCTCTGGATTTCAATGCTCTTGGAGGGCTATCTGGGTCATCCTCCATAACAATTGGGGAAATGTGAATGAGAAGAGTCAATTGTTTTGAATCGATCAACTCAAATACACACACATCACCCTCTTCTAGGTTATGATCCTTCACGAACCTCTTCCATCCTGCACTGAACCGCTTTCCTCCAGCATTTACTAGCCACTTTGCTGGCCACTTCTGTCCAGTTGGGTCCTTCAGGATCGCATCTGTTGTTTTTTCTGGCATCTCCTTTAGTGATATAGGCTGAAGATACAATGGAACACCGATAATCTCAACTTCACCAGACATTGATCCAGTACAGATTCATGATGATTTCAAATGTTTCAGTACAAGTTTAGGGATTTGTATTGGATCAGCAGTTTCAGATGGTACGAACCAGATGCAGACCCAACACAACCATGCAGCATCAGTACTCACTGCAAACCACAATGTAAAAAAGAAGGAAGAGTATATGGAGGAAATGATGAAATTTACCATTGAAAAGCCTGCAATAACATGTGAAGGCTTCATAGTGACCAAGACACTGGGCTGTTTAGTCTGAATGGCGTTTGCAGCCTCCCATGCCTTTTCCCTTTCCACTTCTGTGGGTGGTCGCCTTCGGGTTTGTGAAATTTTGCCACATAGTCTTGTCTTACTACTAGGAAGTTTTTCTTGGTCTTGCACAGATGACCCACCCGCTTCTCCAAAACCTTCACCAAAATTAACATAACTGCTTTTCCGGAAAAAATGGACTTGAAGTGCAATCTCATTGGGATTTTTGAGCTCAAAGACAAGAACATCGCCTTCTTCCAGGCCTTGTTCAATTGCGAATCTTTTCCACCCACCTGCAAGAGTTGTATGGCTCATATATGGTTTTGATGTAACAGACCACCTATTGTCATCCGCATCCACCAGCTGTATTTCAGCTTTCTGCTTCGGGAACCATTTTTTTGCAAAATCTTTGGGAAAGTACTACACCCCCACAAAAACATCCATACCCCAAAAAAGTCACAACACGAAAAATATCCAAAGCAGGAATTGAGCACAAAAGTTTTAGGGCAAGGATCTTTCTGGGGTAAAGCAAAGACCTTTTCCATATGGCATTACAAGGACAGACATGCCACTCACCACACTGTTGTTCACAATGGCACTCCGGTTCACAAAAAGAACTGTGCTTGGATTTTTGGACTTAAATGCGTTAGCAGATTGTAAAGCTGCAAGTGTTGTTGTATCCATTTTCTGCAGGCTTCCTGAGAGTTTCTGGCTCCCTGTCACTGAAACTTCTTGTGGCAATCCATCACTGATACTGAAAAGACTGTTTTCCATACGTGCTTGAGAACGATTCATGCAAGAGTGTGGAGGAGTTGATGATTCATTTTCCTCAATCTTCTTCTTGTTTTCAGTATCAGAAACACCTCTGTTGCTACTATGAGGAGCCATACTTACTAGAGGTTCTTCTTCAACATCCATCATACTCTTGGCATCCTCCTCTCGATCCTGACAATCTTTGAGTGTTTCTCCATTAGTTGTACAATGCTTCTTGGCATTTTGTAATAGGGATGGCTCCCCTTGACCTGCAGATTTTCTCTTCACACCACCTTTCATTTCTGTACGTGTAGGTGTCTTTATATGGGGAGATGGTTTTTTCTCCCCAGCAGATTGCATATGTGCAGGAGACACCCAATTCCCATCATCGCCCACCTGGAGATTGTCCAATTTCTCACTTCCACCAGCAGCAGTCATGGAAGGTGCAGAAAGCGGTTTTTCACACCCTGTTTTGTTGAAGATTTTGACAGTGAAGTAGGAATCAGCAATAAGAGTGCAAAGAATGTAGTCATCAACTTCAATGTTATGGTGGCGGAGAAATTGTCTCCATCCGGCACGTGCAAACCCAAAATGCTGATCATGTGAAAGACCCACATCTATGGTATACCCCCCAGGCCCTTGCAGAACCACATTGTCTCCAACTCTGTAGCCATACTCTTCCATAAATATGATTGGAATCCGCTGCAGACCACAGTGTACATGAAGAAACATCAGATGATTTTTCTTTGCAAAAACCCTCTAACCAAATGAACAACAGACATGCCTACCTTAACAGTGTGGGTAGGATTGTCTGTCTGGCTCTAAATTTCTAGCACTATTGGCAGTGTATAGAGTGTGAGCATCATGGGGGGGGTTGATGATTACAGGCATATCATAAACATGGGTTTAGGGTTACCATGAAGTTCTTCTTGATGTGGCTCATCTTAATGAGCTTCCAAAAGGAGGGTGTGCTCCTGGTTTGTTCCCCCGCCTCCTCAGCTTTACCATGAATTTCACGACATTTACAGGCACAGATTCTGCATGCCCTGAACTCATCCCCATGAGCTGGGACCCCCTGCCCCTCCACCATTCTGTCTCCCAAGTTTTTGAAGCTTTTGTCTGATGATCGCCTCATTTGGTTTGTAAACCAATGAAACCCAAGAGTTCTTCCACTAAAGCAAGCACCTGCCAGTCACACCACACACAGAAGATGATCCCAAACCCATTATGCACGTTATGATTCCAAATTTTTGAATCTAAAGCTCAACCAGACATTACAAAAGATGGGTTGTTGCATCCCTGAACAGTGGCTAATCTACAACAACTCTGAACTTGTTGTAAAAGGAAAAATTCAAGATTTTGCAAAATTGTAATCCCAAAGGGGTTGGTTGTCTAGTGGGCTGTTCAAAGACAGAGCTCGCTCCAACCTCACAGAGTGGGTTGTGACAACAAAGATTAAATTGAATCCCAATTTGCATCCAGGACTCTACACTGAAACCCCGAACCCTATGCTATATGTGCTATGAAACCACAAAAGCTTCAATTTGTGATTCAGTTCTACTGAGAACAGAAGACTAAACCAAAGGATTCAGATGCTACTGATATTCTTGATATTGGTATCTGCTTGTTTCAATATCATACCTTGGCACTCGAGGACAAAACTTTCATCAACTTCTTCTGTTTCTGATTGGACTAGTGATGTGAGGTTGTCCTCCTGACCATCCAAGTAAGTGTTTCATGCCTACTACTATCCAGTCCTGGAAGAAGCAGTAGTGGAAGAAGGACGAGAAAAGGGGCTGGTAGTCTGAAGACAACCCAATTGGGGAAGAGCTTCCACGATATCAAACTCCAAGAGCAAAATAAATGAAGAAGCTCCAACACGGAACAAGTTCACTTACCGTTGCAGCAACAATGCAGAAGAAGAAGAAGAAGAAAAAGAAGCTGAAAAATAATCCAAGGAACCAGAGCTATGGTCGAACACCATCATCTTCTTCGTCTGGAGCTACATTGACTCAAGCTTCTTCAAGTGCCAGAGGCAGCAAGCGAGCTTGGATTTGGTGGGAGGGAAGGGAGAGGGAGAGGGAGCGAGAGCAGTGAACTCTGCAGTGGCCCTGGAACCCTAATCTATGGATTTGTGTTTTTTTTTTTTCCCTGGATATTTTTTCCACTAGAGTTATCCGAGTAAAGTCACCCTCTCTTCACCCTATCCCTTCTTTCAGTGGTAGCTGCAAAGTAAGGAAATTTTATTAAATCTCAGTATGAAATGCTGAAACTCAGCATTTAATTCACAAGGTTCGAGATTAATTATAGCAGTTGTACAGGTAGGAGCAGTGAGAATATATATATGTAGCAGCTGCAGTGACGCTCAGGAAAAAAGGAAAGACAGGATGAAACTCAGTTTATCACAAAAATTGATGGTTTTTTTGGGTTTCCCCCTTTGTATGCTAATGTACTTTTTTGCAGGGTCTTTTTTTTTTTTTTTTCTCACCCCGTGTTTGACCAAACCTAGGGTTCTGGTGTTTTTTTTTCCTTTCTTTATGGATAACTTTAGTATTTTGATT
>Ga0116227_10015943_pt1 | contig 10978 bp, 5 predicted proteins | sample S1TSphgellanicum_FD_89693 | JGI IMG/M metagenome (GOLD analysis project Ga0116227, IMG submission 89693) | Host-associated microbial communities from peat moss isolated from Minnesota, USA - S1T2_Fb - Sphagnum magellanicum MG | ecosystem: Host-associated > Plants > Peat moss > Unclassified...
GCCAAAAAAAGAAGAAGAAATCGCCATTTTTTCAGAATAGGTTCCAATAGGTTCCCAAAACAAAAATATACAGTTTTTTTTTTCTTTTTTTTTTTTCTAATAAAGAAAATGTGGAGAATTTTTCCTCCCACCCCCCAAAAAAAAAAAGCAACAAAAAAATTCAAAAACAAGTCCAATCTTCTTTTATACTACTCCAGAAAAACCCCAAATGCTTTTCTTTAAAAAAAAAAATTCAAGATTTTTCCAATTTTTTTTTGAAAAAAATGACAAATTTTGTCCCAAAAAAAACATAACAGTGTGGAATGTTTTGTGTCAGTTTTTGTTTATAATATTCTTGAGTCACAAAACAAAAAATCCAATAAAAGATGGATGGCTGGAACCATCAAAAGGGAGACAAAAAGGGAAGGCCAAAGAAAAGCCCAAAGACGCACAGCCCAAGAGAGCTAGTCTCTCTCTCATGTGGTAGGAAGCTATCTCACCCACGGCCCCTCTAATCAATGCTTTTCCTTCCCCTACTTAACAAAGTATCTATTGGGTTAGCATGTCACATACCTCTATTATTGAAAAAGATTTATTTTTTTTATTTTTAAAATTTAAAAAAAAAATTTTCCACTTTCCAAATGAATGAATGAATGAGTTGTGTTAAAAAAATGGGTTCATGAATAGTTCTCTTACCTAACCATTATCATTTTTCTTATAGTAGGTGCTTTTGATCATAGAGAATGGGGAACCCACAACTTATTGCTATATTGCAAGCCAAGAAATTATGATGCATTCTTGCTTCACCCACCATCATGACCATGGCTATTGTTGTTGGCAGCCAGGGTGAAGAACCCAGCCACCAGCAGCAGCAGCACCCATGATGGTGGGTTTTACCTTCTTCACCTTCTTGAATGAGACCTGCTTAGTTGTTGGATTCCCACCAAGGGATGATAGCATCATGCATATTAAGCTATTTATTTCATTTAATTCTCTCTTGATGAGGATTAAAAAGGAGTTAAATAAAATAACCCATGCATTGTTCACACAAGATAATATCATAATAACCTTTGCAAGCTTCAACATTGATTACATTTATTTGTAGAAATCATGGTGAAAATTTCCACTAAAAAAAAGAACTCAAAAAATAATTCTTGTGAAGGAAATTTTTAAATTTTTATTAAATATTCTATCTTTTGACATTGAAATCTTCAAAATTAATTAATTGTTTGATAGATGTATTAATTTCGTCATTTACCCTATACATACTATGTGAATATAAGCAAATAAATTGTAGGATAAAAAAAATAATTTACACGAGTATACGGCACATCTCAAAATGAAAGAATTACTTGTGCAATTGACATTGCAAATATGAACACATGAAATTTTTTAAAAAATTGAATTCATGGATGGATACATTGGACCATATTTCTAACTAAATTTGAAATCAAAGTTAAATTATACATGAAAATCGAGCTAATCAAGATGTCAAAATGCACAATAGGATATGTGATGAATGATTATGCCATATAATTTTTTACATTCAATGACATACCATAATAATGGCTATGGGAAAGTTTGTGCTTTTCAACTTGCCTCATATCACTTGGATGACAATTTCATAATCTTCCAAATAAGAAGGTTACGGTGTATAATCTTCCAAACTAAAAGATTAGGTTATATATAAAACCATTGAGGAAACCTCCTTTTCTCTAGTACAACATGGATTGGTAGGGTTTGGTTTAGGGTTTAGGGTTGAAAGTGCTAAAATCAAGTGTTTTTAAAAAAATTCCAAAATCAACCAATTTTTAAAAATAAAATCACCAAATTTTTATATTGGTTCAAGTAGGTGGCCAAATTTTTTTTTTAAATTGTTTTTAAAATTTTGACTTTCATATTTTAGCTTGTAGCCAAATCTGGCTAAATCTTCTTGTGGATGATCACTACTTTGGCTATATCACAAGATGGAACCCCCAAAAGAAAACATCGGGACTCCTTATCCTACATGTAACCCGTTCTCGGTCTTCAACAGGCCCTACCCACGCCATAGGGTTACATGTAGGTAGGGGTCTTAAACCCTACGCACGGTTGTAAGGACCCCTACCCTCATTCCCAGAACAGACCCGTTCTCGGTCTTTAACCTGCCCTACGCACGGCATAAGGACCGACCCTGCTTCGAGAAGTCCCTTAGGGAGGGGAGGGTACGTACCTTACGACGCGACAAGCCTTTTGATTTTCTCTTCCTTACAATTGCGTCTCTTGACATCGCCGCAGAGGTCGTGGATTCCATCGCGCTTCCAGTGTGCGAGTTCCATTTCGATCGTGCTCCGGAAGCGGCGGCACATGAGCGACGACATGGTGTTGTCATATGTTGTGATCATTCTTCTTTTGCTGTGTCTCCATGGAGCGATGGGTGACCGACTTCGACCAAGCCAATCCGGTAAGGGTTTTCTCTTTTCTTTTCATCGGCGCCATTTTTGGTCATTGATCGATTCCAGTGCTGCTGCTTGCTTGATTCAAGATGGGTTGAATGAATCTCAGAAATGCTAATTGCAATAAATATTCTTTTTCTTTTTCTTTTGGTCTCAGGGATTCAATTAGGGTTTTGAGTTTCCTTTCGTGCTTTGTGTTTTCCGTTTTTATCTATTCATGCAGAAACTTCTTCAAATTATGCCTTCTGAAATAGCTTACAGTTAGGTAGGTTTCGTCTTTCTTGTAAACAAAAAACTATGTCAAAGTTTTGCTCTCACAGAATCGGACTCCAACACTATTAGGGTTTGGGGTTTCGTGTTTCTTGATTCAAAATAGGTTGAATGAATATCGGGCACAGTATTTGTGGCTGTTTGAATGCTATTTGAAATGAAGATTTTCTTTCTTTCTTTCTTTTGATTTGATTCTTTTGGTCTTAGGATTCAATTAGGGATTTGAGTTTCCTCTCATGCTTTGTGTTTTCCATTTGTATCTGTTGTTCAGAACGTCAGCTTTCTGAAATAGCTTAACACACTGAGCTCGGTTTTGTCATTCTTGTCAACAAAAAGCTATGGCGAAATTTTGCAAATGGTCACAGAAGAAGTGGATTTCAATGGTATCAGGGTTTGGGGTTTCGTGCTTTCTAGATGTCAGGAGGGAATTTTGTCATGATAATTCTGGTAATCCCTTTTGAAATAGAGGCTGATAGCAAGTCACAAGATATTTTCCTAATTTTCTAGCAATTTCTGGATTTGAATGATTCATGTGTCTTGACATTTGTATTGCCTCGTCTGTGTTCATTGCAGCAGGGGATGTTGTGCATAGTGTTCAAGACCCCAAATACAAGATTGAGTTCCACTCAATTGATTCACCAGTTCTTCCGGTAAGTAAAGAGTTTTCTGTTTCTCATTTCAGTCTGTCTCAATGTTTTCAGGCTTGGTATGTTGGGTCCTATTTTAAGAGAAGTATGCAACTTTTGATTTGAAGATTTTGCATTCCTCCATAACAAAGGACCAGCACAGAGGGTTTTAGAGTTTCATGAAGAGATGTGTATTGTTTGATCCAAAAGTATGGGTCCAAAAGTATTAGTTCTTTTGCTCCTCACTGTAGACAAACTTCCTTCTCATAAGTTGGTGGGCTTTTCAAGTTGGCAACTCTTTACAGCTTTGAACTGTCTCACGACAAAGTGTCATTTTTGCCTAATCCCTACCACTCTGAATCTCAGTTTTAGGGTAAAGATTTACATTATGTCAATACCTTCTATATTTCAAACCTGCCATCCATCATGGAGTACCTTCCTTTTTGAAGTCACCAAAGTCATTTTTCTGAACAGTTCGTCTCTTCAAGAAGCTATGGAAAGAGGTCTTAACAAAGAGGTGCTAGCAGGGATGCACAGAATCTTGGTTGAATAAAAATAAAAACTTGTTGGGTTTTCTTACTTTGAAGATCAAGGTTTGCCCATTCGCAATAGCAGTGTTTTCTCTTAGTGCATTTCTCTTTTGTTGATTCCCAACACCTTAAAGACTCCAGTGTTGTTTTGTAATTACCTATATGGATAAATGTAGTAATGACTTGTGTTTGTCTGTACGGAACACTAGTTCTCATGAAGTCATACATGTTAAGTCAAGTTTGTCAGAATCAAAAGTGTTGGTTCTTCATACTTCTTTCAGATGCTGCTAATAAGCAAACTTTGACCCTCATTTCCCTTTTCCTTATGCAACTTGGGAATTTGGTAGAAACCCAAAGATGCCTTTGTTTATGAATGCAGTAAGTTTTACTTCTTTCACAGATGTAGGAGGAGTTTATCAAGTTCTGGAATCAATCAAGATTATATGCTGGCAAATCTTCTCCGTTGTTGTTGTCCTTGGATTCTCAACTGATCTTACAATACAAAGATCAACCTGTCAGTTTTGAAAGCTAGAATGAAAGTCCTAAATGTTTGAGTCCTGTCATTTCACATTCAGCTTCAACCAACCAAACAAGTTGTTTGGTTAAGGATATGGATAAGTGGAGGTCTATGGAGTCCTCCTCATAGCTCCAAGCTAGCAAAGGTTTTAGGTTTTGTCTTCTTGCCTAGATTTCCTGATAGATATTGTGTTTTGGTCTGTCATTCTTGAATTGAATTGGTATCCCAAAGGGCACCTATTGTGCTGTCTTTGTGGCTATCTCTATGTCTCCACACATGACTTGGTTTTTTTCTATAATCTTATTAGCTTCAACTCTTGTCCAGTTTTTCTCTCTAGTTATCCTTGGTAAGAAGGTTTGTAGATTAGACGTTAGTTCCTCAATATCCCTGTTTTGTTGAACTTCATGTTTGTAGACAAAGACCCTACTAGCAGTGGCATGTACTGTAAATACTTTGGCAGCTTAGTTTTGCTGCTATGGGCTTCTGTTGCAATTTCTTGGATTTTGCAACATCCCAAGGTTCAAAAAGCCTAACACTGACATTTTAACAAGCTTTCTCATCCAGAATATGTACATATGAACATGATTGGTAGTCATATGTGGATTCCAATATTTCAGATTCTGCCAAATCTGGAACAGTCTGTAGTCAGTTGTATAGGTTCAAATTTCTGTTTGGTGTCTCCACCTTTGGATTCTTCAGAATTATCTTTTTGAGGGCTTGTTAACCCTAAGTGGGGAGCTTTCCAAAGACCACTTAGATCACTTAGAACAAAAGATGATGCTCTTAAGTTCCCCATTTTGTTTCTCTCTTACTTCTTACTCTTTTCTTGTTTGGTATTGTCTTTCTCTTTTTGTGTTCCCCTTGGTCTTCTCCTTCCTCTTTTTCCTGTTCACTGTTATCTTGTCAGATCTGAAATTTCTCTGGCCTCATCATCTGTTCATCTCTCAATTCTATCCAACTTGACTTAAATCATAAGTATGGACAAGTTCTCAGTACTCATGAACATATCTGTCCAGCAGAGAGATTTTGATGCCAGTAAAGAGGATTTGCTGAAGTGTTTCTTGCACCATTTGAAGTGTTGATCTGACTTGATCTGATTACGTTGGTCATGTCTAAAAGACTCCAGAACAGGAGACAATAATGATGACAGACAGAGATGGAAAGAAGTTTCGGTGCAATTTGCCTCTGCCAGAAAGCACTCATGATGTGAATGAAGAGCAACAAAATGGTAGCAGCATTGGATTGACTGCGGATGACCGTTCCACAAGAAAAACGCCTGAGGACCTTCTTGAAGCCCTCAAGGAAAAGTGTTTCCGCCGGGTACATCTCTTCTATCCATACCATTTCAATTGTAGCAGAGATTACCATGCTATTTTCTTGGATAAACAAGTCTTGTGGATTGTAGTCTACCTGCAGGATACCAGGGTCTGATTCCAGATTTCCAGTTGCAACTCTGACTTCTGTAATATGTGTGGTAAACTCTGGCAGTTTGAGGGCTGGTGGATTTATGAGCTCTGTTACAAAACCCGGTTGCGGCAGTTCCACATTCATGACAAGAAGGTAGGCACACCTCCCAGTTTCCTTAGAAACATATCAGTATCTAATGCTCTTCCCTCACTTTTCCCCCTTCTATGCCTCCAAATTTTGATCCATTCGGTCATTAATTCTTTGCCAGCAAGGATCATGTCGATACTTTACCTTAACTCCAAGTAAGACAATGTATGAAGATAATTAATCAATCCTGAAGTGGCGATTCACCAGCTTTTCTTCAAGCCAGATCGCGCATTAGATCATTTTATCACACAAGTCTGTAGTTAGTGTCATGTACATGTCAATAGTACATCCTTAATGCCATATGCTGAACTGGCATCTCTGTCAGGCTCCAGTCAGCACATATGGACCTGATACACAACATGGGTCGGTAGTGTATTTTTTCACTCTTGTACGGCACCCTACACGCATTCCATATAATGAACAAAACATCAGAAGCCACAGGAAGCTGGTAACAATCTTCTCTAAACTACATCTTCTCTTAACTATTATTCTTTCATGGCAAATTGAGATGGATTCATAATTTCCCTCCAACCATGAACAGTTGACTTAATTTAGGTTGATGTCTTTACCACCTTTTTGTGAATTGGATGCGGTATGAATGAACCAATGGTCAACTTTTGTTTTAGAGTATCATAGTCCTCACCGAGGAAATCCAATAAGTATGTCTGTTGGCATCATGTTTGTTGAAGTGAATCTGGCTGTGACAATTGCCTGTTGCCTATCAGGACAACCTAACCAAAGGGTCTGCAGGCACTTGTAACCAGACACTGCACTTACCATTCCTCAAGACTCTACTTACCTTTCACATAATTTAATCATCCACAGGTATACCTACATAAAAAAATTCAGAATAGTAGAGCATTTGCTTTGAAGCTGACCAGGACATGGATTGTGGTTGTACATTAGAGTGTTTCATTGAGGGAGAAACTCCTCACATCTTTATGTGTGCAGTTAGTGCAAGAATTTGTGTTGGGGAGTTTTGATGAGGAGGCCACAGCTGCTTTACACCAAGAATCTCCTAATGTGTCTCTTCAGAAAGATCCTCGCTCGCAGAGTGCTGCCCAAAGGTGATCTATCTACCACCTGGTGATGACATTCTAGGACACATTGCAGTTGCCAGTTTGCTTCTAACTTTTGAGAGCCCCTTAATGTTAAGGTTTGTGATAATGAAATTGTGTAGGAGTTACAAGCCATTAGAATGATACTGTAATGACAAAATGTTGTTTAGTTCGGGATCAGAATAAGAAAGCCCTTGTTTGTTGTAAAATATGAGCTCCAAATCCAATGTCTCTTTGATTTTATCATCTATTTTCTTGCAGTTTCAGTTGAGGAGTTGGGGCTAACCTGCTTCTTGTTGGAGGGTAGGTATCATGCTCATGTATATACCAATGGCACCATATGCGATCTCACTGATCAGCGGCGTGAGACTGAGGTTAGCCATCTCTGTGACTCAAGAATACAAAGTGTTGTTCACATTTTCCACCCAGCAGCCTGATCTTTGTCAGGTCCCTGACAGACCAGATTGTGTCAAATGTGCCACAAATTCCTTAAGAATTTATCTGCAGGAGCAACCTCAGAGCTAACTTACCACGTAGTGACTGCTTCCTTCCCTCTTAACATACCCTCCTGTTCTGAACTGCATCATGACAGTCTTGTTCGGTGCTGTTATTGGTGGGCAGGTGAGATTTGTCTGCTCTGAGACGGGAAAAGCTTTGATTAACTCCATCAAGGAGGCTCCCACATGCAAATACACAGTCGTATTTCATGCACCTATGCTCTGCAAACACCCGTATGCTCCTCATGTCTTTCCTGACACGTAGTTCCACCCTTCATCTTTGCCAACTGTTGATTGTTGACTCCTGTCCTCTGTTGCTCTACCCTCCTACTTGCTTTGCTACTTCATCCAAATCATTGATTTTATTAACTGTCCTGTCTTGCTCTGGTCACAAGACCTCATCTTGACTGCTCATGTTGATAACCTATGCGGTCTTGCCTGCCTGCTGTGACACCACACAGGGTGGTGATTTTTGATAATTGTGATGTTGTGTGCTTTTGTTCACAGATCTTTTCAAGGAGAGCGGCAGCCATGGGTAGTGATCGACTGTAATGAGATGGAATCTGATGATTCACTTTCAAGTGGCAACTTGAACTCAGACACATATGAGCCCATTGAGGTGTCGCATACATCAGACGACGCAGAAATAGCTAATTCTTAATGACATTGCTGTTGCATCTTATTCACTGGTCATGATACTGTCCTCACCATCAGGAGTATAAAGAGGATCAGTTATTACCCTCCTCACCATCAGGAGTACAAAGAGCATGAGTTGTTCTGCTGGTAATGAGATGAGGCCATGATATCTTCAGTTTAGATGCGTGTCCTGTTTTGCATCTATGAAGATGGGAACCAACAGGCATGGAGAGAAAAGGCCGATGTCTCTGCTGGCTGTGGTATGTGAGCCGTTTATCCCCCATCAAAGGTTGGTAATGGCCATCAGAAAGAGGGGTGTTATCCTGCACCATAAATGTTAGTGAATGCAACTTAGTAGCTAGAGTCACTTGGTCGGCAAGAGAAAGACCAGCTTTGAAGTTCTTGTAGCATTTACAAGAATTCCATGACTCCTTGACTCATGACATATTACATCCTTTTTAGCAGTGCAATAGTTGTTATTTGGAATATGCCTGACAACACTTTGCAAGTATTATGACGGTCTTGTTCTTATTTTCTTCAAACAACTTTACTTACACAACAAGTGAATGAACTATGAGGACAGAATGACATTCACTCCTCTCCTATCTTATCTGTTGTATAATGCTTACATAGGAAATTCAAAACTTCAAATACTAATTATTCATATTTTGATGAATGATATCATAAACAAAAGAATCACAATGGAAAACGTTGCGTTACAACTTGAAAATGTAATCTAAGAGGCAGATTTCATCAAGGGACCAATAAAATGTTAAACTTTGAAATTGTTGATGGAACTCTCCGTTTTTTTCCCAAACAAATTCTATGTTCAAAACATTCACGAAAGCTACAAAATCATGTCGAGATAGATTTTCCACCGAAAAGAAGATGATGATATAGTCATGAAGTTATGTGCAACTCAATTCCACACCCAAGTGTTCTAAGTGCTTGCATCTCGAATAGCACAAAAAGAGGGGGTGTAGAACTAAAGTTACTAGGGGTCATATGTCAAATGATATGGCATCTATGTGACATGAAACAACATTGACATGGCAATGTGTCATTGGCACATGGCACTTGTTTATGTAATAATTTGGCTAGACTAGGTTATACCTGTAATGAATATACATACTCCAAGCAAATTTGTTGCAAATTAGATTAGTTGTAAAGGGTTTTATTAAAGTTCCATGGCACTAAAGAATGGGAAACGCAAGCTTCTAGAAAACATCAAGCAAATTATATTTGTAAAGGGGATCATGCATAAGGATGAATATTTCAACAAACGTACAAATGGAAGAAGATTACAAATGCATTGACTGCATTATACCATGTAGGAGCTTCCATTTACATACTACAACATTGATGGAAGTTGGAACTTGCAATTTTTTTGAGGTGGATCGACATTGTCTTTGACTCTATCAAAACATCCATGCATTTTGTATGCATAGGTTCTTTGGACTTTTGAGTTACAAGCCAATGTTCTTTGCAAAACTCCACGTGAGTCTCTAATGCAACAAGGAGATAAATATTTTTTAAACATAAAACAAGAAGATTGAAAATAACTTTTTAAAACAAGCCAATTGGGCAACATGGGCTCATTAATGGGTGGAAGTGAAAATTATAGTGTCTTTGAATCTTAGTTTGACTATCATGGAGTTTGTTGTTCAAACTCATGGTTTGGCCCTAGTTTAATTAAAGTAAAAATTGGGTAAAATTGGCCACCATTTTAAAAAATTGAGTATTTTTTCACTAGATATTATTATATGAAAAGTATAAAAAGATAGAATCTAATTTCACAAGATTTCTTATTCACAAGATATGGTTGTATTAAAGGTGTAAGTGATAGGGAAAATATATAATGTTATAAGAGAAAAATGACATAGACATATTAATTACTTATGGTGACCCCCAAAGTTTGGGCATCATTGATTGGCCCATTACCAAAAAAAAAAGGTTCAAGCTTTCGACAATCCCAAAATGGATATATTATAATATCTTCCTTTTGTGTTGCTCGTATAGGTTATAAGAATAAAAATTTAAAACAAAGGATATGAGATAAAATGAGGTGCTATTAAGAACATGTTGGGGAACACATTTGGAACTTGGGGAATATGTTTGGAACCTAGTGAGAACTTAATGGGAACAACAAGAATTCAACACCTTACCCTTTACCAAAAGAAAAAAAGTTTAGCCTCTTGAGTGGATGTTACCTTACTTCATTGACTCCTAAAAATATGTATGCCTACTAATAGTCTTTACCACATTTGGCCCAAGCCAATGAGCAGGGGAATGATCTAGGCTAGTATATTGAACAAAATGTTGAAAAGACATTCCAACTCCTTCATTCACATAAAACCATACAATCTTTCTAAGTTTTCTTTACTTCAAGAATATAGTCTTTAATGGAATCACATTCTTCCAAGCCATCACTTATATTTTCAAGATTTTCATGTCTTATGCTATCTCAAAATTGTTATCAACTTGTTGAAAAACATGTAGTTGTCAAGGTTTTCCACCTTGATCCTTGCCAAGTTGAACAACAAAAAGTTGTCTTCAACTTAAGGAACTCGAAAAGTTCAATTTTTAACACAATGTGAAAGTTTAAAAAAAAAACAGCACACTAACTTTGCAATCTCAATAGTTATCAAGCTATGTATAGATGCATACAACTTCTTCATTGATGTCAACCTTTCTATCCTTTCTTCCAATTCATCATTAATCCAAATATAACAATGTTTCTCCCTTTTGAATTTCATAATCATCCACTTTTCCATCTTTGTTTTTTGTTACATTAGAAGTTATGAGCCAACATTTTCACAACAAAAACATAATATAGTTGTCAAGGTTAACAACCACAAACATGGAAGAAAGGAAAA
>Ga0116227_10015944_pt1 | contig 10977 bp, 6 predicted proteins | sample S1TSphgellanicum_FD_89693 | JGI IMG/M metagenome (GOLD analysis project Ga0116227, IMG submission 89693) | Host-associated microbial communities from peat moss isolated from Minnesota, USA - S1T2_Fb - Sphagnum magellanicum MG | ecosystem: Host-associated > Plants > Peat moss > Unclassified...
CTTCCGCGCCTCCTGCCCCCCCCTTCCCCCCCCCCCCTTGTGTTCCTCCTTTCCCTTTCCCCCCCTACCCCTCCCCCCCCCCCCCCCCTTTCCCCTTGTGCACCACCCTTCTTTCTGAAGAAGCTCTTGTGATGGATTTATCTCCACCCCTCGGAGAAGGATTTCACAAACAAATCGGCCATACCCATTTTTGTATGTGTATCTCTTATAATTATCCAGGTACGCAGAACAACAAGCGAGCGACGATTTCTGTTCCTTCCTGCAACTCCCGAAACCTCTTCTTCTTCAAGTCTGTCGCCAACATCAACATCATCATAGCAGCTTCTTCACAGAAGAAACGGAACACCCCCCAAAGTCCCAAAGAAAAACACAGCCCTAATGCAATCCCTCTTCCTACTCCTCCTCAATTCTCACCTCTCCTTTCCTTCTCGCCACTCCCCTTCCCCTATCATCATCATCACCTGGGTGCCAATTCTGGTTCCCCAGAATTGATTTCCCTCAAACAACAAGCCTATCTCTGAAAAACCTTTCCTCCTCTTCTTCATACTCTAAGAGTCCCTCCATGTCCCCTTTCCCCAAATTGGAACAACAACAACAACAACAACAAAATACTGTGATTCTCCCAATTGGGTACCTACATCATCAGTCCTCCCCCCCACACCCCCTTCCACCACAAAAACAAAAACCCACCCGATCAAAACTTTGACAAAACAACATTTTGCTACTGCTTTCCACGCATTTTCTTGTGCCTTGCTTGGAAAAACAAGACACTACTGCAACAAACACACACACACACACACACAAACTAAGTTTGTTTTCTTTCCGCAAGGGAAGAACCAGACACCAAAATTGTAACCAAAAAAAGACCCACTGAAGGGAAAAAAAAAAAACACCAACAACAACAACTGAAAAAATTAGTTGCTTTTGAATCTGAAATTCTCTACACGAAGCGGAATGACATAATTATTGCACAAGCGACAACGCCAAGACTTGAGAATTTCTTCCTCTTCTTCTTCTTCTTTGTTTTTTCTTTCTTCTTCTTCGTCTTCGCAGAACGGACGAAGAAGGAGGTCCGTTTGTGTCCGCCTTCTTTCTTCTTTCCTACTACTAACCGCGGTTTGTTTTTTAACCTGAGATCACGTGGTGGGGCACAAATGGTTACTTGAAAGTGGTTTTCTTTTTCTTTTTTTAATAATTTAAATAATTTTATATAAATACTTCATACTAAAAGTTAAAAATTACCCTGCAATTTACCTACACTTTTTGGCTTGTTTCAGTTTTTACTTTTTACTACCTAGTCTTCTTCTTCTTCTTCTTCTTTCTTCTTCTTTAGCCTTCCCTTAGTACACTAGCCCTCCTCTACCAATTGTTTTGGTTAAGTCTTTTCACATTACATGCCAATTCCGCATCGGAATATGGCACCCCAATAAGGCGAGCAAGCAATTTGCCAATAAGGCGACAATGGGTTTTCTAAGGCTAAACCCTAGAAAACCCATTGGTTTCACTTAAGAAGAAAACACACAAAAACACACGGAATAATAAGATCCCCACAACTTAGTTATGTCCAAGGTCCTATACTATTAGGGTCGGTATAGGACAAGGCCAATCGCCAAGTCCAACCCTAAATTTCCGGACTTTCCCGGTCCTCGCCTTGGGGCTTTACCACCTATCGGAAAGCAAAAGGCTAAGGTTATCATGAACCTAATCCAACCTTGCATTTTGGGATTGTTTCGCACCTACCCATGGTAAAGTAAAGGGGCATAGGTTAATGTGAACCTAATCATAGGTAGGTAGGTAAGTAAGTAGGTAAGTAGGTAGGTAGGTAGGTAGATCATGAGGCATGGGACCACGCTTTTGGGCAATTTCAAACAAATTTTTAGAACTTTTAACATTGCAAGCCACCAATTTTGAGAAAGACTATGGACTTAAATCAAAAAATTTCTTTCCAAATCGATGGTCTAGATCAATCGGGATTACATTGACAATTAATCTACACCATCCATTTGGAAATAAACTTTATCAAGTTGACATGCAACCTTGTGTATAAGGTGCCATTTTTCTATAATTAATAAGGTGTTCTAGAGCCAAGAAGTCTTTGAGTTTTAGCCATATTTGTTGTGTGAGTGCACAAAATAAGTGTCGATTATTTTAATATTTTGAAAAAGCTTTTTTGCCTTTGACAATTTTTGCAACGTTCATTTCATCTTTTTCTTATTTCAAAAGGTGAATTTTTGATTTTTTTTGAGGGGGGTTTTTACAAGTTTTATTTTAAAAATTGATCTAATAAACTAAAGGATAATTTTAGTTTCAATGGTTTGGAAATATTACACAATTCATCGTATAAAAAAAGCACATGAAAAATGATCCCCATGAGCATAATGTGAGTTGATGTTGAACTCCTCATGCATTCCAACAAAAATTTGAATTTTGCATGAATTAAGATTAAAAGATTTTTCAAAACAAATAATGTTTTTTTTTTGTTTTTTTGTTTTTTTATTCAAATATAATTTGTGTTCATTTGATCCTTTAGATTTAGTCATGTTTGGCATTTTGACATCAAACATCAAATCATTGGCATAGACATTAAATATCAACATACATTCGTCATTTTAATGTAATTTCAAAGACAATGAACATGAAGTGTCCTAGGATTTTCTTGATTTTTTTTTTGTCTTAGGTGAAATAGGTATTGTGCCTATTACACATCAAATATATATATAATAAATGTTTTTGAATATTGAATGTTTTTTTCATTGAAAATTCAATTAAATCATAATTTAAAATTTTCAGAGGAATTGGGATGTGCCTGTGGTGGTGTTATTGGAAAGATCTTGAGGAGCAAGATTTAATGGAATACATTTTGTATGATTTGGATTTAGGCTAAGATATTGGATTTTAAGCAATTTTTTTCACTGAAAAGTCAAATAAATCACCCAAAAAAACCATGTTTTGGAAAGAAAAATCAGTTGAAAACATGATCATACTTGAAGGTCTAGCATTAAATTCAAGTATGAAGAATGGAAATGTGCCTTTGGTATTTTTGGAAAGATCTCAATGAGCAGGATTTAATGGAATTTATTTTGTAAGTTTTGGGCATAGGATGTGGGAAATATCAAATTTTTAAATGATTTTCATCTGTGCAAATTCAAATAAATTACAAAAACCAGGTTTTGAAAGGAAAATTCAGTTCAAATGTGGTCACACTAGCAGGTCATATTTAATTAACTCTTCAAAAATTGGATATAGGGTTTAGGGTTTAAGGTTTAATTTAACCCTAAATCATAAACCTTACCCCCGCAAAAATAAAATAAAAAATCATATGTTGCATTTCCCTTATTTTGAAATGGGTTCACACTTGGGCCAACGGCACAAGCCATACTAGTGAATCATTATGAATAGAAATATCATGTTGTTTATTATGTTATTGTGTTCCTCTTGGTACAAGTCCAACTTTGTTCACCATGTGCTTGGTTTTGTGTGTGCAATGGGATCATTACAATAATGAATTGTTTGGTTAGAGCATCCAAACAAAATGTGAATTGATGGAAAACAACTACCATATGTGATGATTAAATAACATTTTAGTTGTAGTCTTTTATTATTATCCTTGCTTGGAAATGTGAGTTTTGTTTAATTGTAACCAATTTATGTCATATTTAGGCACTTTTATAGATGTTTTCCTAGGTGGGACAAGCATCCACTTATTTACTTTTACATAGGCAATAATTGGAGGGCATACTACATCACAAACCTTCACACTCCAAGCACCAAGTAAGGGAATGAAATACCAAGTGTGGTTTGAGCAAAGTTGGAAACCTTACTCATTTTAAATCATCATGAATTCACCATGAATGAAACCTTAATAGGATGTATTATTTTCTTTATGGTTATTCATGCAAATCTCCATGGCCTCTCCTAGAAATGACAATGTTTTGAACTTTTGAACATCTTGTTTTCAAATTACAACATCTTAGGGTTTCACACTTTTGAAAACTATTTTTTCTTAATATACACAACCAATTGGGATGTGCAAGGTCATTACTTTATTGGCCATATCAAGAGCTTTTCCAACATGATATGAAACTTTTGCTTTGGACATGGTTTTCTAGCATATATAATGGTCATAATTTTTTTTGGCAATTTATGTCCATGATTTTCAAACATTCATAACTGCCAAGAAAATTTTAAAAATTGGGTGTGACAACCCAACTTCCTTCATTGAAATTTTCAAAATCAAAGCAAGCTCACTCGATTTAAACAATATTTAATTGGCTTTTCAAACATCACTTTGAAGATTTGGGACTCTTATGGAGGTCCAATTCTCAAAATTCAGATACATGTTGGGACCTTTTGAAGTGTTTCCCTTCTATTCTCACATACTTATTTTGTTGTATGGATGAATGTTTCACACCTTTTTGCATTTTTCATGTATTGAGTTTATTTTTTATTTTTCATAAAACCTTTTGTTTAATTTTAAACAAATTCTTGATTTGCATGCGCTTTGGTTGCAAACCTATAAAGTTCACAAAATTGGTAATTTTAATTTTTAACATGGAGAACACATGTTGCAAGTTTTACAAATGGTTATCTTTGATCTTCACAAATTCCCCTTTGTTAATGTGCAACTATGTTTCATTTTTAAAAAATCAAATTTCATATTTTAGCTTGTGAAGAACATTTCTTTGTGAATATGAAAATTGGTTGAAAGTTCAAAGCTAATGTATTGACATATAAAAATCCATGTTTGAGCAAATTGAACAAAAAAATCTATAGTTTGTGAACTTCAAATGATTAAATTGATTTTCACCCCCTTTGGGTTTTCAATTTCATTTGGATTTGTTTTAACATAGTGAATCATTTTTCACATACTAAAAAACAAATGAGAAAATAACATATGGTTTCATTCTCACCTATAATATTTGTTACTACTGTAATAATGGGCTAGTATGAAAATGAACAAACAATTGAGAAATACTTAATTTACCAACTAAATGTGATAGAATGGCACAACTTGTAAAAAACATGAAATTGTCATCTAAATATTCAAAAGTTATGAAAAAAAATTTAGTAGATCTTTGAATAAGTTTCAAAATCATGCATTTATTTGTTTCATTTGAATACATGTGAATAAAGAAAATGCATGTCAAAGTTTGGATTTCCAGCATGTTTTTCATTGAACATTTTTAACTCAAAATTTGCTCATTTGTATTTAAAAGAGCTTGTGTGCCTTGTTGATTAAAATGTTCAAAAACATTTCATGAGGTTGTCAATACAAACTTGAACAAGCATGTATTATAACACACATGTACATACACAAGCTTGTATGTGTGCATGTATGTGTATGTGTATGTATACATCAACAAACATATATGTACACTTTCTAAAATACAAATGATATGTGGCCCTATGATGATGGATGACACATGGCTACCATCATTGGATGCACCATATGGTCATATTTCACAAAGAAAAAACAATTGTCCGATTTTTTAATCCATATTTAACTAGTTCCATTCATTAAGGGATTGGCTAAATCTCTTACAATTAATTTGTCCAAGTTCACAAAAAATCTAATGGATCACATGGTGAACTCACCCACATTTCTTAATAATGATTATTTTTTTTATTGACTTGCCTACATAGTAACACATACTTATGACACTCACCTACTTACATTGATAGTTACCTAGGTAGTGTTAGGAGGAAATATGAAAGTTTACAAAATAAGGGTTACCATAGTTTATGTAGGTGGAACTTTGATAATTCAATTGTGGTTCATCCACAATTACGTCACAGGGTAGATGCAAGTTAGGGTGGTTCAAAAGCGACAATAGTCCCAATCCCAAAAGTCCATATTTTAACAGTAGAATGGAAAAAATAGTTTTAAACCAATTTTGAAGGGGCTTTATGTGGTGATTTATAAACTAATAAAGTCCACATGAAAGGTTGCCCATTTAGACAATTCTTTGACATACATGTTAAGGGGGAAAAAATATCAATCCAATAAAAAATGACCAAGATAGGGACTTAAGAAAATAAGGTTTAAATTTGGTCATTCAAAAGTCCATAATTATTTGTTGGTTAAATATTTTGTTGTAATTTTTTTTTATCCATTTTTTTTTTCATCAAGTATCATAAATTGAGTCCCTATAAAAATATTGAGACGAAATCATAACAAAAAATGCATTTTAATGCTAATGCAAAACCCAAACCATAGTCCATATGTTCATTTTAAAAGTCCATGACTATATGATTGGTGTGTGTTTATTGAATTTCATCCCTAAATAAGTATTCTTATTCAAGTTGGCAATCTTAATTCATAAATATTTTTGTCAAATTGATAATTTTACAATGTGTTTGTGGCATTTGAATAGAATACACTTTGCAAAAAATCTAAAAAGGGACAAAAAATGAACCACCTTATAAGGTGTGCATTCAGCCCATAGTGGGTTTCAAAAGGATGGTGCATTGATGGGTGTTGGGTCAAACATATTTTTATTACATAATTGAATTTTAACCCAATTTTACTTCAATGTCTATAAAGAAACGCAATTCTTGAAAATTCTATAATTGTTTTATTAGGTGATTATGTCTTTTACCCATATACACATGTGCTTTATATTAATGTTAGCTTGTTTTTCCATTTTTTCATAATTGATGGGACAAGGTCTTTGTTGAGTTTCTTTTTGAGTCCCACTCTAGATTTTGAAAAAAATAAATTGAGACTTAGCTGAAATGGAATTAAAATTGGAGAAATGCAACCAATTGAAAATTGATAGCTCAAATATTTCAATCTTGAAAGATTTCAAAAAATGTGATAAAATATGGAAAGGTATAGATTAGTGCATCCATAATCATTTGAACACAACCCCAATTGTTTAAATTAAAAATTTGAACTCTATTGAATTTTCTTTTATGAAAAAATTCAAAATTACAAATCTAAACATTACAAAATCACCTTCATGCATGCCTCATCATTGAGGGCCTATTGAAGGCTAATTTCTTATAGTATAATAAACAAAGCCAAAAAAAATTTCAACAATACCAAGAACACAATTGATGGCTAATTGTTTGGGATATCTCAACATGGTTCAAAACAAAACAAAACAAACAAATGACTTTCCTTATTAACTAGTTATGGCCACATATTTTGCCCCAACATGAGCTTTCCATTAATTTTTTTCCATCTAGCCATGCTTACATTCACCTCGCAATTTTACAAGCCAATCATTGACCAAATGCAAAGTTGTGTGAGTAAGGAACCATTTGCGAATCAACTTGTAAATCATTAGAAGGTGACATTAGTCACTATCTTTTGTGGGAACCAATGTTTTCAACATTGTTTACTTATAAGGTTTTAGGCTACTTACAATTTATAATGGAAAGCATTTGTTCATGTGCAACAAGAAAAAGGCTCCATTTTAATGGTTTTCCATTAGGTTGTGATTACAACATATTAACCCTAGGCATTTATGCATGTTTTTTGGGGTTCATGAACCATGTTAAGCTAGCTAATAACCTATGGCAAGGATCCCATTGACAACTAGTAAAGCAACTTGCACATAAGTAAGCATGTGAACTTCTTCCTTCATTTAGTTTGCCCTCACTTATTTTCATCAATGAATTCCACTTATGATGATGGTGATTTCTAGAAAAACCCAACATGCACTTGACTTTCTCATCATCTTTGGATTCTCCACATTTGCAAACAAGTTTAAGGTCATGTAATGAAGTTTTATAACCATGGGGGGATTTGAAGAAGAGGTACCTGAACTATTTGACAAGGTTATCTTAGCTTTCTACAAGTGTTATTTGATGCAAATAATCATGAGGCTAGTATGTGTGAAAAAGAAGTCATAAAAAAATGAAACTCCATAAGGAGAACAAGGTAACATTTGCATTTTTGTTTGACAAATTTAAAAAGTAATTATTGGGAGTTTGGTAGGAAGGTGACATACATGGGGGTAGTGTAAAAACAAATTCAACAAAATAAGGACAAGTATGATGATAAGAAAAAAAATAATGTCACATGCTCCACCTTCAAATTGACTTTGGTATGAATATTGTGATTATTTATTTATTGAAACTACTAAAATAAATGGAGTGCCAAAGGTGTTGATCAAGGAGTGAAATTCATTTTCCATAAAGAGACCAAGGTTGTGAATCTTTTTGATGAAAATGATTTTTTTTTAAAACTCAAAAGATTTTTAAATTTTCCCTAAGATGCAAACTCTTACATTTGAAAATGGGGTTTTATTGCCAACTTCTAGTTCTAATACACCAAAAACATGGCATGCAAATTGTTTTTGTTCAAAGTCAATTTAACAATAAGTTAAAAACCAAATCTTGAACTAACCATGCCATGATAAACTCCTTACATAATAATAGTAAAATTTGTGCATGTAACATTAAAAAAAAACATCTAGATATGAAAATAAACCTTCCTTCTAAAAGTGGGATTCATTATTAAAAGATGAAAGAAAGACCTTAAAATTTTCAAAAATGATGAAAGGCTACTTAAGGTGCATTTCCATGAATGGTGTTCACCCACTATTTAACTAAATTAATTCAATGGAATGATGGCAAAAATGTTTTATGTTCTCACTACCACTTAACCCAATAGAAAAGAACCAACATTTGACAATTGTAGGTGTAGAAATTTAAATATGACTAGAAACCAACCCATTAATTTTTCTCTTACATAGTTGATTGGGATATTCAAGTTACTCACAATTTGTAAGTCTAATGGGAATCTTTGGCTTTAAAGTTGGGGGGGCACCAACTAAAATATTATAACATGGCAAATTCCACATTTCAATGTCAAATCATTATTTTATTTTGAAAGTTCCATGTTGAAAAATAAATTAGTTAAAAACATTATGTGAATTTTTTTTCGAAATTACAACATTTTTGAAAATAATATAATTAATGTTGAAGCTACCAAGGTACTATAGTATTAATGAAACATCTATTAGAAAAATGGGTGGGTGTGTCAAAAAAAATCATGAAAGCCCTAACAAACTTAATAGGGGCAATAAAAAGAATGGGTGTGATAACAATGAAAATGTGCCCTATTTACCAAGTCATTAAACATTCAAACAATCATTTTAAAATCATAAACATATTGTGTCACAACCTATACCCTTGATTTATAAAACATAAAAGGATTTTATGCACATCCACATCACCCAAATCCATATTGAAGTTGTGAAAGACCACTATGTAGAATTCACTAGTTAGTTTATTTTGAAGAAATCCAATTTCAAAAAAAAACTTATGAATTTAAATGGCTTCAATTATGGCTTTGGATAAAACTATATATTTTGATTTACTAGCCCAATTTGCATTGAAAAAAACAAAATAAACCACCCAAAAGAGGCTAAAGGCAATAACATAAAATGTGTAATTTACAAAAGTGCAAACAAATATTTATTGTGATCAAATATGAAAATGTAAACACAAAAGGAACATAACAAGGCTATGGAACAATATCATACTTCGGTTTAGTGTTGAAAAAAGTCAAAATAGTGGGGTTCTTGCCTTTATTTATATCCTTATGGGGATTTTGCTTAAGGAAGTTTCCATGTGCCCATCAACCAAGGAAGTTTTTAAAAATGCTTATTAATTATAAGTGAACAATGAATTAACTAAAACTTCATTAAAAGTTATTTATAAAATCAACTAAGAGTGCATTAAAAGAACTTGGAATGAACTAAAAGTTAATTAAAATTTAATTAGAAATGAACTAGAAGTTTATTAAAATTGAACTAAAAATTTACTAAAAGTGAAATAAGGGTTAACTAATAATGAACTAAAATTTAATTATGAATCATGGATGAACATCCATGTGAATGAACACCATTTGTCAATGTGAAAGGGTGTTCCTGAAAGGTAGCCTTGTTAGTTTGATGTTGATATTGCATGCCTACAATGGTAGTGCTTTTAATATATCTCAAAGTTTGTTTTATTACTTGCCAATGCCAAGTGCCTATATTGGGAAAAAAATAGGTTAAAAAATTGATGGTGTATATGGTGTCTCATTTTGTATATACACCCATTGCTTGGGAATAAGGTATAAAGGCCATTAATTTTTATTCTTCTTGAGATTGAAGGCAATCATCTCTTGAAAGTTTATTTCCACTTGCAAGTGGGTTGGAAATAACATTGGATTTGAACATGTTGCATCAATGTAACACACCATGTAAATAATGGTCTTGTAAAATGAATAATTACTTTTTGATTTGATTATCAATGATTTGAAGGCCAACAATTGAATGAAAATTGATTTCATAGGTCATATCAAACTCATTTTTGAATAGAATCTTCAAATTTTTTGTAAGTGCCAAATTAGGAATGACCATTATCCCATCATCCACATAAATGGCTAATTATCATTTTCATGAATTTGAACATATATGGCAATATCTCCTTCTATTTATCTAAATTTGATGTGATGAAAGAAGGTATCTTACCTTTCATACTAGGCTCTAGAAGATTGTTGTGCATCATATATGGAGTTTTGTAATTTGCAAACGTGTTGAAGTTCAAGTTTTGGGTTTTTTAAACCTTATGAATTTTCATATATATCTTTTCATGTAAAATGCCACACAAGAAAGTTAGTTTGATATCAAATTGGTGAATTTCAAGATCAAAGTGTTTTGCTAATGTTAATATTATATGTATGCAATTTACTTTAACTACTATGGAAAAGGTCTCCCCAAAGTCTCAACTTGCAACTTGTGTAAACCCTTTTGCCACAAGGCATGCTTTATATACGTTTATACTACCATATGGTTTATATTTATTTTGAAAACCCATTTGTTCGAAACAAGTTCTTTATCATGGGCAAAGTGTAAGTATCTTCCAAGGTTTTTTTTTTTTTTTTGCTTGGGGTTTAACTTTGTTTAAATTTCCTTTTTTCAATATGAAGCATTGGACTAAATAAGGGCTCAATATATTTGGTAGGTTTTGGAATTC